>Ga0136643_10003809_pt1 | contig 20507 bp, 13 predicted proteins | sample TergutLab28metaG_FD_96883 | JGI IMG/M metagenome (GOLD analysis project Ga0136643, IMG submission 96883) | Labiotermes labralis P1 segment gut microbial communities from Petit-Saut dam, French Guiana - Lab288 P1 (version 3) (version 3) | ecosystem: Host-associated > Arthropoda: Insects >...
AGGTAACGGGGGAATGGAGGAGATTGCATAACGAGGAGCTAAGTGATCTGTACTCCTCACCCAATATTGTGCGGGTGATAAAATCGAGAAGAATGAGATGGGTAGGGCATGTGGCGCGTATGGGGGAGGAGAGGGGGGCGTATATGGTCTTGGTGGGGAAACCGGAGGAAAGAGACCACTGGGGAGACCTAGTCGTAGATGGGTGGATAATATTAGGATGGACCTCCAGGAGGTGGGATATGGGTCTGTTGACTGGATTGGGTTAGCCCAGGATAGGGACAGGTGGCGGACGCTTGTGAGTGCGGTAATGAACCTTCGGGTTCCATGAAATGCGGGGAATTTCTTGACTAGCTGCAAACTAGTTATCTTCTCAAGAAGGACTTTGCACCACGGAGTAAGTAAGTAAGTAAGTAAGTACACAGAACGGGTCATGAATGACTTGTAGGCACGAGAATTCTATTCGGCCAACCGCTTCTTAGCAGAGACCACCAGCACATCCAGTAGTATGCGAGTCGAAACATGGGTCGGATGAACATCCAGGCACGACGACATTCACAGCACACAGGATATGATGCGTTTCAGGCTGTAAGCTGGCTTTAAACAAGTTCGAGTTCTCCCAGTGCGATGACAGTTTGCTGATCATTACAGTAAAAACGAACAGTCAATCCGCGCTACTTGTCCCCTCGGGTCCTGGTTCGACGCACTGGCCTCAGTGAGTACGTATTTCGCCAATTATAACCCTACAATCTGCAAAACTGCGAAAATAAAACAAATTTGGATTGTGAGAACGAAGAAGTGCGCCTGGCATTCTTTAATCGTAGAGTGGACCTGTCCGAAGAAAATTTTCAGCGTTAGAATAATTGTTACACATGAATCAAAAGTCAGCGACGACAGACCACAATCTGTACATTGTTTCAATCGGCATAAATCTCAGTTTTATTGTGTTGGAAATACTGGCCTATTCCTACATCATGCATAACAAAATAAATTAATGAAATTACATGTTATTAATAATATCAGAACACCGTTCCGTCAAGATAACTATCTTTTGTTATATCAGCGATATTGGCCTTTAAAAATGTTGCACGTTTCGATCCCTAAGGGTCATCATCAGGCACGAATAAGTAAAAGGAGGGCAGCCAAATACCCCGAATTGCCATCTGTTTCTTGCAACTTTACATGCTGCAATTATTATTTTTGGGGGACCGCGGTGGCACAGTGGTTAAGGTGTGGTGCTACAAATCGGAAGTTCGTTGGTTCGATCCCAGCTGGTGTCAATGCAATTTTTCATTGACATAAAATCCTTCCGATCGCACTATGGTCCTGTGGTCGACTCAGCCGACTTAGAAATGAGTACCAGGAGCATTTCTTGGGGGTAAAGGCGGCCGGTGCGCAAGGCTGACCTTACTACCATCCTGTGCCGTTGTCATGAAATCTGAGAACCTTAACCTCTGGAACCCTCTGGGCCACTCCAGGCCTGTAACGGGACTCCTTTACCTTTACTGCACCTACACTGCAATCATCTACCAACTAAGTAATTATGACGTCACAGCCGAAAATGATGTCGGACCTGCAGTCGATATACAGGAAAGGATAGTTAGTTACACATACGAAAACTAAACTCATGAAGTAGGCTCTTCCTTCAGAAGCTGACGAGTCTCGCGTCTGGCCAAGAAAATCTACGTCCTTCATGAAATCCTACACGTCATCACAGTGCTTGTAATATCTCAACACTGGACCCAATATAGAACCACTTCACTCAAGGTGAGCCGAGGCATTCAAGCAATTTATTTAAAATCCATTTTCAGTCAGATACCACAACCCATACCTTGGTCTACCAGGAAGTCGCCGATTAGTATGCAGTTTCTCGACTTCCCCGTGAGTGCTACACGTTCCGTGCAGCTTTTCGGTGCATTTATTTGAAATAAACCGTACACGAAAATGCTAAATGTTGATTCATGGAACGTTGACGTTGCTGACAACCGACTTTTGATGGGCTGTGACATTTCTCAGACCCTCTTTTCCCGCACAAAACACTACGATCAAACAGTGTCTACCCATCAATCGTCATATCCACAAAAAATATGTAACGACATGCGAAAGACCGTAACGAGATGTCGTCACGTCACAAGACGACAGCGACCTATCTGCTTCCCTGCAGGCTGCAAAACATTGCCATAATGAAGACTGACATCACAACACGACACGACACGACACGACAGCTTCGCTTAACAGTGCCTGGAACAAACTGCTTCTTCCTGGCAACTACGACACCAACAAACTGAAATACTTCCTATAGCAAAACTTCTTCCTCACAGACAGAATGTGAACTGAATCGGAAGCACAGGATAACGGCAATTTATCTAGATCTATGCAGTGGCTACGCCGATTACATCGAGAAGTAAAACTACACTAACTACTGGGTGTGTTTACAGTCTATTCCTCTCTGCACGACGAATAGCGTGCAATTCCAAAATGGGTTTATAGGCTCTCAGTTAGAAATCCACCAGCAACACGTACAGGAACTTACGCGGCACGCCCTAATGGAAGAAATCAGTTGGAAAACCTAAACGTAGGCCGGAGAAAACAATAAATCGTCAGGAAAGAGGATGAGTTACCTAAAAATGAAACCCAGCAACAGCTATTCTTGATCGCAATTCAGGTATGTATGTCACTAGGTTCTGCGCAGAAATCTCTACAAGGTTGCGTATATGAGTATCATTAAAGTCAATAAATCATCGGTTATGTAATATGACTCTGCATGATTTTTCAAATTTAAATTACATTCCAAATTCTATAAATCCTTCTAAGTGTTAATTGTGATGTGAATCTATCGCAGTCTTTATACTATCTATTGATCTCAAAATGGATACAAGCATCGTATTTGGAACAACATCTCTTCGAGTTTAAACGCGTCGTCTGTGTCACATTTAAAATCAAGAATACGTAAGACATAATTTTTTTTTTTTTAAGTATTGGCTCTGATACTGCCCTATACGCTTGTTTAACCGATAACTGTAAATAGCTAGAAATTGCATATTTTTTCCTAAAATACAACGAGTTTAAAACTTTAGCACCGATTAGTGTACTGTACAACACGTTGTTTATAATTTTATAGTCTTACCTTGTCACTGCTTACAACGTAGCAAATACTTCAGTATAAGTTCCTCACAAGGCGGTGTTTATAATCCATGCAAAAAGCAAAAAGCAATGGGCGCCTTCAGATGGTTGGTACAGTGCAAACAAAATAATCTACATTCGTAAAGAATTGTTACAAACCTAACACTCTACAAACACGTCAGTTCAAAAAAACCAATTTAAAGACTTTGGAATAAAAAGAATCTCCATTAAGACACTGCAATTATATGAAAATCAATGAGACATATACTCATAAATTTAATATCTCTTTTGCCTTTTAAGAAAGGGAACTGTGGAACAGCCTACAAACACAATATCAACTTTTTACCAATCCGGTAAATAGCCCTCTGTGCTACAGTTTCTCTACTCCGCTGAACGTCAGTCGAAGTGATGACATCTGGGTTCAAACCTAGGAATCTCAATGCGATGTTGACTGGATTCTCTACGCGTGATTTGAGGTTATCAAAGCAGTGCTTCTGAAGATTAACGTCTCCTGAGATGTTATATGGTGCCGACTGGTAAACAGTGATGTTTCCAATAATCGTAATGCCTTAATCTCAAAGGCCAATCAGTTCACGAAGGGTGGATTAACGTATGTCAGGGCAGGGATCAGTGGCAAGGAGTTCACAGTTTTTTTTTATGGAAGAGGTTCCATTAAAAAAACTGAGTTCCTTGACTAGCTGAACGACTATCAACTTCTCAAGACAATTCTGCTCTGTGGTATTATTCCAGCTAAAAATAATATCCGTCGAAACGCAAATAATGCCACATTACATTTAAATCGTCGCAGAACGAGTCATGACCGTTACATTTGATGTTTGTGTGACCGTGCATCACTGATACAATAATATAAACAGCCAACTAGATGAAATAATAATAATTTTATTAATAACTTAAATCAGCTCAGCATGTTTCGGGCAATAATTTCGCCCATCCTCGGGAACACTAGACCGTGTTTACAGCTTTGTACCACAAGCTGTAAACACAGTCTAGTGCTCCCGAGGATGGGCAAAATTATCTCCCGAAACATGCTGAGCTGATTTAAGTTATTAATAAAATTATTATTGTTGCATCTAGTTGGCTGTTTATATTATTGTACGACCGTTGCAATATGAACTTTACGCATTCTTTCCCGTATCCCGCACCGCCCCAGCTATCTGAAATGATAACGATATGGGCTCCTAATTTTCGTAGTGTTAGCTCTTACAGGTACACACTGCAGGAGTCCTGGGGGCTAAGAGGCCTGACCCACTTGATTTTATACCGTGGCGCCTAATATTTGGGGGTCATCAGTGTGGAACCTGCATCGCATGAACCTAATGGTAGCCAGAATATCGCGGTTCCTAAATTTTTGGAAAATCCGATAATCTATACACACAGCATAACGACAACTCATTCAATTAGCAGAACATACACTTTTCAGCCCTCCTACCTAACCACTACAATGCGAAAATAGAAAGAATTACAACACAACTGAGTTGTACTGCTTTTGAAAGGTGCTCCTGATGGGCGCGTATGTCCTTAGGGAGTTTTTCCTTAAGAAGCAAAATTTCACCGTCAAGCTATTACAGGAAAATTAGTAGTGTGATATATGTGTGTAAAAACTCATTTTAAAACTGAACTCCTTGCTAATATACTTCTTTCATTCAATGTGAAGTACTTTTAATTAAATATACACACAGACCAATATGAACTAAAAAACGAGTAAACTGTACGCTACACATTTTCGTTGTTATACCGTGCATGTTGTTGAGTTACTCTATTATACCAACTACTGCACATATATAAAATTTGCACATTAAAACATTAAAACGCTCCGACATGTTTCGGTCCTAGGACCATCATCAGGGAGCCATATTGTCCTTGCTAAAGTCACACTATAAAAAGTCACATTAAATTATTCTAATATTTAATTTGACGATACTTACTTGGTATAATTTGTATTACAGGCATGCTGCCACATAACCCAACTGGTACAGCGAAATTAATGTGACTTTTTATAGTGTGACTTTAGCAAGGACAATATGGCTCCCTGATTATGGTCCTAGGACCGAAACATGTCGGAGCGTTTTAATGTTTTAATGTGTAAATTTTATAAATTTTATATATGTGCAGTAGTTGGTATAATAATTGTGTAAGCTACTCGATTAATTGTAGCTCCTGGGCTTGTTCAAACAGAAGATGTAGTGGGAGACGTTGTGTCAATACAACATTCAACAGCCGTATGGACTTGTTAAAAGGTATGAAACATAAAGAAAACTTTATGACTGTCCGTACTCGGCTGTAAGATTGGTCAGTACCCTCCAGCAAACCCCCAAAACTCATACTTCGTTGCTTATCTGAACTTAATGCGACTGACAACAAGGAAGTCCACTGGTCCAGGAGACGCTGTCTCTGTGCTTATCTGACAGAAGGCTCCTATCCCTAGGGAATCTGCTATGGTTGGCGCACACGTTTATTTCGTGTGTCGTCTGTTTGCTGGCAGAAGGAATAGCTGTAGTTTCGCACCGCACATATCTGTCCTTGTGCGCTGGTGGCTAAGACAAACTGGTTTCCATAAACGTTCACGCCATTCCGGTGCAGGTAAGAAGACAAGCAATGTTTATTTATATTATGTAAAGCGGCTCACCTTGAAAACAAATATTCAGGTCAGACCATGACCAACATAAAAAATCGACTTGCTATTCCAGTTACTGATCGAAACAATAAAAACTGGTATATGCCATTGGCTACGCATATATTACCACTGCTTTTCTTACGACCCTGCAGTACTATAGAGGATTTAATATTAGTATACTGCAGATATACACTCATCGGTGCACAGTGTACACTGCAAGCACAGTGTTTTTTTTTTGTACGTCGTTAAACCACGACCATACGGATGAGAGTTTCATGGCGAAGTTATGAAACCAAATTAAAAACATATATAATGTTAACCGACAGTTTCTTTGCCCTACAGACTGTTTGTTGAGAAAACTAAAAACGCTCAAGTAAAGCAGAAAGTCATATTGGAAAAATACGAACAAAAACTGCATTCCCCTAATAACTTTTCGTGTTCTGTGACTTCCAGTTTTAAATGTAATTTCGACCCTTTCAGTAGACTGAGAGATAAACACAAGACGGACAGATCAGACCATCACGCGATACTTTCATGCAAAGAACGCAAATAAAAAAAAAAAATTCCGTGTAACATGAAACTCGGTGTACCCTAACATTCTAGCTTCTTAAGACAGATAATGTCATGGGATGGGAGACTTCGGTTTGGGAGGCTAGTTACTTCACGACGCTGCTGATAACAAAGACTACATTGCATCAAACGGTAGGGTAATTTATGACTGATGAATCAGAGAAGAACAGTAAGGAAACGACCACAGCCTAATCGAGGGAAGGTCTGGGGATAACTACAAACTTAGGGCAGGTGGTAACCTGGCAGAGATTCGAAACTGGATCTTCCAAATATGAATCGTGTCCGTTAACGACACCCCAAACCGTTACGGCACTACAGCACATCCTTTGGAGCCCTTCTTTTCTTGCCAAACGTTTCGCGTGTAATTCGACCTACTAGTTGTATGCTTTTGTTGTCTACGTAGCCTTTCTCTTCATCGCCTCCCTTTTCGTAACTCCATTTTAATGATGCCACCTCCAACATTAGCACAGCAAGGCACCCAACTGACAAACCATCAAACATCCTAACGTTAGATCAACGCGCATTAGTCTATACTTAAGCCTGCTTATATTTAATTAACTTTTAATGAAGAAAGTGGAAGACAAAGGATCTGAAGCCTTCCAGACCAGCTGGAGGCATTTTCATACAAGTAAATCTACTGGTATCTAACGTCATGTCAATAAACAAACAGCCACTTAATATGTGGAACACGTCCGTAGTGGCAAATTCACACCTGCTGAAACCCGAAGATATAACAATAAGCATCTGTATATACCTCGCATCAGTCGCGTAACACTGCTCGTGCAGTCTAACGGTCTCTAGCGCAAGGCAATATTGAAACTAATGAGATCCAGACATATCAGTAAGCACAACACACGGCAAGCCGCGGCTTCGTGTAGTTCCAGGGGAAAACACCCATTTCCATGTCCCTAGGTAATGCAGTGAACATAGGCGAAATCCACATAGAATGAGTACAAGTAGGTAAAGCGGTTCCGCTACAGGCCCGAAGAGGCCCACGGGGTTCTAGGAAGTTAAGGTTCCCATATTTCATGACAACGGCAACGGATGATGGTAGGTTGTCAGCCTTACGCACCGGTGGCCTTTACCCCCAGGACATACTCCTGGTACTCATTTCTGTTAGAGGCTGAGTCGACCCCAGGGCCATAGTGCGATCGGAAGGATTTTATGTCAATGAAAATTCCACTGACACCAACTGGGATCGAACCAGCGACCTTCCGATTTGTAGCACAGCACCTTAATCACTGTGCTACCGCGGTCCCCCACATACATTGAATAATATGACGAAACAAATTTAAACAAGACAGGCAATGTATGTATAACGTAATATGGAGGTGCTTTCACGTAACGACTATTGTCGTGGAGAAGCAGTAAGTAGTACATATTCTGAGTGTGTGCGTCTGTAGGCGTATGCGCCCTATTATATTGTCATCTGTGGCTTGTCTGGCTCTACCATATATTTACACATTGTCTTATAAACGGCAAGACATTCGGGAAAACGTTTTTGAACATAAAATACGTGTTTAGATTTTCTATACCACATTTGTCTGAAACAATTCTCATTCTAAGAAGAAATCAGCGAGATATGATCAAAGACGTATATTGGTCTTCATGTAAAGTACCCGTTATTGTCACATTTTAATGAAACTTGAATTTTCGAAAAATACTCAAATATCAAATTTCATAAAAAATCCGTCCAGTGGGACCAGAGTTGTTCCATGCGGACGGACAGACAGTAATTGCGAAGCTAAAAGCCGATTTAAGCAATTCTGCGAACGGGTCTAAAAAATCACCGAATGGAAATTACAGGCGGGCTTGTACGAGTAATTTCTACTACTAATCGACAAGGAATTAGACAGGGCTGTTGGGAGGTGAACCCTTAAAATGGCAAGGTTTTGATAAGTTAAGCCTGCCGATTAGTCAGTGTGTGCGACATTCACTTTCATGGCCTCTACTGGCAACAGTGGTGCAACGTTTATGTTTAAAAGCAGTTTCATTAATTCCTATAATCATGCAACGAAATTCCCTCACACCAAATCATACTTTCACCGAAGAGCAACAACAGCTGCATCCAGCGCACATGACACCCCCCGCCCAAATGAAAACTGCCAGCTGAAATTCAGCGAAGTCATTTATTTCGTATGTTTTCCTCCTTTCTCGCTAGAACAGTAAAGTGTTACACCTGCATCAGTCAGACGGTGTGAATATAGTGCTGCCACCTGCGTATATACGTGAAAATTGTGCTTCCACGGAAACGGCATGAGAAGACTATAATAAACACACACACACACACACACGGCAAGTCATATACCATACCCTATTTAAACGTCTATACGTATCTTATTTGCTGCGTGTGTGTCGTAGGGCATAATCCATCCTGCGACATAACCCGTTTCGAATTATTGCAAATATCGGATATACCGCTGGCAGACTGTAGGTTTTCCAGACAGATGGCGTGAAAATACGTTACCAATAACAACAGAGGCCACAGCGCGGTAATTATCATTGGCTTTCGATCGCCAATCACTACAACACCGACTCTGTCACTTCACCGACTGTGATCACTCATCTACCGATCTTACTGCCTCTTCAAATCTGTGAGACCGCACGTAAAGATTTACACTTGCTACCAGTGCAGAACTCGCCAACAACAGTTAACTGAGGTTTTTACCCAGGAATACTGAGGTTTTTTTATGGCTCGACAGTCCCAGTTGGCCTAGGCCTCCTGAATGTCTAGGCCTCGCGATCACACTCAGACACACTAGGTAAGATTCACATGGACGGGGGATCGGTTCGTCGCAGACTTCCACCTGACAGCACACAACATACACAACAGACATCTGCCACCGGCGGGATTCGAACCCACAATCCTAGCAAGCAAGCGGCCACAAACCCACGCCTGAGACCGCGTGGCCACCGGAATCGGCTTATACTGAGGTTTTACCGTGAGAAAAACGGAATAAAGAGAGAGGAAGGAAACAAGGGGAACGCAATAAAAGAAACTGAAAAAAAGACAATGTTTTATTATATTATTCAAAAAGGCTGCGAATCATGTTAAATGAGAGGCTGTGGGAAGTGTCGGTGAACTATTTATTTCAAGGTATACTCTACCAGTAGTCAAAGGAGGAAGTGAGGATATACCATGGAAACCTCTAGCATTGTATCCGGAACCCGAATGAAATTTGAACCAAATTTGAACCAAATATATATCGGGTATACAAATTAATGACGTTTGCTCAGTATATTAGTCACTACAGGTGCGATATAACCCATGAACAACAATACAATACAATACAATTCCAGCACTGACAACTAGCACATCGTCGTCGATTTCCACTCAAACCACTAAGTTTGGTTACACGTGACAGTGTGCCAGGTGACTGCGAACACGGTGCTTCAGTTCTACGTCTGCAATAACATATAGCCATTTGACAACGAGTTCAAAATTCCAGGCAAGAGTGAAATATTAAAAGCTTCTGCTTCAGAGCTTCTACACAACGGACATGAGAAGTACTGGACTGGTTAAGTCAATGCTTCTATTGCAGTCTGCCTGAACTGACAAAACACAAAAGCATAATAATAACGCGCAAATAAAAACAACACCTGCAACAGTAAGTATCGACCTACACACACTACACGGCATGCAACACTCGGACATGATCCATAATGGATCGAAGGAGACACTAGATGCTCGTACAAGCCGACGAATGCCGCAAGGATATAACGAACAAACAATTTTAACCAGTCTCTGTATTTTATTTCTTTTACACCAAACTGCAGAAATCAACATGTTATATATATGTAAGACTTCTATACTGTTATATGCTCATAACTGCAACCACAACGCACTTCAAATTTAGTTACTCAATGCTCTATATAATGAATAATGCCTATTTAATTAATTGTCGGCCCGGTAGCTCAGTCGGTATAGCGATTGACTACGGGCTGGACGGTCCGGGATAGAATTCCGGTGGAGACGAGATTTTCCGCCCGTCCAGACTGGCCCTGGGGCCCACGCAGCCTCCTGTAAAATGGGCACGGGGTCTTTCCCGGGGGTAAAGTGTGGCCGGGGCGTGCTGCTCACCACTCACCCCCTTCTAGTGCCGCGGTCATGCAACAGTAAAGCTATACCTCTACCCACCTTTTGGGCCACACCGGGCCTGTAACGGGATCACTTTACTATATGTAATTAATTACATCTCATAGTGTTTTAGATTTGGTGTACGAACTTACCGAAGATGGCACATACGTGCCTGAACACTTAGCACTGGTGAAAGACCATACTTTTATGTACGTTTATAACCTGTGCATTGACTTCATTTTATAAACGGACGTCAAGCTAATCGCACAGGATGCAGATGTTCAACCTACCACGGTGTTTATTTATAGTCCTATAAAGTTTGTACCCGCAATGCAATTTCAAGAAGGGCGATACGAAATCCGGCTTATCGACCACGATAACGAAGTCTACACGAGGAAGAGGTAGTATTCATTAAACCTGCCCTGAACTTTTCCAGCTCGCAGGACCAACAGTAGTCCCCAGAAGCAAACTTGCCGCAAAGTTGTAACTTTGTTGGTGTGCGTGCCTGACAAGGACCGTGTCCGAAGTCTGGCGTTACAATGTATTCACGCCAAAGCACTGCACAATACACCGGGCCAACCAACTAAGGCTGTGCCGTACACCATACACGTACCTGGTATCAGTCCCTTCCAGCTGTGGCAACAAATGTGAAGGCCGGCATCGATATAGCTTAATCAGCAACATACTACATCAAATATACGGAGCACACGGTGGCGCAATTGGTTGAGGCACTGCGCTACAAGCCCATAGGTCGCGGGCTCGATTCCCGATGAAGTGGAATTTTTCATTGACCTAATCCTTCCGGCCGTACAATGGCCAGGGTTCGACTTAGACCCTAACAGAAATACCACGAATATTTTCTGGGGGGCAAAGGCGGCCGGTTCATTCAGCTGACCTCACAACCTTCATGTGTCGACTGCCTGGAAAGCTGGGGGCCTCATCCTCCCGTAACTCTCAGTGCCTGTCCTCTATGTGTGTACTCGTACGACTTCGATTATACACTACGTGATATTTTCACACGTATCTTAGGTCAATCGTGTTAATGGAACACTAAAAAGCAACAAGTGAATAAGAAATTGTTATAAAGCATAATTCGTTGTTTTGCAGGTTTGTAATAAATTCCCAAAACGTCGTGTATTCAAACGTCCCAGAAAATACCCCAATGTCAAATGTAACATTGGCATAATTCCCTCACGATGTCTGTTCGTTTGAGGCTCATTATGTTATTTTATGTATATTCTGCTAATGACAGCTGTGTTACAGAAGTGCCGCTTTAAATAAGACAGCTCCATTTAAGCTTGGAGGGCCTACCTTTATGATAATAAAATTGCAAAAGCTCTGTTTTTTTAAAAAACATTGATCACTTTAACGTCCTATTAACGCCAGCCATTCCATCAAATTTGTTTCGGCAGCAGCACATGTGGGCGTTTAACAGAACTCCAAGGGGCCATGCCTTCAAACTTTCTTTTTCAGGCAATTTGAAACGAAATTCTTATCGGATGTGCTAAATGTGGGGATTTAAAGCACATAAATCAGGATACAGTGCATTACTGTGAGGGTAAAAACTCCACTTCACGTAACAGAAGCGTTCTGGCGACCGGAATTTAAAGCTTACAGCACTTGGGTACTAAAAAAATTACTTTCTTACTACAGTGTGTATCATAAATGTGTTCAGTATGGGGCCAGTCGTTTCCTTTGAACAGGAACCCGCTAGCTGCAAAGACGTGACAGTGATACTATTGTGTAAAGAAAAACCAACTTGATGCACAACTTCTTCTTACTGTATTTCGTCAGCCTCTACATGTTTCGGGCGTATCTAGGCCCATCATCAGGAGGTACAACCGTATGTATACAACAATTAGTACTTATTATTCTTTTCAGAAGACTGTCTGTTGTCCTGGTCGGAATAATAAGTACCAACTGTTGTACACATACGGTTGTACCTCCTGATGATGGGCCTAGATACGCCCGAAACATGTACAGGTTGACGAAATATACTGAGAATAAGTTGTGCATCAAGTTGGTTTTTCTTTACACGATTATATCGAGACGCGCGGTAAACAAAACACAAAAAAGTGATACTATTATCAGAATCACAATACTTATCTCTACTGGGAAGCAGATATTGCTAGTTTAACAAGGAAGTAATGAAATGCTGTGTGACAGCAAGTAGGCTGCAGCAGCCGAGTATAATCAAATCGTCAGCATCGCTGCTGCCTCCATTCATCATGCCTCAGTCAGGTGTTTGGAATTTTATGTAATGAAACCAGACGGCCTTGCCAATGCTGTGTCACGCCCCACATTCAAAGTGTTTACATTACGTCATGATACAGGCTATGCTACCAAGATATCCTTAAATAACTAGCTCCTATTGAAATATACTTCTTACAACTACAGCGGAAAGCGCGCGGAGTACTGTCCTTTAACGGCATTCATACGGATGACTGTGGGCCAAGGCCTCCTTACTGTCGAGGCTTCACGATCACCCTCAGACACACCACTCGGCAGGACTCCTTTGCACTAGTGACCAGCCCGACACAGAGACCTCTACCCGACAGCACACAACACTCAAAAGAGACATCCATGCCTCCAGCGGGATTCGAACCCGTAATCCCAGCCAGCGAACGGCCGTAGACCGTGCGGCCACTGGGATCCGCAGCTAAAGTCTACATGGTGTCATATGTTTGGATGAAAGCTTGGATGAATAACGAAAATAAAAAAATGGAACGAATGTGCAAGGAAGCGGCCTGCATCTAATTTTAGGTACTATTCCGGCATTTTTCCAAAATAAAAAAAAAAATCAAACACAATAGTTTCTTTTTTGTAAAACAACTCCGTTTCACATAATTTCGTTCATGTTTCGATCACGACGGCCATCACCAGGCGAAACATTTACAGCAACATATAATAATAATAATAATAATAATAATTTATTATCTCTATATATATATATATATATATATATATATATATATATATAGTTGTATAGTGGTGCAGAGTCTGTGCCTGGTGATGGCCATAACCGAAATATGTACCGAAACTACGTAAAACGGAACTGTTTAAAAGTAAAGTTGTTTTGAATGACTACACTTATTTGGAAAAGTGTATCAACAACATAGTGGGGATGTCTGGTCCAAAGGTTGCGGCATTTACCTGCAGGGATTGAACAAACACTAAAAATCTTCTGGGATCGTCAGTATTCGAGCTGAGATCTGAACTATGAACTCCCAGCACACAAAATGCAAGTACTAACCAACTCTACGGCGACACTCGGGTGTGCTACAACAGTCACACGGAACATAACATAAACGTGACAGGAAACTGGATCAGTCTCAGATAGGCCACACTGCTGTCCAACATCAACGAAAATGAAAAAAATTTTCCCCGTGATCGCCATGAAAGCATAGTGGCGGTACGGCTTCACTCAATCTTCAACTCGGTAAAAGACGGAGGTTAGCTTCACGTTCCGGCCGCTTTACCTCCGGGAAATCTGAACATGTTTCTCCGGTTGTCTTCCCCGTAGCCTACGTTCACTTTACCGACTACTCTACTCCGGCTCACGACATCAGAAACGGAGTAAAACGCTGAATCAAGGGGTGATTTTTCTACTATGACACTATCACTGATACAGCACATGAAACTTGTCAGGATTCCGCGCTACTTTGTAACCCCGACTTAAACAAGCACGATCAATGTTCTGGACACGACCATCCTCGCTTTTTTCAAACACAATGTTCCATAAAATGGATGCTTCCGTTATCACGTGTCAAGCATGATATTTCCGAACGAACTTTGCACAATGTCGAAATAACAATACTGACATTTCAGTTTCTTGTTACGATGTACAGGACACGTATTTACCAATAATTCACAACATTTTACACAAGAGTTTATAAACACGGTCGAACTCGGTTACAATATCATGCATGGGAGGATAGTGTGTCGTTACAAGCGAGTGTCGTACTAACTGAGCAGTATAATATTATGGTTAACAGCGAGAATTAATTGGTGCCAAAGAATATATGACGACAAAGATGGGGTGACGCATAATTTAGTAACTTCAGATGTTAGGATGCACTTCATTTTATTTAGAGTCAAGTACCATTTCTGCCCAAATATATTGTCGATAAGACACATCGATATTGTAAAATAGATTTACAATGTAATCTACCATTTACTACCAACGAAGTTAAATTCTTTGCTCCATACATACCTCTTTGCATATCAGTGATCCCTGTAGACGGCTATAAGAAACAGCCGCAACGTGTTAAAGCAGTCTCATACAAATGTCAACGAGTGATATTTTGCAATTTTTGAAAATAACACTTATCTGTCTACAGAACAGTCACACATATAGGGGTAATTCCTGATCAGGAGTCAGGTCAATTATCATGGCGTGATACAGCGTGTTCAAAGACATGGTGCCGATTTTCAGTGGAACGCATGCGACGTTTCAATTATTCACTCAGACATTCCCAGCAGGCAAATCGATCCTGTCAACAGGCGAGTGTAAACTCATATAATTAGGATCTGTGTCATGATTTACTAAGTACTACATTTCTGCCAATCTACCTGCCACAGACATTCCCATTTACCAGATGTGTGTGTGTGTGTGTGTATGTACGTACGTACGTACGTATGTGTACTACGTACGTACGTACGTACGTATGTATGTATGTATATATGTATGTATGTCTATGTATGTATGTATGTAAGTAATGTATATATATATATATATATATAGTATGTATGTAGGTATGTATGTATGATGTGTGCAAGTAATGTAATGTAGTGTATGTATGTAATGTAATGAAATATATGGTATGTATGAATGTATGTGTGTGTGTGTGTGTGTATGTATGTACGTATGTATGTATGTATATATGTATGTACATACGTATGGGTATATGTATGTACATACGTATGGGTACCAACAAATTAAACAGTACACAAAGGGTCCATAAACAGTCTAGGCATGGTAGTGTATGGAGACACACGGTGGCGCTGTAGGTTGAGGCACTGCGCTACAAGCCGGCAGGTAGCGGGTTCGATTCCCGGTGGTGCCACTGAAATGTATCATTGACATAATCCTTCCGGCCCTGGGGTCCACTCAGCTTCTAACAGAAATGAGTACCAGGACTATTTCTCCGGGGTTGGGGGGTAAAGGCGGCCGGTGCGTACGGCTGATAACCTTACCACCTTAATGTGCCGACTGTCTTGAAATCTATGAGCCTTAACCTCCTGAAACACTCAGGGCCTCTCCAGGGATTGCTTTACCTTATGGTAGTGTCTGTCGCTGTCAGTAATTCTAAGACCACCAGATGGTCGTGTCGACTTTTACCAAGGGACGATACACATTTATTATTATTATTATTATTATTATTATTTCAAATCTTTGAGTACTTTCCCCATAATTATACACCACTCAGGCTTCAAGTTTCAGAGAGTTGCACTTTCGTTATTATGGGTGATGTTATCTGTACAGCTGTTTTTGCAAAATGTCTACTGAGTGCTTTCCTGATATTATTTCTCGATACTCTTTTACCTGTTTAGTGGCAATTCCTGTGGCCGCAGTGATAAATGGTATAAAATCATTTCATCTTCCACAATCGTTGAATCCCTATACCCAATAATAATAACGGTAAAGTTCACCATATAACAGGCCACGAATGCCCAGAGGTGGAGTAGAGGTATAGATCCACTCTTTCTTTAACCTCGGTACTAGATGGGGGTGGAATGGTCAACGCCACGCTTCGGCCGCTTTACCCCCGGAAAAGACCCGGTAACCATTGTATAGGGGGCTGGGTGGGCCCCAGGGCCGGTCTGGACGGGTGCGGAATAACTCATCCCCACCGGGATTCGATCCCCGGACCGTCCAGCCCGTAGCCAGTCGCTATACCGACTGCGCTATCCCGGTCTACTATAACCAATGATGATGATGATGATAATGATAATGATAATAATAATAATGACCTTACAATAGAAATACAGCGCATGTGGAATGTAAAAACAAAGGCGATACCAGTAATAATAGGGGCAACTGGGACTATTTCAAAGTCATTCAGAAAATACGTGAGCAACATGCCAGGAAAACATGAAGTCAAGGAACTGTAGAAAAGAGCCATAACGGGCACTGCACACATACTTCGGAAAGTACTAATGTAAAAATACAATAGATTCAACACTGGAAATATGGTACAAGCACCACGAATAGTAAAAACAGAACAGCTGCAACACTGTATTGCCTAGGGACAGAGTTTGTCTCAGGAATATAAGTATAAATACCCTGCATAAAGGATATTATTATTATTACTATTTAAAAATTTTAGAGAGAAATTAACATAAAGAAAGAGGAAATGGTGAGGTTATTCGTACAACGCAGTTACTTTCTGTACTGTAATGTCATGAAGGAACAGAGCATTAAAATCTATTTTCAAAGCAGCTTTTAAATATTGTGCGACTCGCCATGGTGTCGCGCGTGATGAGAAGTACTTGAAACTCATCTGCAGCAGCCTTGTGTTATATTTACTTTATACCTCTTTTTATGAAAATTTCCTGAAGTCTCGCACCTGTCAGTCTAATTTACTTGGCAGGTATACAAATATATTGTATCAGAAGAGCCAGCTTCCGTACCATTTTCGTCTGCACCGTTCTTCTCATGACGACCCACGGACTCTTGCGCGGTTGGCCTCCCGACAAACACTACTACCTCGCTTGTGCATTGCGCGGCGCTGCGGGCACAACCAATTCGCTATTTCCGCCTGGAAATCTAATCCCCTTGCAGATGTTCATGTAATTGTTCGTGCCAAAGGCCGTTAAAATCTGAAGATTGCTGTCTTCAGGTATGCAGCCGCGTGCAGTTTGGTAGGTGGCTGTCAGCGTTTCGGACGTGCTAGCCTCCTTCACCTTTACTACAGGAAAGTAATCTTGTAAGCGAAGGAATCACATTCCTAAAAATGTTAGAAATTATCCACCAAATTACATCTCATAATCACAGCCATCAAAACCGTTCAAGTAAATTCTGTGACGACGTTTCGTCTTCAGTGAGTCAGGGTGAAATTATTATAAAATGATGGGGCGGGAAATAGGCCCATAAGGGAGGATATGGTAGTGACCTATTTTTATGTAGATCCAGTATTATTTTGTGTTAGGAGGAATAGTGAGAACTCCCTTAAAGATTCTTGTATTCTTATAATAAAACCAACGATATGCACTATTTTCTCAAATTTATTTTTGGAATAAAACTCTACATGTTTCGGACAGTTACTCTGTCCATCATCAGGAGTCTAGCACTGTACACACAGCAATAGGTATATGTCATACAGGTTATGCTGACAGCTTGTTCGCAAGCAGTCAGCATAACCTGTATGACATAAACCTATTTTTGTGTGTACAGTGCTAGACTCATGATGATGGACAGAGATACTGTCCGAAACATGTAGAGTCCTATTCCAAGAATAAATTTGAGAAATTAGTGCATCTGGTTGGTTTTCTTATAAGAATATATCACGATGCACGGTCCTCTGAATGTCAAAATCCCTTCAGTGTATTAGTCCAGCGCACGGATTCGAAACTGGGACTACCCAGTACCTATGAGACGAAATACTGTTTAGCTGCTACGATCGGTATGTTGTGGCCGGGGAATCAGGCCTTCGAGCGTGTGTAGAATGCGAACCAGATTTATGCCCTGCCATATTTCCTTCACAAGTATACACTTTGTAGGGTCGCAGAATTTAATGTTGCAAAATAAGATATTCCACTTTGTACACTTTAAGTGTATTTAAATTAGCTTTCATGATTTTCTTCGGCTTTTCGAACGAGATTCCGAAACATGACCAAAAAATTACGGGGTTATAGGGAAACAAAAAAATATAAAAATGGATAAAATAGTGTAATTGAAAAGCCTGACGGTAACTGAGCGTCTGGTCGACCGAAACGTAAATATGAAGTTAATATTAAAATGCATTTAAAGACATAGTTTGAGGATGGACTGGGGCTCTTTTAAACATAATAATGAATCTTTGGGTTCCACAAAAGCGAGAAATTGCTGAATACTTGAACCACTCTTGTCTCCTCAAAAAAGGTTTTCCGTACTGAAGCTACTTGCTTGTCAAAGACTTTTCCATCTTTGACATTCTGCGCACGAAGCAAAGGGCTCTTGCAAACCATGTGAAGAAATCTCGAACTAGGTTTCATACAAGAAGCACACCACTACGGATGCTGAGATACTAAATTTATTCATTAACATACGGAAGTAGAATTTGTTGTTCCGGTTTATGTAGGGCTAAAAAAAAAGAGTTGCACAAAAAATGTGTATTTTTGTAAGTGAAGTATTTCTGGGAAACAGTGGCGTTTAATGTGCACAGACAGTGTCTATGGATGCTACCAGAAGCGAAGCGAAGAGTCCCTCTTGAGAACCAAGCAGTCGCTCAGCTAACCCTTTAAAGGCTTGCATGGCCATATCTTTTTCAGGAGCAGCGAGTCTGCTACATTCGTCGTCGCTTTGAGGCGTCCTCTGTGACGACACGACGGAGTTTAAAGGCGAAGAAGAAGAAGAAGAGGAGGAGGAAGAAGAAGAAGAAGATGATGAGAAGCATTACACTTATTACAAGAAAGAAAATTTACCTCACTGAAGGTTCCCAGGCTGTGCCCGTTCACCCTTCTAGTCGAGGTCTGAGGACGCTCCGGACAAGGTTTGTAACGTAAGGTGAATGGGCTGCTGGAGCAGTGTCGATCGGTACTGTGACATAATCGTTTGCTTCAGGTACCAGATGATACGTATCATTCATGACGACGAAATTGCTGCACTTACGTTAGTGGCTGTAGAATATGTTCAGCTGGCTATGCAGGCTACGTACCATAACTTGTGGGCCCACCAAGGCACCAGGGAATGACGGTAGGCACTGGTCGGAAAAACAGCTCAACACTACAGTCACATTTAGAGATTCATTTCCGTTAGAAAGACCAGTCGGTTAATGTTTAGTACAGGAATATAACCGGTGTTTAGTGTAACAGTCATACGGAACACATGACTACACTGTCAGCAAACTGCAGGGTTTTCAGTGTTAAACCTGGCAGCACACATACCACACACTTCGCTTTGCAGGGCAAATCAAGAAATTATGTATAAGCCTCTCGTTGAACCCGAGGTTCAGTGATATGCTTTAAGGTCTAATACTGGTCCTTACATTCAAGCAGATGGACCCAGTCCACACCCTGCCCCCATTTCTTTCAGGTGTATGAAGTATACCCATATTCAGCCTTGAAACAAAAACTTTATGTGCATTCTTGTTCTCTCCCGCGTCCCACCCATGCCATTCGCCTTGATTTGGTCACCTAATTATGCTCAGTGAAAAGTCTAAATAGTAATAGAACTATTTTCAGCTGTACATTGCCCCCACAACAGAAATACTTCCACCCTCAAACGGCATTGAGGCATAAAATATTGATCACCCGGTAAATGTGAATCTTCTCGCACAGTTTTCTCCAGCTTCCTTCTTAGGACCAAACACGGTGCTCATCACCCAGTTCTGAGATGTCCTGTCTTGACTCGTAAGTTCTTCCCTTCATGTGAGAGACAAACTTGCATACCCCTAAGTAACATGAGTTTATAGGCCTGTATGTTTTAACCTTCCACGTTTTTATACAGAAGACGCGAACAGAAAAGATTCTGAACTGAATAGTAGCAAGCAAGCCTCAAATTTCACCCGTTCTTAATTTCTGCGTAAACTCATTTAATGTCTATCAGAAAACACTTAAGAAAACCCGTACAAATACCCAAATGAAATTTTATAAAGTTGTAGTTAGACCATCACTACTGTATGGCAGCGAAACATGGGTAACCACGAAGAGAGAAATGACTCGCATAGAAGCTGCAGAGATGAGCTTTCTAAGAAGTGTTAACGGGATACACAAGACTGGATAAAATAAGAAGCGAAGTCATAAGAAAAGAACTAGAGATCTCTGGAATAAAGACGCGAGACTCAAATACAAACAAAACTTGATCAACCACCTTGAAAGAATGGACAACACCAGACTCCCGAAACACGCCCTCAACTACAAACCTCGAGGAAGAAGAGATCGTGGACGCCCCAGGAAACGATG
>Ga0136643_10003812_pt1 | contig 20504 bp, 7 predicted proteins | sample TergutLab28metaG_FD_96883 | JGI IMG/M metagenome (GOLD analysis project Ga0136643, IMG submission 96883) | Labiotermes labralis P1 segment gut microbial communities from Petit-Saut dam, French Guiana - Lab288 P1 (version 3) (version 3) | ecosystem: Host-associated > Arthropoda: Insects >...
AAAATTAATAATTTAGTACATAAAAAAAAAGAAAACAAGAAAAAAAGGGAAAAAAAAAAGGGGGGGGGGGGGAATAACAGCCAACCAGGCACAAAGAAAAGAAAGAAGGTTAAAGTACAAAATAAAAAAGAATAGAAAATACTCATACTAAAGTAACTGACTAATAATTCTGTAGATAATATTAAACACAACACAATGCTATTCATCTGAAAAGAGTAGTGCATGCCTAACCCTCACCTATAATGTGGGACATTGAACCAATAATGTAAATTCTACTAAATACAACACAATGCTATTCAGATGAAAACCTTATGCTTACACCTCACCTGTTACGCGGAACACTGAACCAATATTCTGGCTTCATCTTCTTTTTTCCATATGACATAATAGGTGTTGACTTTGGAATCTTCTTGTCCATTGGTCTGCCCATGCGAAGTCTTAAATACAGAGGAGGGTCTTCACATGACCTAGCAGGTCTTGGGATCAGTTCTGTTAACATAATGAATCAGCACTGCCTCACTGCATTAACTCAGGACAACTAACAATGAAATTAAAAAACAGAACTAGAATTTATTGGTTACAAATGAAAAGGAGGGTTTCGCAACAGTATAACAACATAATTTTGTATGAAGAGATGTAAAAATCTCTATATACAGTCAAGCAACACTTTGCGTGTTCTTGCATGTAGCTGGATGCAACCAACAGAGTATTTGTATTTCATCACTTATTCACTCTGCAAATATACAAAATTTTTTTCATATTAATAGCAAATGACCAAAAAAAGGAACAATGACAAAAAATTCTGAATATTTGTGGAGGAGAAAGTATGAGCATGAATTGAACACCATTTTGAGACCAGATGCAATAAATTACCAAATGTAATTAAAGAAACAATCTTCGTGTTCACAGTATTCAAGTACCAATCTGTCAACGACTGCTCATAATTACTGTCAACTAGTCATGCTTTGAACTGCATAGAACAGTTACAGGGAACGTCAACAACAAGGCACAAAGAACAATGCCTCCTTCAACTTCCCACAGTTCATATTAAGTTTCAGTATTATGGTACAGCAATAACAATATGTGACATAAAATATATTTTCTAGAGGTAAGTATGATAAACATAAAAACACAAAGATGACACACACAACCTCAAGTACCTCCAATGAGGGAAAAGCTCAGAAAAAATCATGAATTGACAATGAAAGACCAAGTTACTTATTACAGACTGACACTAAACTTATTCAAAACATTTTAAACACTAATGTCTAGCAATTCACAATCACAGATTCCAGTGTTTCTTTCTGGCTGCGACCATGACAGTGTAATGGTAAATTATGACAGCAGAAGGAGTGTGTGATTATTGTTTTCTACAACACTACTGCTACAGCAGTGTACAGGAATAAAGACAACCAAATTGAGGAAGCATAGATTCAACTATTAAGCTTTGTTACATTTATATATTGTACAGTTCTGTGCTAGATCAATATACACGGTGTAACACAGTACACCTTCCTGTGGGATAATGTCTATCACACTTTTTCTTCAGAGCATGAACACCTGGAATGCTAGTGACTATATTCAGATGTCACAAAATCTAAGAATTTGTTTTGTATTCAAAATGCCTTATACAAACCACAGGATACAAATGGTTTGTACATAGTTTGTTATCTCACATCCCCTATTATGTATGGCACAGCATATTATGCGAATGATAACAATTATGACAGCTATGCATCTGTTTAACACATCTGTCAAATGAACCCAATGAACCACGGTCCAATCTCACAACATTGTAAGAAAACATTAGGCCTATATATTCCAAATGTAACTACATGACTATAACAGAACTGTGGTAAAGGAACTAATAATATCAAATACACCTTTTAAAGACAGTGCAGTGAATAATAATATCTGCAGACACTGACCTATTAAACAGCTAAAACCGTACATGATGTAATTTGTGCAAAGCATATTTGGACAACTTGAGCAATTCTAAAACTTATTCCCTCAACAAATCAACTTCAAAAGACTAAAACAAGTGATTTAAGGGCTAATATGTTATTTGTACACCCATACCTTTCTTGGGAGCAATTGGAGGAATGAAGATTTGGAAAACAGACTATATGTGTAAAATATGACATATTTCATGTCTTCTTTATCACAAATTTTATGACACAAAATATCAGTTAGATTCATAGTACACACAGTGAGGTACCCAAAACACAGAAGCGATAAAGTGTAAAACTTGTGGTTCTCATATGTGTCAACAGCAGTAAGATGTGATAGTGTCTGAGATCAGACACTTCCATTTTCATTATCACCGAAATGGTATAATAATTTGTACTGTAACAAAATGTGTAAAAGTTATTGTGCAAATAACTGTCATATTAATGTGCTATGTGAATTAAATACATGCAATATTAGATGAGGGAGAATTGACACTAAGGAGCAAAATACCACAGCTCATTCATACTTCACAAGCCAAGTATCAGTAAGAGGAAAGCCACAAGCACAAACACATAAGCCTGGAGAGAAGATGCAGTTAATTAACATACACACTGCTGAGTTATGGTTGGTGTTATGCCTTTAAATGCGATGTCTTAAGTGATGTAAATAGTAATAGGATACAACACATCTGCAGCAACTCCCACACAAAACAACAGCTGAACTACAACTTGCATAAATAAATCATTCTAACAAAAATTTTTAATGTTCAATACTGAGGATTTCCAATTACATCACTGTTGTTCAACTGCAGGATTTTAATGCAAGAATTGCTGGATGACAATCACTGCTGTTCTCTTCACAAATTAAGTCTAAGAATGATCAGCTAGCACATTTTAAATTAGTAATGACATCCCAATAAATCATTTTCATTAGGAAGTTCAACACTGAATTTTACTATACTTCTGATTAAATTATTTTACATCCCCTAATTTCAAACTCAGCACATTACTTCACATTACAAATTCAGATTCCACTTAACACATTAAAACTAAAAGTTACTAATACATGTAACGAAGCACAGAACATGACAAGTTCATGTAGAACAAGCAATGAAACACAGCCTGAGATTTGCTAAAAATTCATGTCCATTCTGTTGCCTGTTTGGTAATTAAAAGAAATTAATACAAAATTTGTTATATACCAAACTTAACTGCCATCTTCACCAATTACTGACAGGTCCAGAGCACAACTTATACTTTGCCAGTCAAAATGCCATTAGTGATACACTGTACACCATGAATTTCTATGAGAAAGTGCACAATACTGCCTGAAAAGAATACAATCTCCTGTTGGATTTCTTGAAGTTAGAAGTGCAATAGTGTTAGACTTGCCTTCCTACAGATCTCATGTAAATTCAAATCCTGAACCCAGCCTACAAACATAATTGAGTGCTACAAGATTGCATTACATACAGTGCACCCAAACTCAGTGCCCCAATATACTGAAGTATTTTGTTTCAACCTAACAAGAAATGCCCTGCCCAAAAATGGCCCAGTCTGTGTTTTGTGAAGTATGTGGCATTTACTGTGTCCTATGTAAATGTATCTTCCTTGCACCATGGCCATGCAAGGACACCAGGCGCAACACAATTAGTAAAAAATTAAATATTATTTTTAGTAGTTAAAATGCATTCACGTGTCTATGCGCTTTGTATAAAAACTCGGTTAGAGTTATCTTGTTTCATAAAAAGTAACATTTATACAGCATCTTCACACCAGGAATTTGTTTACTGCTGAAAATAGAAACAGTATATAAGTCATGCCACATGATTAGCCACAAACACAAAAGTGCACATGTTTGTTCATAGCAACAAAAACAGATAATTCAACATTAAAGGAAAAAAGACAGAGAAAAAAGAAAGGAAAAAAGACATATACAATTGCTTTAGGTGTGCACATACACAGCAAAGAACACACTCACTTAAAAGGAGAATAATAATGTGTAGTTAAAATTCTGAATAATGAATATATGAGAGGAGTTACAGGCAATGTGGATGCAATATAACTAGAAACTTGCTTCCAACAATTTGTGCTGAAAGGTCATATCTGTATAACTCTGATATATGAGTGGGTTTACCTCAAGTTCATGATTACTTCCTTCTACAATAATAATTAAATAATAAATACTATTAACATCTATGATAAAGAAATTCCTCTTAAGCATGTACGATAAATATCACCAGTTGTCATATTCCACATACAAAATATTCACAAATCTGACAATAAAATACAATTTTGGCAGCAAAAGAGAGTAATTTATATGAAACAAGTTGACTGTGTATAGTAAGAACACTCTGCACATTTTATCAGTTCACAAAATTGAAAACATTCAAATTCCTGTTATCTAATGGACAGTCTTGCAATATCTAACAATTTATATAATGTAAATATTCAAAATTATATATACAGTATATATTGTATGTATATGTAGATGTGTGTGTATGACCTACTCATTGTTTTTCATAAACTTCTCTACCTTCTATAATATCCAAAGATGTTAATCACACACCCTAACATAACAGAGGAATACATACAAGCCACCTTAATATTATCAAAAAGCAACATTTAACTTTCCATAAGGTTGACACTAATGAAATGCAGAGGGAAAGTTTCATGTTAAATGGAAGATCATGGTTATGGCTATATAACTGTTAGCAGTATAATCTCTTAGGAAAGCAACTTGCAGGAACTGTTATCCTTGCTCTCCTGCCTGGAGACACCTTTTATCTTATCACACCATTCAAGATTCTTGACATTAATTTAGTATAAACAGAATTAATAACATAAAACCTCATTCTAGGTGCAGCATTCTCTTCACTCTTTTTAAAAAGCTATCCTTTTTTAATTAATTTTTTTAACCATGCCAAGGACAACAAAATGGGTGGTGAAGATGGCATGCACAATAGCATTCAGAAACATACATAGGATATTTGTTACTGACTTAAAGAGAAGAGAGAAATTGGGAGATCTAACACAGACAGAACAATGATCTTAAAATGCATCTTACAGAAATTGAGTGTGTAGATGTGGGCTGGACTCATTTGCTGGAGGGAAGGGTCTTATGATGGGATCTTGTGAACAAAATAATAAAGAAAACTTTGGGGTTGCACAGAAAGTAGGAAATTTCTTGGCAAGCTAAGTGACTATCGACCTCTTATGGAGGACTGTTTTCCATGAAGCAGGTGGATGAATGTATGGATGAGTGAGTTAGAAACTGCCAATATTAAATATGCAGAATACTGTCACATTCAGACCCATACCACATTACAGACTGCCAGCCTCTCACATCACTGCAAGTTGACTCTACAGACCACATACAAAAAGTTCTAATTCCCATTCAATGATAGTCATAAATGATTGAAGGTTATTTCTTGTAAAAATACGTTAAAGAAGTTGCATACTTTTGAAACAAGAATACAAATAGTGCTCAGTACCTCCTGAAAAATTTAATATACGATGTTGAATGACTCTGTCTCTATTGAATTAGTTCATATACAAGAAGTTCTAAATAGTCATATACATGCACAATGAATCTGCATGTCATTAGGTCGAGACAATGCATACAGATCCAAATGTCATTTTGGTCATTCTTCTTAACAGAAGTATACATGCAGGAACCAAGCATGATCTTGTGGTATTAATACAACCAGTCACACACGCAGCACAACCACAATGACAAACAAACAATAGTAAGGTGTAAACACCTACCCAGACCTTCAAGTAGAGGAAAATTGGGTGCATGGACTACATTGAAAACAAAGAAAATGAATAAAAAAAGAAGAAAAGAGAAAGAAATATCAAACAATTAGTTTCTTTTGACAATTTTGAACACTAATTAAATAATACACAAATAAAAACTGTCTTAGTTTTCTGCGAGAATTTGTGTTTGAATGAATGACAAAACTTCTGGTGTGCTATGGATATGTTTGTCCTCAACCACCTGTCAGTGAGTATTACTGTATTAATCCTGAAAATGATTGCCATGCCTCACTCACTGTACTAAACTTCTCTATTACCAGCCAGGCTTAACAGGATTTCACTTCCACTTATACAATTACCAGTTTTATTACTGCACTAGGAATGGACACTACTGAAATTTACAAAATCCACTATTGGATCAAAAGAACAAAGAGGGGAAAATCCCATACAGAACAGCATACATACAACGACAATTTCATCACATTTACCTTTTCATCTATTCATGTATCTGAATCTGTAATGATTGTTAATAATGGTTATCTGAATTACTCCTCTCTAGTCCCAGATGTACCAGATGGTTTCTTCTTTAGACTTCCTGACCATAATTTTGTATGTATTTTACACCTCTCCCACATGTGCTACATGCACCATCCGTATCATCTTTCTTGATTTTAATTCCTTCAAAATATTTGGAGCAGGATATACTGAAAGTGCCATGCCCTTTTTGCTCATGAAGAAAAAATCTCTACTCAGCACAAATTTCAATGACTGAGGCCTGGATACATATGCCTACAGAGTTTAAAATTTGTAAATAATAAATAAGAAAACCTGGAGGGAACACAGGTGGATAACATCACGATGGGTCATAAACAAACTGATGTGAGAGTGTTACACGTACTATCTGGCTCATGATACAATCCAAAAGTGGGTTCTTGTGAACGCAGTATGGACTTTTGTGTCAAATATAAGGTGCAGAATCTTGGCCAACTGAGCGATAATCAGTTTTTGAAAGAGAACTCTGACTTAAAAGTGTGACTATCAATTTTTATGCTTCACATAATTAGCAGTCTCCACCAGCATCAGAAACCCTTTGCACTGCCTGCTCCCACCACATGTAACTTATCACGCTTAACTACAGAAGACTCTTACACTGACTGAAGTGTAAGGTCAAAGACACGTTAACCTCTTTTCCCACTTCACATACCTTGCACACCACTTTACAAATTCTCTGTTAGAGTAAAGATTTACACAAAAAATATATAGGGATTATATTTGGTGCCAAATTCCATGTAATAAATTTACTACAAAGAATCACTTTCTCTTTCCAGACTACACTCATTGTCAAGTTTCATTATGTCTTGCAAGACTATTAACTACTTCTGCACTGTTTAGAAAAACACCACACATAATTTCAAAAGTCAGGCAACACTATCACCTGAACAGCGACGTAACAGGAAGTGTGTGTAATGACTCTCTTGAAAACATATGTAGTAATTACTCTGCAATTCTTAGTCATCTAATTATGTTCCTGTTTGACAAAGATGTAAACATATTTTATTTCTCCAGGGACATTTTTTCCTTTCTTTGTTCCAGTATCTGCAGGAAAGATGGGTATGATACTAAATGAACTCTGTGACACAACTGACTGTAACAGTAATACTTATATTTAGTACTGCTAAGATGAAAAATGGAAGCATATGTCAAATTTGTTGTTTTTCTTTATCACTATCATCAGACCCTCAATGTGACCCCAATCAGTCATTAATAATACATGACAGTATGTGATCACATAACTTTTTTTTGTTTAGAACAGCAATGTGTCATGTAGTCAGTGTCATGTGATGATAATGCATCACCCACACTGTTGTTCTTCAAATAACTTTCACACACCTTGTCTGTATTATATAAATAATGTTCACATCTGTTCAGCATGTATTGGAATATTAAGCACTTCCTACACATGATTCGGAATTTTGTTCCCTACCACGGCAGCAAACTACACTATGGAATGTTACCAGGAGTACTGCATGGTACTGCACAACTTCACAAGACTGCAAGTGATGTATTCCATTACACAGTAAACGGACTTTGCCATGGTCTTCTATGTCTTCAAAATGTCATACAGTTGCAGGATACATGGGACAGTAATTGTAATATAATTTTTGCCCATTAAGAAAAGTAGGGCCTTCCTTGTGCCAATTTTCACAAAATTCAAAAATTTTTTAAAGCATTATGTGCATATCTTTACCAAAACTGAACAATAAATGTCAAGAGCATGCAAAGAAATTAATTTATGACCATTTGTAAAGTATGACTTTCATTGCAACAATTTTCACAAGACTCGTAACTCATTATGTGGAGATCCTCTACAATGAATATCATCCAAATCAGTCAAGAAATACAGAAATAACGGGTAAAAATTCATTTGTGCCCTTAAGCAAAGAATGACTGTCACTGTGCCAATTTTCACAAAATTGATGCCTACTTAACAACTTTTGGTAATGGACTCCCACACTCATTTTCAAGAAAACCCAACAAATGGTTTAGTCACTAAGTTACACACAGATGGTCTAAAAGCTGGAAAGACGTGGTCTCCACATAAAATGTTCTCTTTTCACTTCGTAAAGAACGCCTAAAATCAATTACACTTTAGCAACATGATATACTATACTCAGAAATCAGTAATCAGAAGTGACACTTTATGATATAGTCAATATAAAGATAAAGTAGTCACCGTACAAACCATGAAAGTATACAGGATAGGTGTAGCTTCACCCATTCTTGACCTCAGCACTAGGTACAGGTGAGTGGTCAGCCTCGCTCTGGACGCTTTACCACTAGGGACAGAGCCAATGGTACCCACTGAATAGGAGGCTGAGAGGACCCCAGAACAAGTCTCAACATTTTGGAGGACAGAAACATCATTTGCCTCTGCCAGATATGGTAATGACATTGGAATAAAAAGGGTATCCAGTAGTTGTGATGGTAACACTTTGAACCAACTTTGGTGCTGACCATTTTTCCAATAGGCACTATAAAGTTACAGACATATTTGTAACTGGGAGGTGTCACAAATGTTTACTTTTTATTTGCCATATTACTTTCCTACTTTCACATACTAGTACAGCAATATGGACATATGTACGCAGAATGCAATGTGTACAAGACAGAGCACAGATGGAGTGGACAAAATATAAAAGGACAAAGCTGTATAATGGAGGCCTTGTCATAAGATGACACACAATGCTAGAACATAAATGGAAGATGACAATATAAAGTAATTGTCATGTTCACAAATAACTCAAACAGAAGATATCAAACTTTTCAGAAAAGAAGAATACACCAACTGTACAACAAAATGTGCATGTCACAGATGATAAAAACTGCTCTAATCTGAGGTTTACCCAGGTAAAATACACGTTTTCCAGCAGGAATTCATACAGCAGAAAATCGTGACAGCTGGACAAATGTAGAATACCTGTGGCAGCCTAAATAAGCGTGTCCAGTTCAAGTTTCAGGTGCTAACTATGAAGATGACACTTTTGTAACATGCTTATGACCATAGTGAAATGACTGCTAACAACTGAACAACAGTTTTCCACAAACCAGTTAGCAGTTTCTAACAGTAACTTGACTTATCTGGCAACATGTCAGATATTAAAAAAAAATGTAACCTTGCAGATGCTCAGTCAATGTCAACAGTTATGTACACATTCAAGTGGCACTCCAGCTCACCATGTTCAAACAAATAATTATCACAAAAAGTAACACCATAGTTCAGTAAAAGAAAATTATTTCACGTAAGTTTAACGAAGCAGTTAACTAAACAGTCACTGATGCAGAAGATTTATTAATTCTCTCCTCCCTGCATATTTATGTAGGCTTTGCCTCAACCTCTTTGGACAGATGGGGCATTGTACAGGTAAAGAAAAAATATTTGTTTCATTACAGCTTTATTCAGGCATTTGAGGGAATGTGTGCTTTATCCAGCTATAGCTTCCATCTTTACCCACAACGTAACACGAGTAAACTACAAAATTTGGTAAGTTTAAAAAGTCTGGTCTTACAAAGGGCTGTTAATACTGAATGGAAATATGCAGCTATTAGGACCTAGTAATGAATTAAATTCAACACTTAAAACTGTTCTGTTATAGTTTAGCTGTAAACATCTGCTAACCAGGCCCACAGCCAGACCATGAACACAGTGCATGCAGCGGCTTTTACAATGGGGTGTGCAAGTGTACATACATTTATATACATAAATAATGTTCCTATATATATATATATATTTATATTTATTTATTTATTTATTTATTTATTATGTACACATAACCATAACAAGCACCTTCATCAGGAGAACAATACTACACCTTTAATTACATAATGCACCCTATTAACACTGCACAAAGCATCTTGCATATATATACATTTTTTAAAAGAAGTTGTTTCCAAACATGGTGGTTCAATAGAGGCAACACATGAATGCAGTAGGGGGTTGCATGATTTTTATGTCTGTCTGTAATATTTTGCGAATTTGTAGTGGGGAAATCCAGATTTGTAAGAGTCGCAGTGTGCCCACTTACAACTCCCCTGGCTATGGGTCTGCAGTAAACAGCAAAAAGTGACCAGAAAAAACCTCTTATCAAGCAAAAGGCCCTGAAATTAAGTTCTGTGGAATTTTCCATCATGCATTCATAAGGATATTTGGGCACAATGCATGCAGTAAGTCCAACTTTAACAATGGGGGTTATGTACCTAAAAATCACAATGTAGAGAGAAACAATGGAGAGCTGAGCATTCTTTCCAAAAAGAACTCCTTAAAATACATGACAATCTTCGTTAATATAGGTCCCACCATTTGCCAGTAAGAACAATAATCAAAGTCAGGTTTTCTCATCAAATTTCTAGCACTAAATTTGTCAGTGTTACAGAGAAACTCCAATATTCTGGGCAATGTTGAATGAGAACTGCCTGCATACTCCAATGCACACTTTCTCAAAAAATGCCATCACCAACATGTCCACCTATGAAAATAAACTAGCTATGAAAACAAAACATTATACTGCAACCACATCCATCACCTTTCTCTACTAGGTGCTTCCTAATGAATCAACTTGTAGTTTCTAACTGACATAAATTTTTAATGCAAGAAACTAAACCTCAGAAACTCAGGCACTAAACCTTTCATTATGGGTGCTTACAAGAAGCATGCAAAATTCTGAAACAGGCATATAGGCATTAAAAAATTGGCACTTTTGACACATGTAATGCTAATGAGGCATACATAACGTACAACAGCTATGGCAACATGGACAGTGTTGACATAAGTACGAAATGAGTGGCAGACACACCTGTAATATGCTACTGGCCAAAAGTAGTTACACTGTCACCACACAAACATATTCCACGAGTCTAAACTTTTATTTTTGTTTTGGACATAAACGCAATCACCACTGAAATATAGAAATTTTGCACCAACTTGAAAACTAGTATCTTGTGTGTGTGTGTGTGTGTGTGTGTGTGTGTGTGCGTGCGTGCATGCACTTGCACACAGTTAAAACATAACTGAATTACAGATTCTTATTATTTACCAACAATGTATGTAACCTCTGTCACACATCATGGACATTGCAACTTACAAGCCTTCAGTCTTCAGGATAATTTAACAACAATAAAATGGTTGGTTTAACTAGGAGGAATTCTCTCTTGACCACCACATTCCAACCAATCCTGGGACAGACCCAGCCTCCTATCGAGTAAGTATATGACAGAAAGCTGCCCACTAATCTGCATCTAGGTTCAGGTCAAGAAAGGAGGGATACATGGGCTCTCCTATAATAACAACAACAACAATACAGCCACAAATTTTGTGGAATATGTGAATGTAAAAGTTCCTTTTAACATAGTGTGAGAAGGCCAGATGTACAATTGCTCCACTTCTGATAGATATTGGTTATATCCTTTGCCAGCACACACACCTTACTACACAATTTCACACTGCCTCCCCTTAGCATTTTATTGGTTTTAGCTGTTCATTCATTCTGTTGTCTGTCTTATGACAGGTCCATAGCTGTACCCCACTATTCTTGGTTCATCATATGTCTACACAGTGTGGTGCTTAAAAAGACCAAAGGGACAAATTTATCCTTTTACAGTATCTGAAAAAGGCACAGTTACGTTGAAAATTTCAACAGTTTGCTCTAAAATATGTCCTTACAATGTACAAAACCCAAAATATCATCCAAACAGGTATTTTTATACACTGTAAAGTGGAATCAGTTCAGTTTGCAGTGACTCTTAAATATGTACACTAATGGAGGGCAGAAATGGCAGGGACAGTTAAGACACATAAGGACAATCCAAAAATGTAGCAACTCCCAATTCTCCTGCTGCATTTAAGCCTAACACCATGTAATTATTATGCTGAAACAATCCTTTAAACTTAAGTTTTTCCAGTGTCAGATGTCCAATGATCTGTCATAACTAAACTACGAGGGCAACAACTAGGCTAAAAACTGTGGAAAGTACAGTTGATGTACATTCCATATCACAAAATATCTAAGCAGCTGCAGACTGTGAGAGAGAGGCTGCCATGGCTTCTTGTGGATTACTGCTTGTGCTTATGCAAGCACAACTATGAATAAGCAAGTGAACACTGAATATGGCAAAAAGATGCTAACATTTGCAAGCACATTGTGAATTCTCACGTATGGAGACAGAAGACCCCTTTGTTTGGTTCTCAGGCTGAGTTACTTGTGGTGCTTTACACATATCATCTGAGCACAATATTTTATGAATAAAAAATTTAATCTCTCAAAGATGAAACTGTATAACCCACTGCAAATAAATGAAAGCCACCTCTCCATACTTGCAAGGTCTACATCAAAGTATCTCACAAATTGCTGTCACAACTTTTGTCAAAAAACAACAGCAGCAAAGTAATCATGCAACCTAAACTTTTACTCTTTCACTTTTATGACAGCAGGTGGTGAAATTTTGGCATCTACTCATGTCCGTAACTTTTGTGAGCTAAAATGTACTTGCACAACCAAAGAAAACCCTTTCAAGCAGAATTTCCCTTATGAACTGGAGAAACAGCACTTCTTTAGTCATAATATCAAAATCACTAGACTTTTCAAAATTCATAACAATTTATGTTGAATGTGATGAGATAGTGTAGGTGCTTTCACTTCAGTAACATAATGTGAGATACATTTCAAACATGGTAAAGAACAAGAACGTGACATATCACAAAACACTGTGAATCCAGATGTTTGACACCTGCACATTAACAAGCCAAGAAAACTGCTTTTCACTACTTACTGTCAAAAGAAACGAACAGCTCTGGCATATCTTCAACCGACACCATACTACGGTAGTCCAGCTTTGGTGCAGCTGATTGCTGAGGCCGGGTGTCAGAAAATGACGATGATGAAGAGTGTGGTCTGATGAACGTGCCTACAGAAGAACGCCTGCAGGAAACAAACAGGTTAAATATTACAAAGCACCAAGTATATCACTCAATTTGATAATACATGCAAAGAAAGCAGGGACTCAAAAAAATACTGATCAACAAGGACCTAATACTTCTTGTTCACATTATTGATGTCATAAAACTACACAACTGAATAGGTGATTTCATAACAAATGGAGCTCACCATTCCTCAAATAAAGGCAGCACCTCTGTTTGATATACAGTGTAAGAAATGGATACTTTTTACTTTAACATTAAATAAGTACATTATATTTGTTGTGAAAACACCAATATCAATATTACTATAGCTGACCATGAATAAGCAAGAACACAACCACATATGAAACCAAATTTGGGTAACAAGTACACTGCAGCTCAGTCCAATAATGAAACTGCATAACACTTTCATACATTTGTGTATGACACACACATATTTTGAAATGCACACACTGTGTTGAAGCGGGGGGGGGGAGCAAATACAGCAATGTATGCATGGCACCTTCTAATAGTGGTGTTTTTTGGTCTATGGTGTTGTCTTCCCTGATGACGGTGGAGGCTGACTGCGAAACATGCAGAAATTAAGCTTGACTGAATAAGTATGCACCTAGAGTTGGACTGACTTGTAGACAATAACACTAGTATTTGTTACATACAGTATTGTAAATTAAACTCAAGTCAGTTTCTAGTATAACAATAATTTCTTATTCCTGACCAAGAAATTGGCACAAGGCAGTGTTTTCACCCCTTCTGAAAAACTCATTAACAGCGTACACCCAATTATCCAAGGTAATGGTGCAGACAGTAATGCACGGATAACTGAGAAACGCAGATACTCTAACACATATACTTTATCAAACCACAAAAAAAAAACTGTTTTATTTACTATACACACAATACACACACAGTTTACACTTGCTGTTCAGGTGAACAGTCCATGATTTTTGTTTGTGTCAATGATTTTGTTCTAGCACTCAGTGTTAAATCATGTTAATTCTCAACAACATCAAATTAAAATCATACATGGATAATCTTGAAACCGGATAATCCCTGCACAGATAACTGTGTGTGTGTGTGTGTGTGTGTGTGTGTGTGTGTGTGTGAGAGAGAGAGAGAGTGTGTGTGTATAACAAAAATCAACTGAACTGTATTTGTAACCAGGCCGTTATCAACATATTAAATATCCCTTGGAAGAAATGTCCGGTTGTTACGATAATCTGAACTTACTAAGAATAAAGCCTCAGTCACTCAAGAAAATTATACCTTTAAAGTCAGGAATCAGATTTCTGCTCCTATAGTGAAAATGTTAAAACAATACACACAACAGCCACACACTGCACTCACGTATATCATTGTTATTAGTCACTATAAACTGGCAATAGAAGGCCCACAGTCTTACTACAAATAAAATAGTGATCACACACGTTCATCTACAGAAAAATGGAACACAATAACTGAAAGACAGGTGATCAGTTGATTAGCAATTCTTCCACATAAACAAGACACAAACATAATGGCACACCACGAGATATAAAATATTTTCCTTGGTAGTAATAAAAATGCATGTATCAGACAACAATAATTCCAAATTCAGTCTATTAACATTACATACTTAATAACAAAAAGGACAGACAAAAGTGCACTTTCTTCTATGACAGAAGTGCAAATATCAAAACAAATGAAGTGTACAGAATGCAAAAAAACCAACATGACTAAAATTAAAGCAGAAATGAGAACTAAAAGCAATTCTATGTAAATACAGTAAAAGTTGTGATATCCAGAATCTCCACAGCCAAAGTGTTGCCAAATGTCATAATTTTCTGGGTTATACCAAACGCACATCTTAGTGTACCCGGCAACCTCATGGATGGACCGAACTGAGTAATTATTCACTTGGTATTCTTTCCTATTCTTCTCTACCTCACTTACTTATTCCCTTGTGATCAATACATGTAAAGCATGGCATACATCAAGGTAAAGGTGAAAAAGATGGTAAAGTTCACCCTAGAACAGGCCATGAAGGCCCAGAGGGGGAGCAGAGTTATAGCTCTACTCTTTCTTTAGCATCGGCGCTGGATGAGGGTAGGTGGTCAATGCCACACTCCAGTCACTTTATTGTGTACATATTACATTTATAATTAGAAAACAACAAAATACAAATAATTAATGACCCAACTCTCAGAATCAGTGCTGGGTGCTGTTGGCTGATGGACTACGCAAAGTAATGGTCCTCTTGGTCAATTTTCTGTTAGTTGAGCTTCTCTGATCATCCAGTGCCAGATATCACAGCTATTACTATACATAATCTCTTGTTCAGGCTAGACTACATAATCATGAGCAAAAATATGGAAATGTAATGTGACTTCTACACACTCAGAGGGAAGTCAAGCCATCTGATGTGTTGTGAAAGAACACACAGTTCAGACCTGCTAACACTGGTGAGAATACATATGGACATACTATACGATATATACCCAAATATAAGATGATCATTTTTTCTGACCTCATCAACTGAAAAATGGGTGGGTTACCTTATAATCTCACACACAAAATTAAACATGTTCTATATATTGACCCAAAAAATTCACGTAACAAAATACTATAAATTACAAACCATAAAACACAATTCATGATAAGTATCATCCCTACATGTTTCAGCACCACAGTGTCATCTTCAGGGAGTCTACAAACACAAAATATCACAAGTCTAATACTCTACTTCAAGTATTAATCACCCTCACTCTCATCTTCAAAATATTAGAATGTTAAAATTATAGAATATATAAAGCTGAAAAACTTTACGTATTCTAGAATTTCTTTGTCAATATATTAAACATGTAAAAACGCATGGTATAAGTAACATAAAATTACACATGTTCTGTATACGTATTTCCCTGAAAAATGTGATGGGGGGATGGGTCCATCTCATGTACAGAGTCATTTTATATTTGGGCAAATTTGGAACTTCTACAAATATCAAGCACAAACTCGAACGGTAACTGAAGATTAATGCGTTGTAGGATGAGACACTGTGTAGTATGGAGGTAAGCAACATTGTTTCAGAGGAAACTGCTGCTTCCATCTTCTCTTACCCTGAAGACGTAGAATGCAAATTCCTCCAAAACAAATATATCACTTAACCAAACTATATGGCATCACATCCCTGATCAAAGTAGTCACGACTATGAGAACTTCAGAAGTCTCACTTCTAGCAGTTAACTATTCAGTATGACATAAAGTTCTGGTACCAACACACTTCAAAATTGGAAGAAAAAATTCATTTTTTAAACAACAGGTGCATCATATTTCAGAATGTCAGAACTGGAAAAGCAAACATCACTCCCCAAAGCATGTGCTCCTCATTTAAAAAGAAACAAACTTTAGGTGCCCACATCTGCACACCAATAGTCCAACCCCAAACACATTGTCTTCTGTTGGTCATATTGTTCCATCACCCAAATGAAGTATACAACACATTATGGAATAACTACAGAAGACAATGTGATCAATCTGAATATACTATCTAATTAACTTCTGAAAATCTTAAATAATGAAGGATTAACAAGTAACTTTAGAATTGAAGCTTTAGCAGGATTAACAGCACTGCTTAATCAAGTGCTGAAATTTTTGTACTGTTCTGTGGGTTTCATCAAACCCACAATTTCATATTAACCTTTGGATTACAAAACTACAGAACTTCCAACTTTTACTGTACTGCACATGTTGCTTTTTCACAGCTTGATTCCTAGACTCAGTTAAAACTGATTTTATTCAAATTTTTTATTCCTCATGGCTCTACATAACATGAGATAACCAAAATTATTGAGAACAAGAAATTACAGTTCAGGACAGAAATGTGAATAAATTGTGGCTGTATTATAATTGTTACTTGTGATTGCTGCATGTTATTTCACTTGTCTCAATACACTGGTCCTTACATACCCATTCTGAGCACTGGCAAAATTTCCTTTCTGTTTTTTTTAAGAACACTATTTTTTTTATTCAAATCGGACTGGACCATTTTGTACCCATGTTAGTTCTGTTTTTTAAACAGACGGATTTTAATTTAAAAAAAGTATCTATCATTGAATAATGATAATTTTGTGTCAAAGGGACTTCAAAGAACAAATAGAAAAATTGGTAAGACTGATACTATAAACTACCGACAATTTTTACAGAAAAGACCAAGCATGGGTACGTTTTTGTAAGCACTCAGTAATCCAAGGGTTATGCTTGCAAGATACAGTAACAGCCAATGCAATCCAGTTCCCCTGCAACACCTTTAAGGCTTAGCTACACCTACCTTTTAATTGACATGTCCAAATGAAATTAAGAAACCATTATGGGACCCATAGTACATACTGTGAATCTGTACCATAAATTATGCTTTTCCTTGCTCTTTATATGTCATGATTCATAACATTCAAATTAAAATGTTATACTCTAGACACATGTAGCATATTTTGAGTTAAATTACTGCCTTCGGGCACTGTCATTTGACTAGTGTCTGTACACACCACTCCTTTTTAAAAATTAGCAATGTCAACTTGTAAACTGCTACCTCATCCACATTCCTTTCACATTTATGAGGTAGTAAATGATGACGTTTTCCTGTATCTGACATGATGTGCACATGAATGTAAAATACAATGATATAATCTTCTGAACAATTCACCCTTCAGTGCTGGCCACTGTGCACCACACTGAATGAGTGAATGTCAGGGTAATTTAAATTTAAAACGCCTCTGTCCTCAGTAAGTGTTTGAAGTCATAATTCATGATGTATAAACAGAACATTGCTGGATTTGCTGCAATACAACACTACTGCAGTTAGTACAGAACTCATGTGGTAGGTGTAGGTAGAGTAGAATCTGTGGAGTCATTTGCTGTCAATTACAGAGTTCTAGCATTCATCACTTTATAAACTGGAAGGTTGTACAGGCCACAGTGTTTTCTTGTATCCACTGTCCAGACCAGTCTGGGGTCCACCAGGACTCCAACACAAAGGACAGAAGGGGCTCTGTCTTAGTGGTTAAGCAGCCAGGGTATGAAGACAACCATTCACCTACACCCTATGCCAAGGTTCAAAATTTGTGGAACTATACATCCACTCCCCCATACGTTTACATGACATGGTGTTTAATTAAGCCAGTGATGACTTCACGTTTAGCAAGCAATAAAATGGTGAGAGGAAAAATTTATTTTTCATTATAAAAACGATCTTTACTTCCCAGCAACCAGACCACAGGTGGGGCAAAACAGAAGTTAAAGACTTCTATAAAAGTTTATGATGGGGGATGATGGGGGCAAAATTATATCAAAATTATGCCTACTTCCAAGTTAAATGACAAAACTAAATAGTGCAATATGGACATATGTTTACTCCAGTACTTAAGCAGAGTTCTCTACAAGAGTATGTGAGAGTTACCATGCACCAACTAGAAGATACAACAACACAAAGCGACATTCCAACGCAACTGAAAACAGCACAACTTGTAGGTAAAATAAGAAAAACCTGCACTGTAGTAAGTGCAACCATTTCTGGATCCAGTGCAACTTGATTTATTGAAGGAATGAAATGAGACGATTCTGTATTTGTAATTTATGAGCTGATAATAGCCGAAGAACGCTGTTTCCATTTCACTCCCATTTTAGAACATCCATATGGCAAGATTCATAATTAAAATTTTATTTGCTGTAAAATGAGACTATAAACCAGTCACATCCAAAATATGCAAACCTCCTGGAATCTAGCATTTATTCATTGTATAGATGTCACTTTCACAGGAACTTTACTGCCTGTGCATATATACACAAATAACATACACAGCCTAAGGAAATATAACCAGTCATAACTTTTCAGTGTCAGAAGTGATAAACATAGTTGTACTGCATATCAGAATTCATACCATGGGTCAGGTGAATGGTGATCATATGTTCATGACAAATCCTTGCTCTACATTTATCATGTGACTGAAATAACTTCATATACCTTGTAGCAAAACTACAACAAATCCAGCCAATCAAACCTAACACACACAACAGAGAGCCTCACAACACCAAAGTGAACCACTGTGAACATGACGGACATCAGACAACTACAAGGCTTACCCCACACCACTCATAATGGCTCCAGCCGTGTCGGCAATGGAGAACCCACCAACCCCTACCCCTGCTGCAGCAGCTGTAGTCCCTGCATCACTCTTCATTTGTGGAGTATCTGGAGCAGATTCAATATCTGGGGCAGGGGTTGGGGGTGGTGGCCCTGGCACAGGGGACTTGCTACTTTCCTCGCTGGGAGTCTTGGTCAGGAACAAACCAGTACTGAAGTCACTCACAAGGTTGATTGGTGAGCTGCAGGGTCATGGTGAGATCATAACAAGGAGGACAACGAAGGCACGCAACAAAGCAAGGAACTCATATTCTACCAATGAACCAACAAACAGAGCTACCACTACCCAAATACACCCAATTTACTACATTACATAAGGATGTCACACAGTGTGAACCATCATACCTTTTGAACTACCATGAATACTACAAACAGAGGAATCAACACTAGTTCCACATAATGGACAAAACAGAAACTAGTGGTGTGCAATCATTTTCTTGGTCCTCAGTGTGCTTTCACAAAAGTAAGATGGTAACATCAACATAACATATTTCAGGTCCCTTGTCTGTTTGAAAGGTAAGTTGTGTTTTTCACACAGATTACACCGGTATGTTGTATTCTGACTTTACTCTGCAAAGATTTAAAGCACATACCGTGCTAGCTTACATCAGTCGTATGTTACGAAGGCTTTTTCATGTTATCTGGCTTGCTGGTAACCACTGAATTCTTGTGACCCAGTGCATATAACACCAAGGTGGCAACTTAATAACTTAAAATTTCTATTATATCCTTCTAAAACACTTCTAATGTGCACCAGGATTTTGGGGTTTGTTATTCATTGGTGAGAAACCCTGACCATGAAATTTCTCACGTTGAGTCAGATTTCATGGTCAGCAGTCATCAAAGGTTCTTTCACGTTTCCCAGGATACAGTACTTTCAAAACATGCTTTGACTTTCCCTTCAGTATACACACGACCAACCAACTGCAGTCAGAAAAATCCCAATAGCAAAAAGAGGGTAATAAAAAAATCAGTGCTATGATAAGTAACTCTGAATTTCAGTGGTGCTAAGATGAAAAAGCATACAAAGTATATACAGGGTGTCCCAGGAGGAATGTGCCAGACTTCGGGAGGGTGTTCCTTATGTTAAAGTATACCGATATAACCCAAAACACCTATGTCCAAAGTTGAATGGTTACGGAGATAATGGCCA
>Ga0136643_10003814_pt1 | contig 20499 bp, 11 predicted proteins | sample TergutLab28metaG_FD_96883 | JGI IMG/M metagenome (GOLD analysis project Ga0136643, IMG submission 96883) | Labiotermes labralis P1 segment gut microbial communities from Petit-Saut dam, French Guiana - Lab288 P1 (version 3) (version 3) | ecosystem: Host-associated > Arthropoda: Insects >...
AATATGAGGAATTAGAGCAGGTTTTCGATCATTTTCCTCAGTACTATAAGAAAATTCTGTTAGAAGACTTTAATGAAATACTGGGGAGAGAGGATATTTTCAAACTGAGAATTGGGAATGACTGTCTACATCAGGAAACCAATTATAATGGTGTTAGAATTGTAAACTATGTCACATCAAAAAACCTAGTTGTTAAGAGCACAATGTTCCTGCTCCTAAACATTCATAAGTAAACCTGGACCTCTCCTGATGGAAAGACTCACAGTCAGAATGATTTCATATTGATAGATAGGAGATGGCATTCGAGTATACTCCATGTACGATCTTTCAGGGAAGCTGACTGTGATACTGATCACTATCTGATGGTTGCAAAATTTAGGGGAAGATTGGCAGTAAGTAACCAAGCAGCACAGAAGTATGATAGGGAAAAATTTAATTTCAAGAAGTTAAATGAGCTGGACATTAGGAAACAGTATCAGATTGATATCACAAACAGGTTTGCAGTTTTGGAGAACTTAAGTGATAGTGAAGACATAAAGAGGGCTTGGGAGAACATTCCAGAGGATATCAAAACCTCAGCTAGACATTCTAGGTCTATATGAATTGAAGCAGCATAAACGATGGTTTGATAAAGAATGTTTATGTTCTTTAGATCAAAGGAAGCAAGCTAAAAATGATGTGGTTACAAGCTCCAAACCAAAGCAGTGTACATAATCTAAACAATGTCAAATGTGACACTAGGAGACATTTCAGGAACACAAAGGATTTCTAAAAGCTAAATTTGATGAACTTGAAACTAACAGTAAGATCAAAAATATCAAAGACTGGTATAGGGGAATCGGTGACGTTAAGAAGGGTTGCAAACCTACAACTAATAAAGTAAAAGGATGAAAATGGTGATTTGGTTCAATACTTGGTCCTTTGTTCTTCTTACTCTAAATAAATGATTTTATGAATATAATAGTTGACTCATCGAAACCAGTTCTATTTGCAGATGACACAAGCATAATAATTGCAAATCCCAGTCCCTCAAAATTTAAAGAAGATATTAACAGTGTAATTGATAATATGAATGACTGGTTCAGAAGTAACTCATCATAATTAAATTTTTATGAAATGTACTTTTTACAATTTAGGCCTAAAAATAGTTATAAAATTAATATAAAAATATGTTGTGACAATAAACTGATTAAAGAGACCGAAAATACCAAATTTCTTGGATTAGATGTAGATAGTTCCTTGTCATGGAAAGACTATATCGATCAAATGATGTTTAAACTAGGCAGAGCATGCTATGCAATTAGGTATGTTAAACATTTTATGTCCCAAGATACACCACGGATAATTTACTTTTCATATTTTCATTCCATCCTATCGTATGGCATAATTTTGTGGGGTAATTCTGTATACAGCTCTGATATTTTTAAAATTAAAAAAAAGGATAATTACAATAATTATGAATGGCAGAAATAGATTCTTGTCATCAGTTATTCAAGAACCAAAAAATTTTACCATTAAAATCACAATATATTTTTTCCTTCTATTATTTGTTGCCAAAAATAGAGATTTATATGAATCAAATTCATAAATTCATAATATCAACACTGGATTTAGTTCTTACATACTCCAACTGCAAACTTAACAACATTCCAAAAAAGAACCTTTTATTTTGGAATAAAATTCTTCAATCACCTTCCCACTAGCGTCAAAAATACATTTCATGACGTAAACCAATTTAGATCTGTTCTCAAAAGTTTCCTTCTTATAAGTTCATTTACTCGGAGGAATATTTTACTTGGAATTCCAACAGAGATCTTGGTTTAGTGTAATCATTTTAAAAGTAAACATCTAAATAATCTTATAACTCAACACCACTCCATATTATTACTTTTAATTTTAATTCTTAACTCTTGGGTATATTTATATGAATACACATTTTTCTAGATGTACAGACAGATTCCACTTCCAGTTCGTCTTTAAATTTTGTATTGTTATTTATTACATTACATTTGGTGGATGTCCATATATTATAAATTGTGTTTTATATATATATATATATATATTGTAATCAGTAATTGGCATGTCCAGTGTTACATGTGTGACTGATTGGATGAACAAATAAACGAAACCAAATTGTTTAATGATGAATTAGCACCAGCACTCTAAACAGCTTATAGACTGAGGTTTATCTCAAACAAACCACGTACTCCCAAAAATAATTAAAATTACACTTCCCACACATTAATGACAGAATTTGTTGGAGACTATACACGATAAAATGTCAAACATCGCGATAAAAATTCATTATAAGGTAGTCCGAACATTCTGCACCAACTGTAACTTCCACTCATAAGAATTTACAGAATATTCTATTATTAGTAGTTTATAACGCAAACGTAAGGCGAACAAGAAAGCTCAATACTGTGTACGAATCTTTCTCCTCATGACGACCAAGTGCAGACCGAAACACAGCGGAAATAACATTGTAAAAATTAAAGAAAATATTGATACATTTCCTTGTACACCAAGGCGGTGTTTCATTATTTTTTATTCCCACATTAATATTGGGTTATATTTCTGGTATAGCGCTCCAATTGCAATGTAATGGTACTTCATCGTCCCCTTACTGCGCACAAAAATGAAGTGGTCCACAAAAGTATACAATCGCAAAGCACCATACCTTTCGCTTTCGGAGACGACAACTAAGCTGCGTTTTCTCCTTCTCAATCATAATTCACAGGTTTTTATTAACTTCTTCAAAAACACAATCCTAAAATATATGACATTCACACCACTCACTACTTCCAGAAACTTCTACGTTTGGCGGTAATCACGGATGACAAATTCTGGCATAGATTACTAGGAAATCCTGTAGAGTGGGAGTCTTTCATCAAAATCACGGATTCATATGTCACTTGTCCGTGACTTGCATACAGCCATACAACCACTCACAGCAAATATGTTAACTACGAATATCTGCCACGCAGGTTTGAATCGACACTACTGTGTTTCCCCAATTCAAGCATTGCAACCTGCTTTCATTTTCACACGACCCACCCATCTTAACACCGAAGTTGACAGCCCACACATCCACCCCAAGTTAACCCTTAACCTGCTAACGTGGAAAATATGGTGAGCTCCTAATAATGCTAGCAGATGGCTGACGGGATTTAACTCGGCGAAGGTTAATGGCAGCTTTATGGTGGAATCGGTACAGGATTGCTCCGACAGCGACTGCCTTCGAACCATGGTGACCATGAACTCATTCGCCATGTAGGCGACGTAACCACAGAGTGTCAGCAGATTATTCCTGCTTTACTTTCCCCATCCACCGATCCTACAATTGTATGAGGTACATTACTCTTAATTGTATGGAATATTCCGAAGATCCGTTACCGCCCTATGAAAATCGTGAAATTACGTTTAAAATTTAATACTTGCAAATGTGTGCACTGTGGGCATTAAATACTGGATCCAAGTTATTCAACGTCAGTATGTGCTCTACTTTCTGTTCACAAACATTCACTTCTAGGTGTGGTGTGTGAACCCAGATACCATTTCTGGAGTAACGTTAGTTAATGTATTTCTAATGGCTCCCTAAAAGTTCCTCACTTGATCTGTACTGCTTCTGGGCAACTTTCTGCTGGATAAATTCCCACAGTGCATTGTCACAATGGCAGATTGACTTTACGACGGCCACTCTTAACGGGACCAACATGTGCTACAATCCACACCAAATGCACGTATCTCTGGGCACTTCGTTGAAGAATTCTCTCACATTGACAGCATGAGCTGCAGCTTTATTGGAACTTACATTACAGCCACTTTAGAAATAAATCATTGTTTTCCCTATGAATTTTATGAATCCATGTGTTTGTGAAGATCAGTTTTTCCACAGCATAAGTGAACTAGTCAGCCACTTCTTACATGGCCCTATCATCTAGAATGGGAGAACAATTACGTACCACCCCTATTTTGTACAACAGGGACAACCATCAATTTTTCGGGAGAAACAACAACGGGATTTTTAAGAAAGTTTCTTTAAAATCTTTTTTTTTTTTGGCTTCTCTTGTAAAATGTTTTGTGGGTTGTCCCCTATTTACAAAATACAGGTGATACATACTGCAATTTCATTTTAGTTTGGGGGTTGGGGGGTAAGAGAGCTTCTGCAACATTCTGTACATGTTCAATTATAGCTATGCCCATACCCCTATCAATTTAACTCTTATTCTTCTACAAGCCCACACTAGTTCTTACAATCTTTGTATTTTCATGAGTTACAAAAACGTTTTGAATGTCCATATCATTTACAGTGCTCCAATCTACTTAAAAATTGGTAAGTCCTTCAACAGTTTGTGTTCTTCACATAACATACAATTCAGTATACATTTTACCAAGCACAATAAGACCAGAGAAATGAATTAGCTTTTAAAAAGCAGAAAGAGAACTCAACCCCACCAAGGCTATAAACTCAAAACACTACTCAGCAGTGAATACATTGTTTTTCATGCCCACTAAGCTTCAAGTATCATCACACCCATGGATCAAATCTTACACATTTTTTTGGTATGAATAGTTGCTTTTGGAGGAAGGAGGGAGGAGGAATCAACAAATGGACTTTTAATGAAATCTCTTTCTGTTAAACAAGTTAGTATGCAATAATGTATATCCCATTAATTTAACAGGTCTGACTCTTCTATTCACACATTACAGATCATCATTTTAACATACTCAACAAGTCAGCTGTGTGCAAGCTCATTCCTCATATAACAAATTGTTTCTGTCATATCAATACAGACATGATCTCTTAACTTGCATGCCTTGTGTCTTTGAGATTACTGCTTACAATTCTTCATTGCATTCTCTCTTCTTTTCAGTTCATTTTCAAGTTCACATGCTCTGCGCACAAAATTTTCTTGTTGCTTCAACAGTTCCATTTCCTTGGTTTTAGTTTTATCATATTCGGCTGCCAACTAAAATGAGAAAAAAACAACTAAGAATACTTCCCATTCAGCAAAAATTAATTCTGTAACTGCTGCTAATTTTCTGCTCTCATCAATAGATCCACAATTAATAGAATTTAACAACTAGTTAAACAAATACAGTACTGCATTATTCAGATTCAATAAGGAAATATACTCTCACTTAAATTCTTGAATGGCACAGTACAGAGAAATAAATAAGCCTACACCTCCACCCCAAACCTATACAATAGCTTCACAATATTTAGTCACTTAAGGAGTGAAAAGCAAGGGGGTACTTGCAGATTTTGAAAATCACATAAAAAGCAGAACCCACAGAATTAGGTTCATAAGAATTCTGTCATTCATCTTCAAACTTGAGGTTCATATGTGAAGAGCAAATTCAGATTTGGGCAGATGTGTTGTATGTTACCCTCACGTATGGTAACACCAGGCTGTGATCTGAACCCAAAACCTCTTAAATATGGCAAAGGATCCTAACCACTGTACCATAACTTTCATTATGAAAGTTCACATACATTCCCATTCACTTTTCAATTTTTAATCTGCCTTTCTAATTCCTGTGTTGTTCAAGACAAGAAAAACTTGAAGATGATCATGTTTAAACCTGGTGTCTAGGTGGGCTCACATAACTGGTCCTGACAACCAGCTGTTACTTTAAACATATCTGCTCTAAAAGTTAAGGGGGGGGGAATTAATATACCATAACAGACCACAATGAAAATGTATTTGAGATTTTCAGTTTCACTCACAGCATTCTTTTTAAATGATGCTGTACCTAATATTGACTAACATCTTGGAGAAGTGCATTGCCTCCATCTTTAGAGCAGTCAGTAAACATTTGTCAACTGGTATTGTATGATATCCCAGAGCATTTCAATCTTCAAATAGCATACATGTTAATCAGATGATTATAACCTGATTCACCAAATTAATTAGCTACACGAGGCAATGTCCTTCTTGAGCATCTAACTGCTCAGCTAGTCAAGAAGCATTACTGTGTTCACTACACCCTGCCACTGGACCTCAGTCTGATACCTGACAGCTTCACCACACTGCAATTGAGTCCACACAACACAGTTCATTAAAGATCTATACAAATTTACCAAGTCACTGCAAAATGTAGAATTAAAGATACATGGAACCAACCACATACAACCAAAGATGAATCTCCGTTATAGTAAATACGGTAATTATGCACTTTTTACTGGTCTTCAGCAACTATTAATTCAAATTCTTGTGACAGTTCTTTGAGAGAAAACAACTGATATTTACTTTCTCTGTCAGCATAAGCATGATAACTCCTCTGCTATACAAATAAAGCATTATTTTTCCTGTTTTACCAAAGTATGGTAACAACGTATATGAAGAGCCTCTCAAAAACTAAGAGAATTACAAATAAGCAGGAAGACAAGTATAAAAATATCTGTACCTGTGAGGGAGTTCAAATTCTGCTGCAACGTCATTTGGTCCACTGCTATTTTAATGTTGAGTTATATAAAAATGTTTACCTTTGCATGTGCAGAGTTCAAAGTTTCACACATTACAGTGCTCATATGTTCTGCTCCACCAACGTATGCTGTTTCAGCTGCAGAAGTTGCCAGCTTATCAACATACTCCATGAAGCTGCTCAGTTCCTGGATGCACAAATATAGTACAGTCAGTAGCACAAGAGTACTTTGTATTTTAAAAAGAAGTCATCATACAGAATGAACAGCACCTTTAGTTCATGAAAATCTACAGTGATACTGCATGACAATGTGTCCACACCACAGAAATAGAACAATTCTTCACCTGTAATCGCTGCTTACAATCCCCCACTTTTATTCTCATGGCAACGACTTGGTCCCATAATTCCGCATAAGCATCATCCACACCATTTACTTGCAGACTCTCATCCATGAGGTACATAAGTTTTTCCATACATTCCCTAGAAAACATTTAAATCCACACTTGACAAGCTTCAAGCTTTAATGAGTGGACCAGTCTCTTGCTCTCTGATTTGTTTAGATCAATCACTATTACAGGTTCTGCTGAAAAAAAAAAAGATCTATTTATCTTGCTTGCTTTTACTGACCAGTCCACTTTCCATTCCCATACTCTCCAATGCACTACCAAATACATGCAACATAGTGACATATGCTTTGTACTTCTTACTTTATATCCAAGGAAAGAGATTCTGATACACACTGAATACTGTGTGGGTTCCAGAGATATTCAAGGTGTGGAAGTAGAAAAAATACTTCCTCTACCATGGCAGTATGCATTTAATTCACAACCCAACACTGAGCTACCATCACTGTGTTTGTATTTATAATTTACTTTTAAAACACAGTAAGGCCAATAGATCATGAAAATAAACATGCGCAGTTTCAAGCATCGAGAAGAATGCTCGACAATACCACCATCACTAGAATATATCCAGTGATGGACACATTTCTTTCACTTACACATTCAGGTTAATTTTATGGTAATTGCCTTTCCAACATCACACCTCATTTCACTCGCCATGTCAATATGAAGCTAGTGTCTTGAAACCTCCTCTAAACCCATCATCAGAAAATGATTATGGGGTTAGAGAAGGTGTCCGTTAGATCCCCTGCTCTGAATAGATGTTACTGTCACCTGAGAAAATGTTACAACTTGTACTTGTAATGAACAGGAATTCTTAAATAAAGTAAGAAGTAATATGGCATTAAATTCCTTTTGACCAACTACAGCACTTTAATATTTTCCTGCCCAAATATTTATAAAATTAAATCTAACAATGTATGCAGGCCTTCATGCAAAGTTATATTCTTTAATATATAATTTGAAACCAATTTTGATTGCATAAATATTACATAATACAGAGACAAAGCAGAACAAAAATAGGTACATACATATTCCAACATAATAAAGATAAAATAATCATACAAGTGTCTTTCATAATATTTTTATAGTACCATTTTTACAAAAATGTTACCATGGTCTGCTGTTTTCCACAGCATAGTACACAAGTTCAGACATTTGGTCCATACTTCCCACTCAGAGCTCCTTACTTTTTCCTCTCCCTCCATTACATGCCATAATACATCTCAAAGAAATTAAACGTTCTTCTTCTTGTTCTCATAAAGACACCAGCAACCCCAAAAGTGAGAATTAAAATCAAAATATTAGAATATAATTTTAAGATCAGGAAGTTGATAAACAAACAGTGGAGAGAGAGAAAGAGTGTGTGTGTGTGTGTGTGTGTATTTACCTGCAGGAATCTGCCATACTTCAGGAGAACATTTCTGAGATTAAATTATGCTGATGCAACCAAACATGCATATACTCTTAGTGTACTTGATAATGCATGTTATGTGCTGACATAATCAAAAAATCACACATCCTTACCACAAATATTTTCTTGTTTCCTTCAGTTGTAGATTACAGAGATTTTAGGACTTCTATTCTCTATGTCACTCTTCAGACTAGTCTCTAAATGGAAACAACTTAATGGAAAATAAATACAGGATCTTTCAACAAAACACTTGAACACACCGGCAATCTACCATCAATTTTTATATCAATAGTGCAAGAACTATATATTTTGTACAATCTTTGACAACCATGCAAGTCCTTTTGAACTTTGAAAACTTCTTGGCTGAAATCTATCAATATGTAAGAGTTTTAACACTTTCCCTCTGGCCAGCATTTAAACTTTAAAATCCCCCCTGCCAGCATATTTTAAGGGCACCGAAAAAAATTTAAAAAGTATGATATTTTCTGTCATAATACTACGAAATTTTTGCAAACCATAGCAGAAGTTTTTTCGTATCTCATGCACAAAAAATGGAGTAGTTACTTGTATTTGGAGTTTGACACCACAAGTGGAAATTTGAAGCCAGAATCATGAAATTTATAGTCACTAAGGTCCACTACAATTTACACATCGCACAGAAATAAGGTTTTTGCAACACTGCTTCTAAAAATCAATTGTTACTTTCACTCCCAGTAATTCAGTTTTGTGTGATACACTTCAAAACACTGCCCTATACAAAGTCCTATGTCACATTTATGGCAGTACACTGTAGTGCATTTCTTCACAGTTTTCCCGGTCTGGCCCTTGCTTCTGTCTCCACACACGCGACATAAGCGCTGAGATTTTCCCTCCAGCTTAGCCTGTTTCGCTGCAATCCTATATACAGAATGGTCTCTCCCTGTAAGTCTGCCAGCTGGACTGCTAGTCTGACCTTGCACTTGAATTTCCATGCTGGCACTAGCAAGCAATCCTTCAGTGACTTTTCCGTAGAAAATTTCCAGTGACATTTTTTTGCTTCTTTTGTTATGCAAGATGTGTGCATTGACCACTATGACCACTACCTGGTCGAATAGATGAAAGGAAAGTTTCTTCCACCATTTTATTGTCTTCCTTTCAAACGAATAATGTGACAGCATCTGATCTGATCTGTCCACACCAGTTTTATACTTGTTGTAGTCCAACACTGCAGCTGGTTTTATTTTATGATGTGCCCCCCTTGACAATGATGCATCAACCAGTACATCTTCATAGGCAGTGGTTAAGAAAAAGACATCATGGATGTCCTTCCACTTGATGGCCAAGAGGTGATCCTGTTGGCATGATAATTTTTCGCCTTTTTTCAGTTTTACAGAATATGCTTGTTTAGGCATTTCTTTTCTGTCGGACATCACTGTGCCTACAGCCTATGTTTTGCAACCCCATAAATGGTCAAAGATCTTTGGACTGGAGAACCATCTGTCCTTGTACACACAGTGGCCCTTCCCTTTTATTTTATCACACAACCTGTCAACAACACCGACGGCCGTGTTGTGTTCTGAGTTGGTGGGATGTGCCCCAGTATATACGTCCAGGTTGTTGATGTAGCCAATTTTTGCTTTACAAAGTTCAAACATTTTTATCCCATCACTTTCATTATTAACCAACAAATGCACATATATGTAAAATTTCACATTAAAACACTTAAAAATCGCTCTGACATGTTTCAATCCTAAGATCATCCTCAGGGAGCTACGTTGTTCCTTGCTAAAGTCATTTTAAAAACATTAACAAAATAATTCCATTATACTAACAGGGTGTTGTGGCAGCATATCATGTTGTGTAAGAAAACACTGTTGGGAATGCGTCTGGCTATGGTGTGCGTTGTGTGTTGTGTAGTGAGAGTATATAGACGAACAAATAAGTAAGCTCATGGATAATTTATATTACAATTAGAGTCTCTCACTACAGATTTGGGTTTCAGAGGGCCGTCTTGCTTCTTTTTGTTTATTTGCTGCAAAGAATATCAGTTTGTTTCCTTCTGTATAAGTTTCAACATTTCTTGGCTGAAAAATGTTTCAAATATATCCCAGGGAGGGCTGTCTTGAGTTATATGGAAATTTTTATTTATCCCTGGTACTCTGGAGAATGTAGCTTTCTGAACCATATGAATTTGTTCCTTCCATCCCAACTCAAAATCTGTATTGGCACATTTAGGAAGGTCCTTGTATGTTCTCTTCCTGCCCCTGTCAGGTTCTGGCTGGACAACTTCCTCTTCTTCACTGCTACTGCTACTGCTGCTGCTGCTGAAGGGTGAATTTACTTCACATGTGTTGCTGTCAGAAAGTTCACTAAAACTACCACCACCTGAGTCTGAATCATTCAAAATTTCACTTATTTTATCAGTTCTGATAAACATTTTTTGTGAAGTATTTTCTGCACTAGAACTCGGTCTGGGATTTTCCATGCTGCTTGTGACGTGCAAAACATCAGCTGACTAGTCAGACCTCATTGATACTTTAGACCTGCATGCTGGGAGAGGAGGGTATAGTGATTCAATGCATCTGATTTCGGGGATCAGCTGCGATAAAACAAAGGCAAGCATTTAGTTAAACGTCAAAACAGCTTGTTGCACAACCATTCTCTTGGAAGAGTCCAGCATATGCACTTACATGGCTTGCAGGTAGGTAAACAGATTCACTGAAACTACAAACATGGAGGAGTCTGATGGTACAAACCTGAAGCCAATATCTCAAATACTTTTTTTTTTAACACGTATGAAAATCGCGAAGTACAAGTACTCCATCTGGAAAGCTGGCATGAGATGCCGCAGAGTACTAGTACACCACATGGAGGGGAAGTGTTAAAAACAGCTGTCCAATCTGCAAAAAATTTGGAAAAATTTGGCCCAAGAAAAATTGATGTCAACAGATATACACAATGAAAGACTATTTCTACTAAAAATATAGACACATGCATTACCTATACAAATTGGCAGTGTCAAAGATGGCTGCAAGAGTCAATGTAAGAAGTTGCTGAGTGGCTGATATTGTGGAAACAGATGCCTGGCTAATTAAATATTCAGATGTAAGTTTCTGTGGTGAAGGGGCCTGAAATCCAAAAGCAGGCACTTATTTAACACTCCAACAGGACTGTACTCCATCAAATTAGTGTTGTGCACAATACATAACAGTCAGTCTGTGGGCTAAAGCCTTTGTTGTACTACTGTTATATCATTTAATGCAAATCTTTCTGTTACTGCTATATGATCACCTTTATAGGCATCTGTTCTTACAATACAGTATTTGTCATTACTGACTTGTATTTAAAAATTAAAAGCCTGTAACTGAAACACAATATGAACAAATTTCAACAGAATTCCATAAAATTCTGTTGTTTACTTTCGCAAAGCACACACTCTCCAACAATCTCATAAGAGGCAGGTACTTCAATTGAAACAGAGTCTATACATGTATACAGAACATTCCCTACAAATTATTATGTACAACAAATAAGAAAGGAATGAATGAGTAGGAAAGCTCAACTAAAAGCACTGAAAGAAAAAGTAACTGTAGACCAAGTTCCGGTCCTGGCGTTCAACCTGAGCAAATGAGGAAACTGCTCACATGTCTTGATTCAGGACAGCAGTAGGTTCCTGGCTGGATCCAAAGCTGAGACCCCTTGAATGTAATTCAAGGATATTACCTCTATGTTAACTTGAAGTGTGAATGATAGAAGTATAAAAAATTGTTAAACTAAGTCTATATTTATAAATTACAATATTATATTACTAAACAGTAGCTTCATATCATATTACAATTTGTGAGCAATGTAACCCAGCAAAGCAAATACCTCTAGCAAGTTGTTTCGATTTTCTAAGGAGAAGGCTACCATAATGATGGCAGATGCCTTCACACAGTGGGGTATGCTTCTTTTAACTTTATGTGAAGACTGCAGAAGTATGGACTGAAATTTAAAAAAATTAAGAATTTATTAAAGCAATGTCTTCAGGCAGCATATGAAAAAAACACTACTTACTCATTAAATTAATAATAATAATTAAATAATAAATAATAATTAAATTAATAATAATCAATAATACCAATAATTCTTGTCTCAAGGCCTACAGCTATATATGCAGAACAACTAAAATCAGCGCTGACAAATATGTAGCTAAGATGCCACAAATTGTTTGTTACTAGTCCTTTATTTGTCCCAACTAATGCATACAAATGATTTTAATTGTTAAACTGTTAAAACATTTAAAACTATAATATTTGCTCCAACATGTTTCAGTTTACACAAACCATCATCAGGGAGCTACAGCCTGCACTTTGCCAAAGTTACAATATTGATTGCAATATACAAGTCGTCATTGAAGTATTCAGTATTATGGCTGCATATTTCATTCAGTCCTATTGTGCGTGTGTATTATACACTATGCAGAATGCAAATTTTTCATTCTGCACAGTGTATAATACACACGCACAACAGGACTGAATGAAATATGCAGCCATAATATTGAATACTTCAACAACTTGTATATTGCAATCAATATTGTAACTTTGGCAAAGTGCAGGCTGTAGCCCCCTGATGATGGTTTATGTAAACCGAAACATGTTGGAGCAAATAATATAGTTTTAAATGTTTTAACAGTTTAACAATTAAAATCATTTGTGTGCATTAGTTGGGACAAATAAAGAACTTGATATTATAAACACATGGAATAACCATGAAGATTGTTAATTATAAACACACAACATGTCAATCAAAGCTTCTAGCCTGTGTAATTACATAGAGTGATAAAAGCACAAGATATCACAAATTATGAATTGGACCACATACGTTTAGTACTTGCAGAATTAACACACATTATACTGCTTTAGAAATTAGAATGATTGTTCCAAGTTACCAGATTGAGGTACATACTGCAGATTTCACCTTCAATTAACCAAAAGCACCGAAGTGGATTCTAACTCATGCCCAAAATTACATCAGAATCCAACTCAAAACCCTTCAGTTTGTTTAAAATCTACAGTGGTATAGTCCATGGTTCTAGAACATGAATGGGCAAAATCTTGCCCAACAATACTTTGAACTGAACCATGACAATCAATGAAAACTGTGACAAAACATATTTAAAATTATGGGCTTTCTGTATAAGTCTGTTACATATGAAATATGATTTAATTAGTTTAAAGATTAATAAAATATTCAGGAAAAGACCACTTTCAAACTCTGTATTGTTTTGTTGAATTTCAACCTTTCTTAATACATATTATTCACATACCCAATTTCTTCTGTTTACCATGAATGGGAGACATGAAATGAAGTTCAAAATCTTACCACAACAAACACATGTGGCATTTAAAGCTTTCCAAATCTGATCATATGGCCAGCCAGCCAAAAAACTGCCAAGCTCCCTTCTAGAACCTTGCAGAACCTCTCTTCGAAACAAATATCATCCCCATATACTCAGCCCCTCATCAAAGAACTTTTTACCATATATTTATGATTTTATACTATAGTTATCATACTGTACAAGAACAATGCCCTTCAAGCGTCAGGCTGTCAACATCTAATTGTAGGTCTTATCCATTTTGATTACATACATAAAGTCAAAATTCTACCACAAATAAACTACAAATCTAATTAAAACGAAAATAAAAAATAAACTACAGCAGGAAGCTAACCTTAATGGCAATGGTGGCAATGGGGTTTACATTTACATTTCATATACATTTCAAAGATCCAAGCTCTGTCCAACAACGATTCAATATAAAACTTGACAAGAAAATATATCTTAAGTTGTTTCACACAACATTGTCACTGACAAGTAAACAACAATTAATACAACAGAACACAGCAACAATACAATATAAAACACAACAGTACAATGTATAAAGTGTAGATTGTATAAGTATGTAAAAATAAAAGGTATGTATAATAATAATAATAATAATAATAAAATTATCAATTTATATCATAGTTATAACACCCCTGATACACTCAACATTCAACATCATTCTATTATCGTATATACCACACAAAAACACATGATGTTGATTGTCACGGCACTTACAAATAAAAATTACACATTTTGTATTAACTTACCCAAAATATGTTCGAACGTATTTTTGGTCCAAATACAAATGACAAGTTTCGGATCCTGTTTAGTGTGCGAAATGGAAGCCGAATGCATAATGCCATCGTTTACTCATACGATATAAAAGCTCGTATTGGATAAATTATTTTGAATAACTTGCAACCTGACCTAGAACGTTTCCGCCATTCTTATTTCAACTGGAATCTGTTTATTTCCAATGTATAGTCTTCGCCACAAACATTCCACAGATTTTTGTTATTTTACGAACGATCCTGCGAAAAGGCAGGTCATTATGCGATTTTTAATATGTAAATTGTTAGTTGGGTGTTAACGATGGCAACACATATTAAAGCTGTTCTATTCTATGTACTTCCACGTAATAACGATGCAATCATTGTTATAGCACCACTACTGAATTTCAGGAAGAATACATACTAGACGGTCTATAGCACATATCTAGTATACGTCTATTGGTAGAAGACGATGTATCCAGTGTGCCATGACGGAGAACACGCATGCTGTTAAGCGTGGTGGATTACTGCCGCGCCACGTGCTCCTGGAACTTGACAGTCGTATGACGTATGGTATGCGTATGATAGTCGGTGCATCAGATCACAGTATAGAATGAGGTAGTCGCGAGGATGTGGGTTACAAACGACCCGGAGAATTGTTACTGGCATGCGTCATTGCAATGAAAAAATTTCCACAAAGAGCTGCAATAACAGTAACTTCGAGACAGCGGGAAACGATTTAAAAAAAAAGGGTTACTGAGTTTCTGCCTCAGGGCTCTTCTGTTGTCCGTGGGTGAATCGTAAATTATGCTTACGTGCGCATTTCATTCAACTTGCTTTCAATGATGAATCTGAATTCTAATCCCAATTCATGGCATTTTAGAATCAACTAATATTGACGACATGCATGCATGAATCTTGCCATAAAAAGTTTACAGAATACTAATTTTACATTATTTATTCAGAACTGCTATAAAACTACGGAAAGTTACACAGTGACCTTTCAAATTTGAATTTAATTTTAATTTTTACCGTATACTGTAGTCACAACAAGCTATCCTAGTAGTGAATCAACTATACACACCTACACATGACATGCCATTATGTCAAGGCAGAGACATACATGTACCAAAGGAGAATGTACATCAAATTAAATTCAAGAAGAAATGCATTTAAACAAAAACTCATGACATATCACATCATAAATAATCATGAATCCAACACACAAGGTACTTTCAGAAGGGGGCAGATTTGATCTAATTTAAAAAATAAGATACAGAAGAAAAAATATTTGTGAAATTCCACTGCATCAGTTTTTCTCTGCCAATTTTTTTTCTACAGTTAATTTGTTAATATATCTCATGACATTCTTTTCTAATTCATCCCACAGACAATAGCACAACAGCACAGGCAAAATAGTTTGGCATCAGATTTTACAAACCTGTTTTCTTGGCTATTATGTGAACATTAATTTCTGTTGGGTTGATCAGGGCTTTCAATATACATTGCGGTTTTCAGTTTTTATATTCAGAAGAAAACACAGCTGCACATAAAAATTGAATATAGCTACAAACATAATGGCATGATGATACTGAATTTCACATTTGCAGGTCTGGTTAGCTCCCAAACCCTTCCATGAGCCGACAGTCACTTGCCAGATGCAATGCTTACATATTTATGTCTAGCGTCACAATTTCTCTTTCTTTAATTGCCTATACTCTGAAATTTACAGTGTGGGTACACTCCATTTAATCATGTGGTACCATCTACACCACTGGTTAAGTATACATGTAATTACACTGAATGTGTCAAGACAGAATAATTTGCAGAGAGACAGGGATGTACAACTGAATGTCAATAATCTTGTATGTGACATCCCAATGCACTTCCTATATTAATTATAGAAAACTTTATTCCTTCAAATACAACTTGACTAACTGCTGATTAAAGAACACATTTGCATTGCAATTATGTTCTTCCTTTTTACATTTTTATATTGGTTGGTGCTTCTAGCTTAACTAGCAAGTATAAAGTGTTCTTTGATTCATATGGGAAGCACAGTGGTATGTCACATACCAAGGTCATGCAAGTGAAGCTAGAAGCATCAACCAATATAAATGTAAAAATGAAACTTTTTCACTGCAATGGAACATATACCTTAATCGGCAATGTGTCAAGAAAGATAAAGTTCTGTTGGACACTATAGAGCATTCTTGGCTGAACAACATTATTTCAAAGTGCTATAATAATGTGCTCCAAGTCTGACTGGCCAGATTGTAGGGGTCAAGATACTCGTTCCAAGCTGTGTCAGGAATGTGTTATCTGATGTCATGTAAAGTTTCTGGGACAACACACATCATGTAAGCACTGAGAGGGGTAAGTCTACATCACAAATGTGTGTCAAATTACACAGCTACTCTTCAGATGAATGGCAGAGATGTTACCATCCTTGCTTGTGCTGACAGAGAAATGAAAGGTCAGTTACTTTTTTTCATAAAGTGCACAATGACTTGAATGTGTAGTGGTTGAAGACTGGCATTCATTGGGTCCCATGTAAAAGAAAGACCAATATAAATATTTATAATCATAAAGTCCACAGTTGATGTACAGAGCATGGTGGCGATACATATTGAATTCGACAGTTTGTTGTGGCTTAGTAAATTTGTAAGACTCTATAATGGACTGTGTTTTGGTATGGACTCACCTGAAGAGTAGTGAAGCTGTTTGGGCTCAGAATGGGGACCAGTGGTAGGCTGCTGTGAATACAGTAATGTTTCTTGACAAGATTAGCAATTATTAGGTTATCAAGAAAGAACACTGCCCATTGTAGCTTACTAATTTAGTGATGTCATATGTTCCACTTACCTCTAAGGTTATAATTTTCTGATTTGGTAACATGGGTTCTGGATGAAGACTGAAATATTCCAGGATATGATGCCATACCAATTGGCAAATATTTACCTACTACCTGAAAGATGGAGACAATACACTTCTCCAAGATGTCAGTAAATACTCGGCACAGCATCCTATCCCTGAATACTTCAGTCTTCATCAGTGACACTGTAACAAACTGGATAACATGTACTGTAAACAGTGCAATCCATATGTTTTAAGACTGTTTTTTTTTTAAATAACAGAACTAGAACAACCCTGTTGGCCAACCTACTAACAAAGTACTATCAACCAACATCCGTTCACACACCGAGTTTCATTTCTTTATCTTCGACAGTGTACAAGTTATAACTTGTCTTGTAAAGTCAGTTTTCTTTATACGTCATAGATGGCAGAAATGAACAGAAAGTTGCCAAAAAACTTTGTTTCAAAGCCAGTCTATCTGCGACAGAAACACTAGTATTGGTGCAAAAGGCTTATGGAAATGAGGCTCTGAACTGATCAAAAGTTTTTAGGTGGTATTCTCGATTTTGAGACGGAAGGGAGCTGGTAGAAGATGACGAGAGAGATGGCCATCCAAAATCAACTCAAACTGAGGTAAACATTGCTGCTGTTGCTAATTTAGTCAAAAATTACCGTTGAATCGCATAAAAAATGATAGCAGAATCTTTGAACATCCCCAAGGCTGTAGTTCTTCAGATTGTGAAAGAGTATTTGGGAAAGAGAAAGCTGTGTGCACGTTTTGTTCCACACTTCTTCACACCTGAGCAAAGGGGCGATTGAGTCACATCTTACCAAGGCATTATCGGGATGGCTGAGGCAGACAAAAATTTTTTTAACAAAATTATTACAGGAGATGAGACTTGGCGTTTTGCCTATGACCCTGAAACAAAGTGACAGAGTTCTGAATGGGTTGGTGAGACATCCCCTGGGCCGAAGAAACGGAAATTCCAAAGGTCCCACATCAAGACCAAGTTGATAATTTTTTTGACTCTCAAGGCATAGTGCACAAAGAATTCATACCAGAGAGAAAAGCAGTAAATGCAGAATATTGTAAAGGAGTAATGGATCACCTCCTGAGATGCATTCAACAAGTTCGTCCAGCTGCATTTTGCTCTCAAGAATTTTTCTTGTTGCACGATAATGCGCCCACACACAAAGCTGCAAGTGTTTGCCAATTTTTGACCCAAAAACATGTTACAACCCTTTATCACCCCCCGTACTCTCCATATTTATCTCCAACAGACCGCCAGACTATTTTCTGTTCCCCAAGTTGAAAATGAAGGTAAAACGACTCCACTTTGCGGATATTGCTGAGATCCAAGAAGCTGTAACTGATGAATTAAAGAAGGTCCAAAAAGAGGAATTTTTGGCAGCTTTTCAGAAAATGTACGACCACACAAAAGCCTGCATATATGCCAGTGGAGCTTATTTTGAATAAAATAAAAGTATTTTTAAAATTAAAAAAAAAATCAGTCCTAAAACTTGTGAACCGCACTGTGATTGGCTTCTAATGGTACACTAAAATTTGTGTATAATTTTAAGAGAGAATTTATTATAGTGGAAGTGGGTATACCAAATCATATACATGATCCCTCCTAGCCCCCAGCTTTGAACATGAGAAAGGAATAGAAATGTCTTCCTTTACACGGTATTTTTCAAAGAATACTCTTATATTTATTTTTGTTGTACTACTACATTTGCAGTACCTATACAAAATATTTTCAGGTTGGACTTTTACCTACAATATAATATGAAGTAAGAGCAACACAAGACTTGGAATGGCAGATTAGGTACTGAACAGAGATTGGAAATATATGTGCAAAGAACATTCAGGAAAAACTGTCCATTCACAAGCCTTTTACTGGTTACCATCATCAATCATATTTAGGAGGTTCTGGGTTTAAATCTCAGCCTTCCTGTGAGTTTTCTCTTTCTTTCTAGTTCCTTAAATCAGGCCATAGCCACTAATTTTCCCTCCCCTCCTCCAGTCGTAATTCATCTCTATCATTGGATGCTATATTGTCAGAAAGTGTCATTAACTAAATAAAAAAGCAACCTTCATGCACCATTGAAACTTGAGGTAGTATTTTGTGTAGTAGTAATATATCCTTTTATTCCATTAGGAACACAGGGCATTTGTGAAGCATCTCCATCTCTATTTCACACCAACCTCTTAACCTCACTCCATGTTTTGCCACATTTTCCTGCTTCCTCCAGAATGGTCTCTTTCCATGTTTGCTTCAGCCTTCCTCTCCTTCTGGCTCTCTGTGGGTTCCAATCCAATGCTTGCTTTTCAATGAATTAATCCCCCTTCCTCAGAGTGTGACTGATCCATTACTTATTATCTTAGGCCATCTTATGCCAATTATTCTTTGCCAATATTGATTAACAAACATTTGTAATTTATTTGTTATTTGGTTAGTCACTTCCCATATTTCACATGCGAAGAGCAGTACAGATTTAACATTACTATCAAATATACAGATCTTAGTCTTCATCATTATATTTTTATTCCTCCACAATGAGTACAATTACACAAAATCCCATTTGCCTTACTGATCTGTGCTTTTTTTAACATCTTGGAGTACTACTCTGTCTACCATTACAACACTACCCAGATATGTAAATTGTTTGACTCTTTCAATAACTATATAATTTACATTTATATTTGTAGTAATCTTTGATTTTATCCATAGCTCCTTTGCTTTCTTGGAGTGAATCTGTAGTCCCACTGTGGATGCTCCTGCTCATAGGCTACATAGAACCTGTTTTATATTATGTGAAAGAATGCATGCTAAGCTTATGTCTATACCCAAGGAGGCCAAGGCCCACCCAGGGCTGTAGAGCCAATGATAATGATGATGATGATATGTCTATACCCATGTGTAATACAAAAGGGATAAGTAATTGAGGTTCAAATGTGGTTGTGTAATGGTAGTGACCACATTACTCCTAGCTGAGATCCCTAACACTGCACATAGCTCTTTAAAAAACATTTATTATGTACAAAGTACATGCATAGCTTCAGTTTCCGTGGATGTTTTTGAAACGGACAAAAAACACTATGTGTTGTGGCATGTGCTAATGCTTCCTATTTTACCAGCTTGCTTCTTCATTCCCACATCTAAACTAAACTCCGTGGCCTTAGTCCGCATGCGAACTATACCGACAGAGCGGCCGCCGCCGGTCGGCGAAGTTAGTGCCAACTTTTGCGGATAGAGGGGTGTCACGTGGTCAGCGCAA
>Ga0136643_10003815_pt1 | contig 20489 bp, 13 predicted proteins | sample TergutLab28metaG_FD_96883 | JGI IMG/M metagenome (GOLD analysis project Ga0136643, IMG submission 96883) | Labiotermes labralis P1 segment gut microbial communities from Petit-Saut dam, French Guiana - Lab288 P1 (version 3) (version 3) | ecosystem: Host-associated > Arthropoda: Insects >...
AGCTCTCAAATATTCCTTCTTTTTATTCCTGAAATGTCTGCTAACTTCTCGTCTTACACTGTTCAAATTATCTTCATTACTTTGGCATGGATCCTGTACCCACTGCATTTTTGCCCGCTTCCTTTGATCCAAAAAACCTAAACATTCTTCATTAAACCAGGGTTTATGCAGCTTCCATTCATGCATACCTAGACTCTCTTTTGCTGAGATTTGGATATTATGTTTAATGTTCCCCCAAATCCTATTTACATCCTCGTCCTTGTTTACATTCTCCAAAGCTGCAAACCTATTTGTAATTTCAACCTGATACTGTTTCCTAACCTCCAGCTCATTTAGCTTACTCAGGTTAAATCTGTGCCTGTCTAACCTCTGTGCTGCCTGTTTTCCCATTGCTAATCTTTCCCTAACCTTTGCAATGACCAGGTAATGATCTGTATCACGCTCAGCTCCCCTGAAACTTCGCATATCCAGTACACTAGATTGCCACCTTAAATCTAGTGTAATTAAGCCAGTTCAAATTTTCTAAATGAACTGCAGTTGGTCTGAATAGACTCTACAGAATGCTTTTGTGAATTGTGTGTACTACATTATGAGGGATGAGAGGACTGGGGCATGCAGAACACATGGGTGTGAAGAATATTGCATATAAGGATTTAGTTGAAAAATCTGAAAGATCAAGATTGCTGGTAAGACTGAGGCACAGATTTGAGGATAGTTTAAATTGGATGTTGGAGAAATATGGTGGAGGGTCATACATTTTAGTCATGTGTTTTGTGGTACAAACTCCTTTCAACATGTATTGAACCTTCAGGTTTTGTAAAATGTAGAGAATTCCATTACTAGCTGAGGACTTACTACTTGATCATGAAGGACTATTCTGTGGAGTTACATTGTTTGTTTGTTTGTTTATTTATTTGCTTTTGTTTGTATGTCTGTTGAACCATTGGTCAGTCAGTTAATTAGTCAGTTTATTCATTAATGGCTTTGTGGAATACATTGTCTTCAGTCTTATGGCCATTATCTTGGGGAAAATTATTCTATTACTGAGTAACATTCAGTCATTAGGTTTCTAGAAATGATTGTCACTCTAAACTGGGGTGATTATACTTACTAAATAGATAAATAAAGGAAAATAGTATGAGTAGGTTAATTTGCTAGCACTTTACGCGTTGCCTAACCCAAGTGAGCTAAAATATGTATTTCCTGCAGGAATTGTGTCATAGGGTAATATTATTCTGTCAGCTGTCATTGTTCTTTGTGTTTGTGTAGAGGTATTTCAAGAATTTCTTTAAAAAACATTGAATTATAAGTAAACTGGTATGTTAGCAGCACTAAAGTTAATGAAGTGTTCCAGGTTTTTACAAATGTCTTTGGTAACTGTCAGTTTCTGCTAAAAGAAATGTAATGTAAAAGTGCATTAAAATATGAAAATTCTGTAATAAATCAAACTTATAAGAAATCAAATCCAAAAGTTTTGCTCTGAGATTAATCACAAGGAATAATTTGACAAACATTTATTCACATAATCAGAGAATGCTCAGTTTCTATAGAGTTTTCAGATATAGAACATGGATATATATCCTATATGATGAATGCTACCAATGTATACATTTAAGAAATCTGTAAGATTTTCACTGCACTTGAAATCAGTTTAACAGCTACATGAGATTTTATCATTGTTACAATTTTATTGTGATATATACATTGTGATATTTTAGATTTCTCACACATAGTGATATTTTACGTTATTTTTAAGAAATTTTATAAGACACCTGATCAAATCTGATAACAACTGAAACATGTGGCATTAAAATAAAAGTAAAAAAATTTTCACGTTGTTTGGAGTAGCACGCATTTATATATTTCACTATACTATTCTTACTGTTGCAGGAACTGTTAGTCCAAGTCTTGTGATGATGGAAACTGAGACAGAGCAGAGAGCACCACTTCATAAAGATGTGAAAATAATACTCTTGGGAGTGTGCTCGGCAGTAGCATTGTGCCTCAGCTTGTTAGGTGTTTGCTTCTGTGTAAAAAGAAGTAAGTCAATAATAAGTCACAAGCATTATGAGTATTCAGGTTTCCATATCAGTAAAAATCTACATTGTAGTTTAGATTATGACATCATGCAGTCTGGCAAATGGTTACCATGTTCTGGGAGAAAATACTACATACCTACATCTTCACTGCTAGATTGAAGGTGGAGGTAACAGTTCCTTTGAAAAGTTGGCAATGACCTGTCATGCAGCATAGTGTCATAACCTGTACCACCACCATCTAAATGTTATATAGACTTACATAAGAGATGTTGGTTTATGCACTCAAAATTCAGAAGCGGATTTATGAGGTTTCTTATGAAAACATATCGCTCAAAACTGTTTGGAAATGTAGATTATATATCTTGCATAGATGAGACTTCATGTTGTTCATCATTTGTTCCTTTAATATTCTTCAATACTGAGTATTCATCAAAATATTTGTTGCTGAACCACTACTTTTTTGGAGGCGGGAAAGTGCCTATTACAGTGAAAAAATATGGTATATTATGTTTATACAAGCTAAAAAAGTACTGAAAATTTTTAAAGATTGTCTTTCAGTAATATTGTAAATATCAGAATTTTTTCAGTTAAATTACCATTAACACAGAATTTTTATAAAATCATAGAGAAAGCCAGAAGTGAACAGATGTAAGATATAAGTCAGAGCCGTTGATCATGTAGTGTGAAATTCATAACATGTGAATTTTCTTCTGATGTTAGACCATTGTTAACCCAATTGTGTCAGAATTGTGTCATAGCAGATATACCTAATGAAAGGATAATGTGCTTTAGGCCAATTTTGAGATTTGGCCTCTGGTGTTGTTGAAATAAGGATGTGAAAGAGGACATGAACTGAAATACACGTTACACAAGGTATTTGAATTTTAATAAAATGTAGTACAAGTTTTATAACTTCAGAAACCACCTGATGATTGTCTGTTAGTAAACTCACTCGCTTCCTAAATTTTCATTCGTTTTTCAAAATTTATGTTATTTTAAATCATATGTTTGATTCATGAAAACAGTTTTTAAATATGTTAATTTGTTGTTATACTATTTATCTTTATTAAGTGATCTTGTTTATTTGAATTTTGATGTACTGGAGACAGTGAAGCTATTTTATAATTGCTATCATTTGCTCTGTTTAAGAGTCAGGCTCAAACAGGCCATCCCCCAACCCCAGTCTGCAGGATGTCCAGAGCAGTGTCACACAGGACAACAAACACAACTTAGCTCGTAGGGAGCAATACTATGCCACTGTACGCAAATTACCACCATCCCCAGCAACACTAGAATGTATTCCAGGTATAACACCTGTTCAGCATTTATAATTTCTGTATGTTTTACTTTAAAACTATGATTATTCTGTAAACCTGCGATAGTGGTAAATTTGCAGTTTATGGTAAATGTGAAGTTATTCTGCAGTTTCCTACAAAATCTTTTATTGGAATTTTTCATGATGTTATTAAATTGGTGAGGATTGGTTTATAAGATAAATACTGATTTTGGTGGGCATGTTTTTCCTTTCTTGTTCATTTTGTTTTGTTTTAATGGGGGTGTATAAAAAATTAACACTATGTTGCAACATAGTTTTTTTTTTAAGTCACTCAGCTACTCAAGATATTTTCTTCGGTTTATGAAAGTAAAAAGTTAATTTTTATGCTTCCAAATGTCTGCTACACTGGACAAAATCCTTTCCACCTACTTCCAAGTGTTTTGATGTAAGGCGTAACATGCTTTAAAAATTCATGTATAGTTATATTGAAATTGAATTACTCAGTCTGTTATTTCAGATAAAATAATTTTTCCTATGAGAAATTACAGAAAGTAATCCAATTTTTATCTAGAATATTCAGAGGATATTCGGCCTTACGCTACATTCCATGTCCCAGGACCACCCAGTTCTGAGACTACAAAGTTGCAGACATTTGTCTACAGGGACAATGATGCTTCTCCAACAAGGAAGGTACTTACCTGCCGGTTATTATAACATCATTTCTAAGGGGCTGTGATGATAACATACAGTAGAATTCCTTTAATCTGGATGCTGATACTCAGGACATTCTAATACTTTGGCAGGTGAGGAAAATAGTCCCAAGTCTGTAAGTTTCACCATCAGTAACATCCAGTACACATACTGATACCATGACTTGATCTTGTGTTATCTGGATTTATTGAACCTATCACAAAAGATCCCAAGATGAGTAAACAAGTTGCTGCTGGTAAGAGGATGCACACAATTTTAAGGATTCCTCAGAAAGGGTAAATAATTAGGAAGCTTGAAAGTGGTGGCAGCCATAGTGTGGTTATAGTTTCGTACAACATGGGATTATCAGCTGTCTATAATAAAAGAAACAGAAGAACCAATTGCAATCCTTTATGGCATCAAATGAAAGTGTGAGGGGCCCTCTAAAACAGCAGACATGCAGACAGCCTTAATTAATGCATTTGGACAAAGTGTTGTGTAAACGGCGTACACCAGTTCATTCTGAAGGAAAACTCATGACTGTACCTATGATGATTACCTCCAGACCTCAGGAAAAGTAGCTGTACTGTAAGCTGAAGGAGATCCCCAGATGAAATACTCATCTGGTTAGTTGTGCAACCCAAGAATATTAGTAATAACAAAATATTACTTGGAAGAATTTAGGTCAGTATTGGTACTGTTTCATAATTAGGAATATTAATAATGTAGCACATGTCCAGTCCTGTGGATGCTACTGGATTAAAGGAATTCTACTGTAATGTGCTTACAATTGCTGGGTTTCTGGACTTTATGCATCATTTGGAATTCTGAATAGAACCCAGTGTTTGGTAACTGAATGTGTTCCCATCCTCAGGTGAGAATGTCTCTACAACTGAGTTGAGTCTGATAGAAACAGCTGCTCCAGTCCAGGAGCAATCTGATTCAGTTAGCTAAATCTACATAAGCGTCCACATTCAGGTTTTGTTAACATCAAGTAATAAGAAAATTGAGAATAATAATTCTGAAACTAACCATGAAGACCTAAAGCTAAGACAGAATGAGATGTTTTTCAAATTAAGGCATCTGACTAAGTGTTTCTCCTACTTTTTACCTCTGAATTAAAACAGATCCAGTTTCCAATATGTTGTCTTCTCTTCAGAATACTAGATGTTGACCAAAGTCCACAAACCCAGCAGTCTTAACTTATTATTACAAATTAACATAATGATGTTTGAATGTCTGGACATAAAGGCAGGAGTTACTGAATGACACTGAAAAATAGAACTAAAGTCATTGAAAAGTGGTCTAGTCTTTTAACCCCTTGTGCAGGTAATTGAATGGCTTGCTGCAATGCATAGAATGGCCATATCATTTTGTAGTGTGGCTTTATAAACCCAACATATTCCTCAGTCAGAGAACAGTATCACAAATGCCTGCGTGAGCTGGTATAGTGATGCTTTGCTCTACCCTTTGTTTGTAATAGGTGAAAATGTAATACCAGAGTTAATATAAAATTTAGAGGCCAGACACATTGCCAAATATGACTGTCCTTACCTGTCATTGGCTTACAAGTTGGGTTAATTATTTTTATAATTTGAGCTCTTCATTGGTGGAATATGCAAGGTAATTTGTATGTCCTTTCATCTCCTTAGTCTAATACACACAGAACAGTTATAGTTGTGATACAAATCTTCATTAATTTGTATACAGATTTCCTAAGTACTTGTTTGTTTAAGACTGTGATTATACTGCAGACCTGAGATAGTGGAACTTGCCATATAATAGGTCATGTAAGGTGAACTTGCAGTCTTCCAGATTATTCTATGCCAAAGTGGAAATGAAGTTTCCATTTTTCATATATTCGTATATATTAAACCATACAGACTGCTTTTGTGCCTGCTAATAAAAATTAGCTTTATCTAATGCATCCAACTGGTAAGGTCTGCTCACCACTACTGCCTGATGTTGGAGACAGTGTCAGTCTTCAAAGCATTGTTGTGATTCTAAAATATTACAATTTAATCAATTGGCATGCCATAGTAATAATATAAAACTAATTCATAATTCCCATTCATAATAGCAACATACGTATGTATACACAGACGTATATATTCTTATAATTGTTTTGTTATACTTTGCTATCATTATGTGCCATCTGAGCAACATGCAAGAAAATGTATACAGGAGTGATCATGTCTGGTCCCCACAGAGGTGTCTCTGCTTTGGCATAGTGGTGGGCCTTGCATGGTAAAATGATCCTGAGAGCTATGCCAGCAGTAGTGTAGATACTGGTAAGGCCTCGTATGCTGGATGTTTCAAAGATGATGAATCAGACAAAAAAAGGAATACCCGGGTCCTCCAGGTTAGGAGTTCAGTGTGGGGTTGACATTTGCACTCCACAAAATTTTAACTGTTGAGAAGGTTTTACCAGCTGTAACCAGAAGGAAATGTGATAACCTAGCAATATTAAGGATCTGTATGTAGAAGTGGTACACTAAGGAGCATAAATGAGGGCAATTCAAGAGCATGGCATTGGGTTCAGACAAGTATATTGGATAATAAGAACAGTACAATCTACTGTGTTTGTGACAACAAAAAGATATGGTTTTGGAATAGGCTTCATTGTTGGCAAACATACAAGGTCATGGATCATTAATTCTATGACTTTACATATGATAAGATGTGTTTTAAGGGTTAAAGGCAGATTTCAAAAGTCAAAAGTACACCTTTATTGGTGTGTAGTGCCTTGAGTTTAAAGTACATATGTATGTCGTACACTTTGATTACTGTGAAAAAAACCAAATGGGGATAGTAGTGCTCAGTGGAAAGCTTGGGGTATCCCGAGCGTGTTCGTGGCATTGGTATATCCGTGGTGGCAACATGTACGTTTCAGGCCGGCTGTATGTATGATTGTGGAAGTATTCTTTTAGATCGAGTATCCTTAGTCTGTCAGGTCGTGGAGTTTGTTGGCGCATGTGCAGCTATGTTGCCAACAAACTCCACGACCTGTCAGACTAAGGATACTCGATCTAAAAGAATACTTCCACAATCATACATACAGCGAGCCTGAAACATCCATGTAGCCACTACTCAAGGTACTTTACTCATAAGACATCACTTACAACATGTATATATACTTTATTCTCTATCACTTTACCTGATGAATATATTATTAGTTAGACAAATCTCATTAAAAGCTCAGAATTGGCTCAACAACTAATGTTCTTATACTGTATATTTTCTCCTCATTATATATTTTTGTGACCTGAAGATGGCCCACAGTGGCCAAAACATGTCATCAGCCTAATAAATAGGATACTAAGACAGTTGTGTTTTGACATACCCACTCCCTCCTAATTTACATAAAACACAATGGGGATGATGCATCTAAGTAGTATATGGAAGTCAAGGTTTGATCTGAACTTTGTAAACAATATAATGAAGCCTGAAGTAGTGAAGATGCACCATCAGACCACATTTTGTTATGCTTTTCAGCAGTGAACTCTGGTGTAGCTAATGGTGCACGACATTCAATCAAACTTGGCCATACTTGCCAGGAATGAATACTCCGGCCTGACTAATAGTATACTGCCAGACTGAAACTGGAGGAATTGAAATAAACATTTTCTCATTTCCATTCAGTGAGAACAAATATATCATAGTGTTTCTTAGGTCCACATGCACAAAGTCAGGGGAACAAGTAGATTCACCACTCATCTGTATGCCTTTGTGCACTTGTTTCTGTGAATAAAATATAAATAATACAGTTGTCAGTACTGTGAGATAGTGCATTTGCATTTCGGGATATTTCCTTCAGTTGTTCCTCTTTACTATGGTGAAAAATAACAGTCAACAGTCCATTCACTTCAATAACTATTGATATGTAAAACTAACTAAATTCTTCATATTTATTTTTCAGTCCATCGGAAAAAGTGACTATTGCCGGGTGAAAAAGCCTCGACCTGGCGATGAATATGATAGTTTTGGTTCTGAATCTGATACAGAACCTGGAACATCAAGTCGTACAGAATCATCCAATCAATTGGATGATGGTGGAAATCAAGGTGACCTGAACCGTCCATATCATCCACCAATCTCTCGGTTGCCAAAATCTATGATTGATTCGACATACCATGGACCAGGTCCAGACTGGAGTCCTCCTACAGAATCTGTATTTCCACGTCGGTACTGTCAGGCTCATCTACTGAAATGAGCAAGTTCCATGCAAGTGCCAACTCTTAATACTGTTGGAAGTTGAAAACTAATGAAAGTGTGTTCATTCTTACCATTGATCTTGTGTCAAAGTTGTATAATTCTCAATTTTAAAGATGTGCATCTGTTTTTTTAGGTGAATATTGTGTAATAAATATCTTACAATTGAAGGGCATTAATATATCACAGAACTGACAACTATGAACAGCTGATTGCTCTGATGGTTGTTGTGTTGGTTTGCTGGCTGATCATGAAAAAAGCTGTCATACATCTAGTTATAAATAAGACAGAAGAAGTAATAACACTCATATTTGGATTGTCATCCTGTGAAAAGCATTTAATACAACTTATTCTACTAAGTTTAACCTCATGTTATATAGTAATTATTTGGCTGGTACACCATGTAGTCATGTGGTTATTTGAGCATTTACAAAAGAATCTGCTGCCTCTATCTTCTGCAAAGTACTAGAGCCAAGCACAATGCACAGTTATCTTAAAAATTGGTTGTACCTGCTGTCCTGAAGATGAAGTTAGCATTTTTTATTCTAAGCACCATCAACCATCCACAAGGCTACAAGGTGTCACAACGCACAAGATGACAATCTAAATTCCACTGCCATGATGATCATAGCTCTCATATTATTATTTTATTTGAGGTTGCTTCCTATGAAGAAAACATGTTAATTTTTTACTGGCAATAACTGCAACTGGACAGTGTTATAGTAGGGAGTAATGTAATTTTAAGCAGTTCTCCAAGTATGTATTTTATAAACATGATGTAATTCAAGCCAGACAGTAATATCCAAATTCTTATACTCCATACTGTAACATGCTGTATCTTGAATTAGTGCATTGAAGTTTACCAAGAAGCAAAGTGAAACTTGGAAAGCACAGTTATTGTTCAAGTTGTATGATGATATTATTTACATCGATATAATGTGATGAATAGCTATTTTGCATATTGCATTTGTGATGAAACTACATTGGAACTTACACTTAAGGCCAATTATATAAATAATGAATATATATTTATTATCTTGCTGATTGCAAAATATGTATGTTTGTTGAAGAAGTTTCAAAATATGCATTTTACACACGCAATATGCAAACTGCATGTAACCCTAAGCCTAGTGATGAATCGGAAGGGTTGAATTGAAGCATTCTGGTCAGAGCTGGTTTTTGTGAAAGGGGGGTCCAGTTAACATAAGGAAATGAAACACTTCACATGCCAGGCAGATTTACAGGTGCAGCAAATAACAGTCTGCATGCAAGCCATTTCTTTGCTTTTAATCTTCATTGGCCCTTTGTGTACTCATTAACATGTCCATGGTAGACCCTTTACCTCATAGCATGGTGATCTCCAAATCTATTCATAATTCATACAAGCACCATGTGTGATCTGGTGGCAAGCAGCTTCTAAGAGTGTGTATTTGCTGTAGTTTGTGGGAACTGTAACACTTACCAGTGCCTAATGATTTAAAAATGACATATCTCATAACTTAGCCTACGGCAGAAAGTCAAAAAATCACTGAGGTATGAGACAAACTATATAAAGATATCATGACAGTCAATACCTTATCACAAGAAGTCTCCACTTTTAAAAATTTCCAGTCACAAAAACCTACATCATATCCATACATGAAGAAGCAGTGTATGTGTGCAAGACATTTGCAATTTGTGGCACATAAGATGGCTGAAATTTATTCTTTTCAAATATATATATATATATTTAAACAAGGCCCAGGTTACAAATTATCACTTGTTTTTCCAATACAGAAAATTGCAATTTTACTGGGAAAATGGGTATGATGTTCTGATAAAATCTTACTTTTTGATCTAAGGTTCAAATATAAGTAATTGCTTCACTGATTCAGTGTTATGTTTTCATCTAATGTAAATGTTTCTGACAGTGATGTGTTACAGTAAACATAACATCTGAACATATCTGTTGTCTGGAGTATTTTCCACATGTTGGCAACTGACCCAGTTTCCAAAAATTGTTTGGAAAGAATTGAGATGATAGACAAAGTTGAAAATGGTAGTTATTTTATCAAACTCTCTTACTGCTTTTCCATCATACTCTAAGTTTGTGAACAAAAGCTTCCTTTTGTTACAGTTTGCTTGAAATTTTCACCATTAACAAACATCTGTATGAGTTTTTGAGAACATCTGTATTAGTGTTAAATACAGGTACTTTGTGTTGGCTCCGGTTTCTTAGCCGTGGCAGTAAACTGATGTTCACTTTTTACATCCAAAATATCCCACAACAACACACATAACTATATTTAGTCAATTGTTGTGGTTCCATATGCTTCTAATTTAGTTTTGCTGAACAATTGGACCTATTATAACATTTACTGTTATTTAACCATCAGCTTGTTTAAAATTTAGAAATGCAGAAGGCAAAACAAAGATATTAGATTGTTTTTAAGACATGTACATTATATGATTTTTTTGCTTATTTATTATAAATAATTGAGTTCTAAAAGTGGGATTCCAAGAAAAGCAGCACCAAGTTATTCCTGTGCCTGATACACACTTTCAGAACTTTTTCACATAAATTAAAACCATGAATTTTTAAATGATCCATAACCATGCAATCAGATATGATATCAAAACCAACAAGTGCACATTAGTGTAGAAAGTAGGAAGTATACAGTGTGCATAAAATACTAGCTTCCAGAAAAAGAGAAAAAATAACCAATTTTTTAAAAAACTTTTTTCTCCCAAAAATTATTCCTGTTGAAAATAATTTCCAAGATCAACTGTATAATATTCTAATATTTACTGTTGTGGCTGTCTTCTTAATAAAACAAAGAAATCCCATTTTTGCAACGATGCCAACCCCCATATGATGCACAATATAAAGTATGTGTATCAATGAAGTATTTCAACACCAACCTAATATTATGGATACTTCAACACATAACTACTAAAGCAGATTTTTGTCACAGACACTGAATGTTCAACACCCTCACCACAATATTCTCCTGAGTCATTTTTTGTACCGAAATTGGAACACCATCAGCTGTGTTGGATGTGTAATCACTGGACTCTGTGATGATCCAAACATACTTCAGAATAGTTGAATAAAGAGAGACCAACTTGATGTCACTTGCTTTATTATTTCATTATTTACTGCTCAACATGTTTCCGATGTTAATACATCCATCCTCAGGAGCTTGCGACTTATTTGTTGAGTTATTTCATGGGTTGTATTGTTCTGGTTCGATGTGTGTTGGTGTTACGTTGTGGTGGTGTGTTATCCGTATGCAGGCAAATAAGTCGCAAGCTCCTGAGGATGGATGTATTAACATCGGAAACATGTTGAGCAGTAAATAATGAAATAATAAAGCAAGTGACATCAAGTTGGTCTCTCTCTTTATTCAACTATCAAGATGATGCACGGTCCAATAAACATAAGATACTTTAGAATAATTTATGTTTAAAGTTCTTACATGTGAGTAAATTTAGCTACAACAGTCAGCTGCTTAATAACTTGCTTTCTTACAGTATAATGGCTACATTAGTTTTGTAGTACTTTATTTTAGTGCCAGGAAGTGAGAAGAAAATTACAATACAAGTTTACACTAAGACTAAAATCCTCTGGTATTGCTGGTACTGTACATATGCACCAACATTTCAGAAGAACCTACTGCCATCTTCCTCTGAAATGTTGGTACCTATCTACCACATCCCATTACCAGGGTCATATCCCAGAATGCAGTAAGCTTCACAGCCACCACCATGTGATCATCAAAACTTGAAATATTTTCCTATAGGTTCTTTGTGCATTGGGCAGCCATGCTTTCACAGTTTGAATATCCTTGGATAATGCAAAATATTAATATCTTCCAGATCACTGACCCTTCTGAATAAAAGTTTGTGTATTTCTGTGTACTTAATAATTTGTGGTAATGGTACAACATATTTTCTAATATATTAACATACAACTTTCTTTTCCAAACTGCTGCTACACTGAATAACATAGAATATCTCTGTCCCTACAGTACCACTGTAGACACAGAAATGCATTCTGAAGAGTACTGTTTTTAGGGATTGATATCAAATAGTCAGAAATATACCAACATTTCAGAGGAACCAACTGCCCCCAGATTTAGGGTAGAATGTTAGGTTGGTTCATTGAGTGGGGTATTTGTGATCGGCACAGCTTCTTGCCCTGATAATTGTCAGATTTAATTAATTCTGCTCTAAAAATGGCTGCAGTAGGTTCCTCCAAAACACTGGTAAATTTCTACTTGATCATGCAGTGTCACATCCCAGATGGCACTCTTCTTCATAGTAATTGCCATATGAATTTCAGATGATTTCATTTCACATATATGAGGATATTGCCTACATTACAAAGGAACATACATCACAATGTGGTGGTTTAAGAAGTGTGATAGATAACAAAGTAGAAGACATTATAACTGCATATGTTCAATCATCAGATGTGAATTGACATTTTTGTGATAATTCACTGTCATGAAAATACTCATATACATTTCCATGATAACCTTCAACTGTCATGCAAGGTAATGTTATTCCACACACGAAATGCATATGATGATAAAACTCCTCTCTACACTACAGTATTGTATTAAGCCTTCTACCTTTGTTTATGATGTTATTGCTTTCATGTTTCATCCTGTGCTTGACTATCATCATGGAAATATTCTCTTACAGTTTGGGGAGTTTGTGCTGGAGAATATTACTTTGTTAATGAATGTGCAATATAAATGTAAATCCACCAGTAATTTCCCATGTTTTGTATGAGTTTTCTTTAATTATGGCCATGCACAGGCTGAAACATGTCAGAAACAACCGTGTGAACACACAAAAGAAGTTTAATACTATCATATAGAACGCAATGCAGAGATGGTGTTTTATCAATTATCATTCTAAGTTTGTTCATGGTACATATATATATATATATGAATAATTTCATGAATAAGATCCATATTGAAAAACTGACCATCACTAAAGAGCATTAATCACAGCATACAGGAATGTGATTACATTTGGGTCAGAGCAAAAATGAACACACTCTCCCTACATGTGTACCTAGTAATGAACATTCTTGAGCAGGCTTTCACATTCTCCCACCAGTCATGACATGTATCACAGCTGCTTTTTGCTTATGACCTGTCTCTTTACATTCGTTATTTGTGATTGGTATTGGCAATATAGACAGGGAAGGGGAGGAGGCAGCCTACTTGAACTAACATCAGCCATATGCGTTCATTCTCTGACCCATATGTAGCAGTATTTAGTGTAAATAATGCCATGACAAATTCCTATATTTGGGGAAAAAATCACTTCAAATTTTTTACATGTAGGCGTCATGGTACTGTAATGTTATTCTTTCCTGAATATCATGACAGCTACTTTTGAAAATTGTTACTGTTAATATTTTAAAAAGTAAATCCAAAATATTACACTCAACTATCACATTATTGTTCACAAATCTTGGAGTGAAGTTCTGTATTTCCATTTCTCCCAGCTGTTGGTGACATTGATGTTTCCTGTATTGTTAACATTATTGTATTTCCAGGTTTACTGGAACTGAAGTCTGTTAAAAATGCATTAACTGGCTGGTGCTACAGTTAGAGATGAACATGGCTGTTTTGCGTAAGTTTTATGTGGACCAAATAATATCTGACAATTTAAGTGACAACTGAATGAATCAACATTTACTCTCATCATAAGATCTGGAGGCTCTTGTTACTTCAAATATTTTCAGAAATAAATTTGAAGTGGTAAAGTAAATGAGATTTAATCTTCCCTGCTTGTGTATAACATGTCAGCCACAATTTACCAGGTTGATACTGATCAAAATGGAATCCTGAAAACTTAGAGAAAGTTTATTATAGCATCATGTGCTGGAAATTATGGCAAGGTGGAACATTCTGGCAAAACCCTCTCACTCTGGTTACTATCTACTGAATAATATGTACAGTATATGCAAAATACTTGTGCCACAACTAGAACACAATATTGAACGTTCCGTACTAATACTCATGGCGCACGCTTCCAACCCCATAGTTGTTATATAGGTGGTCAACTAGCTAGAATGCTGTTAATATTGCTGTACTTTGTAGTGCAAATATCTGCAAAGGTCTTCTCTTTCTTCCTTGATGTGCCAGCACTGCTCTAAAATACAGCACTGTGTCACTTACGTCACACAGTTTGCGACTAGCAACACCAGAGTAACTTGAATTAAGCTAGATTCTGCATATACCGTATATTCTCGAATCTAATCTGCACTAGTTTTTGCCGATTTCTTAAATGAAAAAAAAAATTAGTTCGCGGTTCTAATCCACACCTTTCCTTCAACAGCACCTTGCCTACAAGGCAGACTGATTTAATAATATTGGATGTTACCAGTGCTTTAACCGTTATCCTTTGCATAAGCAATGTTTTGGATGGATCCAAAGATGACATTCTATGGGAGGACGATGGTGAAGATAAAGATAATAGTGACAGGGTGATGGATAACGATTCAATTATGAATGATGATAGTGAGTCTGATGAATAATAAATTATAAATATTATATAATATTATAAATGATAAATAAAATAAATTTTTGTTTTGTATTGTTCTTATGGCACCTACAGCAGCTCCATCATTTTTCCAAAATCCAGCTCACAACTGCGAATCTAATCCGCACGCGATTCTAATCCACATCTGATTTTTTAGCCCTCTGAAACTGTAAAAAGGGTGTGGATTAGATTTAAGAATATACTGTATGTGTAAATAATGTTTACCTATATGTACACTGGAGACACGCAGTACAATATGTGACAAACCTGGTGGGTAGGTCCCTTTTGTTCAGAGACAGAAGGCTCCCTTCTCAAATACAGTCTTTTGTATAAATGTTGTCTTCCTGGCTTTCAATGATCCTAGCTCACTGAATATTATTTATGTTTTTATCCACTTGTAGTTTCTACTACTTTCCTGCCCTATCCAGCACTCCAAGTTTCTCGTGTCCATACTGCAACATATTCATCTATCTTGGGCTATAATATGGAGTGGGACAGTTCAGTATCATTGGTTAACTTCCAGGACAACCCTGGATCTATCCATGTTGTGGGCAGGATCTTTCTCTCTGCCATCACATGTAGACCAGGCTTTGGGGCCCACCCAGCATTCTTTTATCCACAGGCACATTCAGTAGGAAAATGCAACCAGAGCATGATGCTCCAATGCAGAATGTAAGACCGAGGTTTCACCTCACTTTCCATACACCTCTTCAAGGCCAGGCACTTAGACACTGGGATAATATTGCTTTCAAAAGTAAGCAGATCATTCTGCCTTCATCTTTGGTATTTAATTTATTTCAATGCTTCCAAACCATATGCAGGCAACATGGACTGATACCCTCCACATTTCCCTCAAGTTCTTACACTTCTTCTCCAGAATACTCCTCTACATTCCTGTGCAGTTCTCTAGCCATTCTGTTCACAGAAATATGGGAGAGATAACCCTTGTTAGCAACAAGTGCTGTGGTTTGGTTGACATAGGCTAGAAGAGGTCAGAGGGGAATAAAATGGTAGGCAAAAAGGGAAACCTTGAATGCCAGCATCCCTGCCTTCCATGGGACTTTTATGGTCTAATAATACTGCTTCACATTTATAAAGTAAACCATAAAATATATTACAACATAGCATAAATTCTTTCTAAATACAGGTGTATATATGACATTATGTCATACAAAGCAGAGTAAGCATTGCAAAATTCAAAATATTGGAACTACTCGTATACCTCTGATAATGAGAATCTGATGTGCTAATTCGCCAGCTATCAAGCTTCTCATGAATGTGTGACCAAACCTTGGATTTAATACTAACCTGGGCAGACAGTAAAACAGCTTTGTAGGTTATTTGTTCTACAGATTTGACCCAAAAGTTCATACAAAATTTCCTGTTCAAAGTATGATTATTTTTCTGTATTTTGCACTCTGCAAGCTTCGTTGCTAGCGTCATTTGGAAAAGCATGTAATAGTCGATCAGTTTTAAGCCTTCTAGCTTGTCTGACTTGTGTGGTACTGCTGGTCAGGCTTACTCTCATTCACATATTTTGGTTTTTCTCATTCCATTACGGTCAGTACCTGAAACAAAGTCTGACAGCACACTACAGTCATCACCATTACCATTAGATGCTATGTGATTTGTATACCTAAAATAGTGTCATGAAATTACAATGAACAAGGCATGACTTCATTATCTGTATGTCTAGCATACATAACCAGATGATGAGGATAGTGGTACATTAGGAATTTCTGTGGCTCTTACTATTGTATTTTCCAGCCTCCTCTGACATATGTCAGCTAGCCTAAAAAGCTGGTCTATAGCAAAGGTCATCATTACCAAATATTATGCATACTGAATGACTAGACTGGGAATAGGGTATAGTGTGCTAACCTGGACGATGATGTGTAATGGTTAAAGGGGGATGGGGAAGTGGTTGTTTGATCTATGGGACTTATTCCCAGTGGTCCCAGTACAGTAATTTATAGCTCATATGTATAATACATTATCATGAGAAATTATGTTAAGAGTTTATTTATCTCTGCATTGTACTCATTACAAGATAAGTCAAATGGAATTGTAAACAAGTCATATTTATCTGTTATTTTCTTTAGATAATCCTACTCATCGTTCAACAATCAGAACATTTCACATGATGGCTGAGAGGGTAGCAATTACTGCTGTTCCATTTTGTTGTAAATTAAGGTCCATGGGTTTTAGATTAATGCACTGAGCCTAATTCACATAAGGTTTTTACCCAACATATACATAAATGCTGAAAATTGCCTGTGGTGTTACCTGTTTTTCCGTCTTGTTGGAAAGAGCCTATATGCTGTCTTTTAGTAAGACAGGTGTTCAGAAAGTGGTGTCAGATCATGCTTTATATATTGCTTTGAATGCACAGTTCCTAAAAAATGTGATCAATCATCTTATGATTTTCACATTTGTACTGTGCATCTTGATATTATCAAAGTTTTATTTATTCACTAACTGATGCAGTAGTGAGTTGTCTTAAAAAATAATATTAAAATTTACATTAAAATTGACACTAAAACAGCTCCAACATCTTTTGGTGTTACAGTGTTACATCAGGGAGCATATTAATTCGTGTTTACTAAATTTAAAAAGTAAATCAGTCCCATTACAGGCACGAGGTGCCCAGAGGGTTCCAGGAAGTTAAGGTTCCCAGATTATGTGACACTGGCCCAGGATGATGGTAAGATTGTCAGCCTTATGCACTGGCCGCTTTTACCCCCCAGAAAATACTCCTGGTACTCGTTTCTGTTAGAGGCTGAGTCGACCTCAGGACCGTAGTTCAATAGGAAGGATTATGTCAATGAAAAATTCCAATGACACCGTCTGGAATCGAACCAGCAATCTTCCTATTTGTAGCACAGCACCTTAAACACTGTGCTACCGCGGTCCCCTTACTAAAGTTACAGCTGTTAAAATGTGTGGTTAATACAGTGGTGGTGTGGCTGCGTATGTTCACACCGATGTATCTTAATGGACTGTTTTAACAACTGTAACTTCAGTAAGCACGAATTAATGTGCTCCCTGATGATGGTGTAACTGTAACATCGAAACATGTCGGAGCTGTTTTAATGTAAATTTTAATATTATTTTTAAGACAGCTCACTAGTGCATCAGTTGGTGAATAAATAAAACTTTGATCTTATAATTTTTTCACACCACACTACAACTGCAACACTATCCAATTATGTCCCATGGATTAACTGTTATCCTCCATGATTTAACAGCCCTTTATGTTCACATACTCTAGTCAAACTTTTTCCAGGGGTGATTCTTGATCCAGAGTATGGGCCACTGACTTGTACATTTAAGATAACACATGACCACCTAACAGACTACACTTTCGTAACATTACCACATACCATACTATACAATGCCATGCCATAATGACCTACTGGACTCCTCAGCACCTGTTAAGTATACTGTCTTTGCGATGGGTAGCCGTGTAGTCTGGCACAAATTTACACACATTTCGGGGGGACATACTGCCTCAATTTCTGATGAGAAGTCATGTATGTAGAAACGCCTGTGCAGTTCTGCCAAACAGTACGGCGTCACCAGTAGACGGTATTATTCATAGTCACCTTGAGAATCAAGCCTTATGCCTTTAGTCTGTTTTTTATCCATAGCATTTGGAGTTACTATTTTATATGCAGTTTGTTGTCCTTCACAAAAGGAAATGTTTGTCGAGACATTGCGTCGTCATATCTCTTTGTAACCGAGGCGACACGTGTGTCATGCAACATGATTTGTGTTTCTGTAATAGATAACAAGTAACAAGAAACCCCTTCCTACTGTGACATTGACATTTGTCCTCCACTTTCCCCTCCTGACAAGTGCCTTGTGAAATGTTTTATTTTTCCTTCTTCCTCGTGTTTGAACGTTCCATTTTCCTCATCTTCCAGCACAGAAGAAGGGGCTTACCCGAGACAAAAATTCAGCCGGATGTGTACAGCAAGGAACGATATCCTACTGATAGTTGGGCTGATGTCACCCTGGGATTCCCACCCTTAGCCAGCTGTTGTATTCTCACCAGTCCGCCGAGCACTCAAGTGCTGCAAATCGACCGTAAATATTGAGACCACGGAAAGATGCCCTACAATTCGACCACCTGCACACCTCCCTTAAGCTCTTACTCTTCCGCCCCCTCCATTATTTCACCCCCTGTTCCACTCTAGTCGTCCACCCATTTCGTTCACGCGAATGTTGGTGTTTATAACCACTTGATAGTTTTTGGTTACAAAAAGCGCCTTGAGCTTTTTGACATAGGCCAGGTGGGGACGGATGGGAATAAAACAGGAGACAGAATGGGAAGCATTAAGAGTCGCCATTTTCACGATCCATGGTCCCCCCACCCCAGTAGCTTCAGTATAGTGACTTCTGCCACCTGCTACACCACCTGTCTGGAATGGTTGGCACACTACCAACTCGTCGGACTTCTCATTTGACGTCATGATGGACCAGAAGCAATGTCTAAGAGCGACATTCCTGCATCTTCTGCGACTGGTAGCTGAAGATGCGCTGTGGCGGGTTCGGTGGCCATTGAGCGTCAGTCTGCTTAAAAGCTTGCAAAGAACGTCGTGACCCACGCATCTGACAGCGTTGCCAAATGTCTCGCATGAACGGCCGAAGCTTGTAATAACCTGCACATTGTCCTTACCGTTCTTAGAGCAAGTCTTGCAACGCTGCGAAAGGAGAAAGTGCCTTTTGCGTGAAACGCTTTCGTCGCTCGTCTTCGTTCTTGCGTTTTAGAATATCTGAATGGCAATTCCTACAGCGTTGTCACGACGTTATTTAGAAACAAAATCTTCGGGTAACTTGCATGTTTATATGGCTGGACCTAGCCCGTAGATAAAACTTAAATGAATAATGCCACAATAGAGCGGGTACTGGCGACATTGACACGTCCTAAAACTCATTTAGCTCTTTGTGTACGTGTATGGTGAACACAGTCCGCCCTCTACGCGGCTTGTCTCGGTGGCTGCAGTATAGCCGAGCAGCTACGAGTCTTTCAACAATTAATTGTTCTGTCGTATGAGTTAGATCATTGTTACTCCATTTCTACACTGCTTTTCACATAAAACTTATCCGGAATATTGATTAGGCATACTGTACAAAATACATATGCATTATGCTGGTCCGTGTATTGAGCAGAGGGAGCATTGTCTCCCATTCCTCATTCTCACTATTTAAATGTGTTGTAACAAGTTATGTTGGATTGGTAATGCTGCTGATATTTTAGCTGTTTTTTTTTTCTTTTTCTGTCACAGTCTGCTCTTCATTCCTCAATAAAGGTGACGGCTTCTGTCCCAGGATCATTACATTTATTCGATTTATTCTGATTTTCGGAACTTTGTGTCATAATGGGCTTGCAGAAGCAAACACCGCGATCATCGCTTTTTCCTCATCTTCATCATCATTGTCGTCGTCATTTAAGTACAACATCTTTTCCTATACTATTTTTCTAACTCGAAGAATTGATTAGTTTTTTTTTGTTTTTTGCCTACATTCCGTAATGCTTTTGACGATTTACAAAGGAATTTGATGTTTATTGGACGGTGCACCATTGTGATAACTGAAGAATAAAAACCAACTAGATGCCACTTGCTATTTTATTGTACTTCTTATAGGCTCAACATGTTTCGGGCGCTACTATGCCCGTCATCAGGAGCTCGCGACTATGATGTTGATTACCATATGGGTCA
>Ga0136643_10003821_pt1 | contig 20482 bp, 10 predicted proteins | sample TergutLab28metaG_FD_96883 | JGI IMG/M metagenome (GOLD analysis project Ga0136643, IMG submission 96883) | Labiotermes labralis P1 segment gut microbial communities from Petit-Saut dam, French Guiana - Lab288 P1 (version 3) (version 3) | ecosystem: Host-associated > Arthropoda: Insects >...
ATAGGCCAAGAGATTCAAGCCGTCACCATCGACACTTTGGGAAAAGTATTCCAGAATTTGGAGGAACGCATTCAAGTGTGCTTGGATGTGAAAGGAGACCAGTTTCAGCATCGATTATGAGCACGTACTATTTTGCATCGTTCCCGGTAGGTGTATATAAATTTTCAAGTCACTATCCCAATAACATCATTTTTTATAGACAATAGTTTGGGGCCTCTAGCGAAGAACTCGCCCTGTATAAACCTATTGTCCTATATATGTATTGCGGATTTAGTTTGCCCAGTTTCACCAGACAGTAAGTTCACATGACGCACAATATCGCACATAAAGAACTTTTATCGTCCTGAATACGGTCTCGATGCTTTCTAAGAGATTATAACCTGTTTGCAGCGCCGAAGCAAAATCTTGGAGACCACAAATTTAAAGATGATTGCGAAGTGGAAATAGTATTGACATTATGGCTGATAACACAACATTCACGGGCTTCTGGTCAACAGGGTGTAGAATATCGCATCACACAAAATGACGAATGTCTTAACTGCGATGAGGAGTGGTGTAAAATTAGTGGGACAGAAGGGGGTACGACCAAAAAGGAACTGTAATTATTAAGACGCACTATCAAGAATGGTATATATGAAACTCACTTGTGCATAACTGTCACTCGCAGAAACAGTACGTTGTAAAAATACTGGCCGATTATCCGCTACGCACCGACTGCCGGAAAATATGAAACAACTCACAGCAATCGCAAATGTTTGTTTAAATCAAGTCGACACTTGCTGCTGCGCTCCTACCGCTCGGCCATAATTAAAAGTCAAACAAGTAAACTAAACACGTTTAGAAAGAGGGTTAAGAATGTGGTTATAAGCAACGGAATTCAAGTGGGGATTGAGTGTAAATAAGTGATGTGATGTGAAGTGTAGTGATATGGAGTAAACTGATGTGATTTATGTCAAGTGATTTTATTTTGAAAGGAAGTGAAGTGAGTTACGGTGAAGTTCATGGGGACAAAAGTACCATGTACATTAGGGTGACCTTATACTTAGGGTACTTGATTGTGTTGTGACTATTTCATTTGGGTATCTCTTGTACTGTGGTTGTTTTAACTTGTTGTTTAATATGTGGGTGTGTGTATGTGTAGGTTTTGTAATGTGTGGGTGTGTGTATGTGTGGGTGTTTTGGTAATATGTGTACTTGTATTGACTGTGTTTTGTATTGTTTGTACTGTGTTTTTTTTATTGTTTCGTTTATGCATATTTATTCCCATTTATTTTGTATGATCTAGTGTAAGGACTACTGCCACCGCCTGACAAATTAATTGCAGTAAGTAAGTGAGTAAGTAAGTAAATAAATAAGTAATAATAATAATAATAATAATAATAATGTGACTTGTATTCGGTATCGCGTCACATACCCTGGTGAGTGCACCCGAGAACGAATGCTTACCACATAAACCGGTTGTCGAAACCGCGTGATAGTTATTCTCTTGATGCTTCGAACAATACTTGATTATTGGCCTATTTGTACAGACATTAGTCGAAGGAGCGCGGTTTTACAGTTGCAAATAAGGAAATCAAAATACAACATAATTTTCTGGTGCAATGGAAAGAGGACATTTTCTTGTTTGAGACCAAAAATAAAACAGCAAATGAGTAAAATATTAACTGACACAGTACGCTTACATAAACTCAATTTAGAAACAATCTTAACGTAAACGCAGGTTTTGGCAACACACTCAGTACCTCCCGCCCTTCCCGCAGGTATATATATGGCCCTCATACTTCTCCTGTTCTTCCATCATCTTATTCTCTTCGGGCCAGCGCATCTTTCTTTCCACACACCACTTTATCTTCATTTCCAGTAACAAGACACGGACGCCCAATATCGCACAGCACACAGCATCGGTCGGAGTAACTCTCCAATTTACAGCAGCTAAAACATGTTATAAGTCTTCCACACACATAGAGAGAAGCCAGTCACGTAATTACTTCTCCAGCTCATGAGGCCCAGGACTTGGATCTGCACTGCATGCGTCTGAATTAGTAAATCAGCATTATGCAGACTATCGACGAAGACCCAGTACGTTTGTACTTACTACTTTTCGCATTTAACGGAGCAGAACGCAGTAAAATTAGCATTCCCACCCTTACAAGTTATATAGACACAATGTGTAAATGTAAATTTAATATTACATACTCATCATTTTGTCTGTTACGCCCTAATCCACAGCGATAAGCACCGCTCACTAATTCGCGGAAAGTGTTAACAGCGCCAAGGAGAATATCTCAATGCAGCCGCGTCTCAGAGTCACAATTATAGTTCGCTTTGTAAGAAATACCTCAGTTACATAGAATAATAATAAATCTAGTACTCCCCTTGCCCCTTCGTTTTTTGTATGTATTCAAAATGGTGTCAAACGCTTCAAAATTGAAGGTTTAGACAGGCCGAACAATACAAAGTCGAAAGGACACGATGCCAGGGGGCCGAATTACATTAGATTCGGCCACAACTCACAGGGATACAAAACTTGATCTCTCGCTCTATGGAAACAAACGACTGTGCAGGAAGCTAGATAACAAGGACGTGGAAGGTACTTGGATTTCAGACATATTACAAAAGAAACGACTCAAAGAAACTGCAATTCGAGTAGCTTCACAATTTCTCTCCACTATCGGACATTAAATACAAGTCCATAAAATCACGAATATGGTGAGCCGGTATAGGCATGCAATGAGCATTTCGAAATGCACACAGAATTCAGCATTTCTTTGACCGTGTTTTGGTTCTATTCCTGTCTTCGATATTCAGCCATGTGTCGCCTAACGACAGGGATACGTTCTGAGAAATGCATCGTTAGGCGATTTCGTCGGTGTGCGAACGTAACAGAGTGTCCTTACACAAACCTAGATAGCACAGCCTATTACACACCTAGGCTATATGGTATAGCCTATTGCTCCCAGGCTGCAAACCTGTACAGCATGTTCCTGTAGCGAATACTGTAGGCAATTGTAACACAATAGTATTATAATATTATGGGACCACCGTCGTATATGCGGTCCGTCTTTGACCGAAACGTCGGTATGCGGCGCAAGACTGTCTGTTGACATACACACTTTAAAACGCAGTACAGGGTCCCGTGTGTAAAGCCAGGCTAGCCTTGTGAGTAACGGAAATGGCAGCCCAGCTTCAATCCCAACCACGAGAAGAAATACATCTGTTCAAAATACCACGTCTACATCGGATATAGGGCCCTTTCAAGTCTCCACTGAATGCTGAGGTTAAGAACTCGTGGAGCTTTACCTCCATTCCCCATGTTTCATGACAAGGTATATTCAAGCGTGGAGCAATTTTGCCTTTACCTCTATAACGGGGCCGTATCAGCTGAAATGTATTCTGCGTGTGAGCTTGGGGCATGCAACGGGACAAGGAACTAGTGAGATATCGAGCGAGTGCCACGAGGCTTACCCCTAATCTCGGATGGAGATGGTAGGGCGGTTCCGACTGTAGGTTACAGTTACACTCACATGGCAACAAGAAGACGAATACTAGGAATATACATATTATATACTGTTATGTACTAGAATCAAGTGAAACATTACTTTCCGTCGAAATTACCTCATTTAATTCATAAATAACATTATCAAGCTATATATTGCGACTTGCCTTACGCCACCCCAAACAACTCAATGCATATAACAATATAAACAACTACCTAGATGCAACAATAGCAATTCATTAATGATTTCAATCAGCTCAACATGTTTCGGGCGATAATTTCGCTCATCCTCAGGAGCACTAGACTGTGTTTACAGCTTATGATATAATGCACCGACGATGCTGCCGGTTGGCGGCATCGTCGGTGCATTATATCATAAGCTGTAAACACAGTCTATTGCTCCTGACTTTGGGCGAAATTATAGCCCAAAACATGTTGAGCTGATTGAAATCATTAATGAATTGCTATTGTTGCATCTAGTTGGTTGTTTATATTATTATATCACTGATGCATGGTCACACAAACATCAAACTCAGTGCAATATGTTACATAACTACCCATTATGGTTAGCAAGCAATAACAGTACAAAACACTACTTGGAGACCTAATTATAATAGGTAAAACAAAATACGAAAATTGACTTTCAACCTGATAACGTCAATCGACGATCAAAATACACACAGCAACAAGATCGAATTCTCTACTGGAAGATGTCCTCATACAAGAATAACTTATAAAACAACAGACAATAACCGCTGTCAGATGCCTTAAAGTTCAATACACAATACTCTGAGCGCATAAGAGTAAAATTTCAATACAAGTATTATGTTGTGCATAGTACCATGTATCGGACCTGAACATACGAAAGTGTACAGTTAGTCAATAAGTGAAAACCGTTAATACAACTTACTTTCACTTACTACACTAATTACTCGAGAGCACAACGGGAGGTCAAACTTTAAAAATATACGAAAGTGTACAATTACTCGTAAGTATAGAAGTTTACATTACCGAGCTGTATCCACTGTACATTTTACGAAAATGTGATACACCATTTAGAATATATCTGTCACATCAATACGACACAAAAGCAATTTACTCTTTACAGTTACGTATTTCAGATTGAAGGCCTGAGTACGGTATACCATACACCATATACCATATACCAGTCTATTATTTAAGTATTATTGATTAATAAAATAAGGTACCACTGACCAAAAATAATATGTATTCAATTTCACTATAACATTAAAACTTACAATTTCTAAAGTGACAGGCAATTATGCAATGGAACTCTGCGTTCCAAAATCTACAGTTTCTTCTGCATGTTGCGTGTAAACAAGCAGATTACAAAATTACATCTTAATTCGTGTTGTGTTTACTTCTATTCGTAGTCTGTTAAAAAAAAAAGATTACAGAATGGGAATAATTCGTCACAGAATGAACATACTGAAGCTACTCGGTGAAAGGGGTTGACACAAAACAATAAACTCAGCGACGTAGTTGGTAGCATTTATGTTCATTAGCCTAATTTCTTTCCCGGGGGTAATCATATTGTGTGTATGCGTGTGTCTTTGAGTCCTCACATTTCCACGTTTGAAACAGTAGACCGATTTTCAAGTTACTTGGTACAAAGACACACTTAAATCCGCCCTTCGATGGAATTGAAAACAGCAATATGGCGGACGCGCGAATCTGGGAGACGAGAACGACAATGCTCACCCTTCACATCAGTGATGAAATGAAGTACAAATGGCAGATATTGATGAAGAATGGAAATATGTTTGAAGTGATATTATTGTAGAGGTAAAATTACAAGCCCTCTGCAGAGCAAATATAGTCTACGGCTCTTGGTTCACTGGATACAAAAAAAAAAGACACTTAATTAAGTATGTGGAATCTGTTAGGAAGACAGGCACTAATACAACTGCACATGTTTGTGAGTCAACTAAAAACATGGCGACAACTCGAAAATTAATAATAACAGTAATAACAATAATATTAAAGGACTAGAAATCTATTCAATAAATTTTGGAGTTCTGCGTAGTTCTGTTTTTTATTTGGGAGAATGTACTATGATCACATCCGGTAATGCGATCCTGCAAAACAAACTTACAATGTCTTCAGATGATGTTCAGACAGAATATTTCTAAATGTTACAACTTATCACGAAGCATGGAATAAACGTTTAGGTATGATGACGACTATTATTATGACCATTATAGATGAATAATAATAATAATAATAATAATAATAAGTAGTAGTAGTAGTAGTTTATTGTTTTGGCTGGTAATTTAGTGTGCTTTAACTCACATCCTGAAGCTGATGCGCACACTTAAGAATGACAGTTCTGTTTATATGATAAAGTTTCTTTTCAAGTATCAATTCATTTTGCTTTTCACTCTACAGTAAATTTCAGTAAAAATACTTCAGTTTACATTTCGGACGTGTTTTACTCGTATTACACTTTCACATGGATCTTGATGTAGAACTGTGTACCGTTCATTTTGTACATTTTTGCTTTATTTGTCCAACGCATGCAAAACATATGTTAACTAACAATTATTTGTTTCTTACAGGTTTCGATGTGTATATATCATCCTCAGGGATTTTCTGATTATGTGTGCTAAAGTTACAAAATGAATAAGATGGAAACATTTGTACAAGTGGTTGTTACAAGGAATTAATTGATTAAAACCATTAAAAACATAAGATATGTCAGGCTGTATTCGATTTTAGTAACTTCAGCTGCACATTTATATAGTTATTAAAAATTTTTGCTTGTTGAGCTTGCTGACAAATCTTACGATGTTTTTAATGGTTGTAATCTATTCCGCACGTGTAAAAACCACGTGTACAAATGTTTACACTTTATTAATTTTGTAACTTTAACATACATAAAAAGAAACTTCTTGAGGATGATGTACAAACATCGAATCATCTAGCAGTGCTGTACGAAACAGATATTTGTTAATATCTATTGTGCATACGTTTGACAAATATAGTAAAAAAAATTTCACATGGAGTTCAGTCAATATGGGTACGACAAAAGTGATCACACACTTTAAAATTTGCAAACACTGCAGTAGAGTGAAATTAAATCACTGAAAGTAGTGAATCGAAATATTGCAAACGCAGTTGTTGAGTGTTCCAAATATTATAGTATAAAGGTAAATACCTCTTCCATCGCTCTGCATAAGTATAGTTAAATTTGTGTACAACTATCTAGATACTGACATAAAGATAGCCTGTCTTTCATGTTTGTTATAACAACGTCCATTATTGTCACTTAATGCTCTCACTACGTGTAAAACAAATTTCAGTCTGAAGCCTACAATGTCAACAAAGAGCAATGAAAATAAAAAGCCTTGAAACTTAATTACGATCGTTACTGTCGCTGTGAAATTCTATAACACCTCTCCTCGATAAATTGGGTTCTCACGACACGGTTCAACTAGACAAGTGTCAGAGAGCTGTCAGCAAAACACATCGCACGATAAAGGCCCTTATATCAACAAACCTTTCCATTCTAGACAAGCGTAAATGAATTTCTTTTTCGCTTTCTTTTTTTTTTCTGTATCTCTCTCTTTTAACTTCATTTTACGGGTTAGTGAAGTGACTGAGATCTGGTTTTGAAAGCTTCAGGGACACAGGATATATATATATATATATATATATATATATATTCGCTTGTAATGGAGACAAAGATAATTAATTAAATTAAGGGAATAAAAAATAATCCAGGCAGTCAGCACTCAAGCGCACAAGGTAAGTCATTACCCTTCATGGTCCTGATACATCGTTCCAAATCAGTACTTGGCAGTTTTATTGTTTCTTGTTTAAAGGACTACTGTGCCTAATCAAACAAACTGGAACCTTAAAACGCACACGTACACACAAACACCGTATATATATATATAACTCAGTTCATATTATCAGTACTCACACTGCTCGAACTGACACTCTGTGTGACTCGGTGCAGGAATGCAGCCGTGTACATTCTTCGGAAAAGTCTATTATAAATAAGGAACAGATATGATGATCTCAGGGATCTGTAGAAACTTTACGTCAGAGAAACTTCTTACGGGTTTAACTACTCAAATCGATCTTTAACCTAGTCAAGAAATTCCATAATTTTTAATATTCTCACTAAGCTGTTCACAAGTAACACCCACAACGTCCTTTCCGGATCTACATGAATCTAGTCCATAACGCTCTCATGTTTTAAAAGCCAATGCAATATTATCTTCTAATTTTTGCTTTTCTTTATCATGCGTGCTATACGTCACATCCACATCAATCTCCTTCATTTTAAGTCCTTTAGGGTAAAAGTTCATTGTACGAATATAACTAAATCGGAGGTGATTCCTGACGTACTCTCATTTGTTCAAGCAATAATCTCAATATCTTTGGAACCCTTGTGACTTAACATGAATTATCGCGAAAGCTCTGTAAAGCAAAAGTGTAAATTTTGGATAAAAATAAAACCAAACGTTTTAAACAAGACTTTTGTTTAAAATGAAAAAATAATGCATACGTATAAAGAATACAATTTTATTTTTGGCGCTTCACACTGAAAACAAACCCAGCGCTATGCACAAAACTACGGAGATGAAAACAAACACGTCAATTAAAAGATAAGAAAAATTTATTTAACAATTTTATGAAGCAAATATGCTTCCGGTACCACAGAAAGTTGCCCACGAAGCCCCACTGTGTTAGAGTGTACTCACTTTAAGGTACCATTTCGGAAAAGAATTTAAGAAGGTTATAACAGAGCTGTGTGGGCCAGGTAGCTCAGTCGGAATAGCGACTGAGTACGGGCTGGACGGTCCGGGATCGAATCTCGGTGGGGACGAGATTTTCTGTCCGTCCAGACCGGTCCTGGGGCCCAACCAGCCCCCTGTAAATGGGTACCGGGTCTTTACCGGAGGTAGAGGCGGGCGGGGCGTGGGGCTGACCCCCCAACCCATCTAGTGCCGAAGGTCATAAAAAAGATTAGAGCTATACCTCTATTCACCCTAAGGGCCTGCGTGGCCTACAAAAAGGGTGAAAACCTACCTATAACGTAGCTGCAATTCTGAAACTTTATTAGACACAGCAAATTCACACATAGAAATGCAGAGGGATCCATTCTCAGAATAAATGTGGCGTATAAGCAACGTTTTAATATTGTCGTGTCTGCTCAATCTTAATTCACAAGCGACAACCATTTTATTTCTTTTCCAATCTTTGGCAATTTGTGTCTCACTATAACACGGGACATTCTCGGATTCCGGAGAAAAACGACGGTCTCCAAGTACCGATGGTAGCTGTCATATACTACAATCGAGGCCACTCAGAAAGGCGGATCATCCATATTGAGAAAGCTTTGAACCCTCAAATTAAGACCAGATGAACAATTATTAGCTTCTCAAGAACAACAGCGCTCTACGGATTCAGTTCGTTCGCTTTTTTTTTTTTGTTTGCTTGTTTGTTTGACAATGGGAATTGTGATTATTTGACTAACGTAAACTTCGTCTGAAGAGAATTTGAATCGGATTCATATAGCACAAGATAGAGTACAGTGGCGGGTTGTTGTGCCTTGGGGGACTAAGAAACCGTGAACATTCCGTGAATAAGTGACTGCTAGTATCACAAGACGGTTTCGACTCCACGAAGTTTGTTACTGAGAACTTTTTCTATTTCATAATAACAAATGTACTGCAGCGTCCGCACGGACGCATTTTTTAAATTTCTCCTATAAATTTACACCTTCATATCCCGATACAAAACACACCGACAACGAAACATAAGGATGCACTTATAATTATATACAGTACTGTCTGGGTGTCAGAAACGATGCTGCTTTCAATTCTGGTTCAAGATTTATATTTGAATGATGCCATCCCGTTGTGCAACTTAACAACATTTCATTGCAAAGTACCGTCTATACACGAAAATTGAATAGCAGTTGTAGTTTTACAACTGGCTAATCAGGCTACATGTTTCGGCCGTTTTATCCGGCCATCATCAGGTACTATGCAATAAAAAAATCTGGTTCAAGAGCTTGGAAAGGGCCAGTAAGTTCCTCCCAATTACTGATAATTCTTGGAACATTAACTTCATCGAATACCTTTACACTTCTCATACTTGAAAAGGACTTCCACAAGCTTACACATAAAAAAAGTTAAGCATCAATTTACTGACGGTTTACTGCGTACAGTGATCCCACTGCCCACTGCCAATAACCAACCACATCGACAGTGACATAGACCGCTGCCATCCAGTCTCAATCTATGTAGCGTTTGTAATAATTAATCATCCTCCGGAAGCAGGAACGTGGAGAAGAGGCTTAGCAATAATGAGTAGAAAGGATTACTCTCATCCCTCCTAATACCTTGCTCCCAATCACCAAGAGTGGAAATAAGTACCCGAATCTCGACGGCGTGTTTTTCCCAAGGCATTATCTGTGTTTCTGTATCCATTACTGGGTTTGATTTTCATGTGTTGCTATTGAAATCTATTTATGAGCTGATAAGCAGTATTGCATTACACATTCATCAATTCCCTTAGAGGATAATCTGAACAAGTGTCATCAGTACAGATATATGGCACGGGCACAGAACATATCTCATTCGTTTGCACATACTGCATTATAAATGTGCAATTGAAAGTCGTTTCAACCAGACACTTTACAGGAATTTTTAAATTATGTAGACTTACCAATGACTGTAGGAAAAGACTTTTTCCAGATATCCCCCAACAAGTTTTATTAGTTTAAACGGAATAAGATCAAAATTGTCCAACAAGTTAATGTAGTGAGTTGTACAGTACGTACAACAAAACATTAAAGTTATTCATTGTAAACATTCTGGGATTAAATTGAAGTATGCCTCCGGTATTGTCCTGTTATCACTCCCTGATTAATGTAATAACAAGAGGATGTTAATGAAGCTTGTACAATAATTGTAATTCTTATTATGTTGTTAAGTTCACAAACCGACCAAACTGATTTCATCAATATACCTTATGGGAAAAGACGTGTTCTTGACAAAATTAAGGAAAGAAAAAAATTTGGAAATGCTTGACGTTTACCAGCCTGAAAACAGTTAATGAGCCTGCAAATCTTTCGAACATCCTGAAGGCTACGACATACAACAATAATTTTTACAGTTGATTTGTACGAGTATGAGACGTGTCATCTCCTTCCAGGGCACATCGTGGCAATAAGGAGTTCAAACATTCTGACTTGCAGGGCTAAAGTGAGGAACTCATATTACATAACGAGGAATTCATAACCGTTACAGACCACTTAGTTTTACCTGGAGGGTACAATGTACTAAACAGTGTGGCTAGAAAAAAGGGAGAGGGGGAAAAGACATGATTTTGGTTCGGAATATTCATGGTAAACATTCATTTGTAAAACGGTGGAAGGGAAGATAGTATTAAAACAGAACGGGGTGGTTGGAAGTTGTGGATCACGCTCAACAGAGGGCTTTGGTATTAACGTTTTGAACGTTCGAATTCTGTTAGTACTGAGTTAATTGGTCACTTCGTGAGCTAGTCAGTTAAGATACGTTACACATAAGTAGCCTGTTTCCATACACAAAACACGAATAACGCTGACAAGTCGAGGAGATTAACGCACTTATTAACTCGAGAATGTACTTCTGCAAAGGTGTAATGTAACTACATTTTCTACACAGTACGTAAAACTTGCTGTCTTTACGTCTGCCTCTCCCCGTTCAATAGATCCAGAAGAAATGAACAAAGAAATGATTTTTTAGAGGACATCCCGTTGTGTTACAGAACTGAAACTCAATCATCAAATTATTAGTTTCAGTCAAACACAACATTTTATTATTAATTTTAACTTACTGGCGACAAGTTTCCGTCGTTAGACTATCATTAGGTCATCCTTACCAGAAATTTAAAAAATCGGTTACATGTAGTGCATATGAAATTCAGTGTCATATGGGATCCCACAAAACTTACAACACCATTGTTAAAATGTTTGAACAGTGCAATAATTGAGAGGTTATATTGACTGTGATATATTAAGAGTTGTATGAAGAACTGAAACGAATTTGAAATTAAAACTGATAGACGATAAATATTTTTCTAGGCTGAACTAGATTAAAATTAAAAAGTTAATATATACGTATATATGTTGTCTTAAGTCACAGTTTTGTTAGGTGAAGAGTTCATAGTTTATCTCGTAAACGCCGCACAGTGGGCAGTGCTGTATATATTATTTGTATCTGCTCCGCGTCTCGTGTGTAAAGACGGATATCTATTATTTCCCTCACTGTAAATTGTTTTTTGTACTGTGATGAGGTAACAACCATAAGTTTTGCCGGTGTATTAGAAAGGCTCAGGCTTATACGTGTGTGCGTCTAACGTGGCGATTAGTGACTCGCTAATCGCCACGCTAAACTTAAGGTTGATACCTTATCACATTAAAAACTACAATTTACAGCGAGGAAAATAAGAGACATCCGTTGTTACAAGCAACGAGACGCGGAGCAGATACAAATAACTCTTTTTATTTTCATACAGTGCAACCACGAAAAATATTTATTATGTATCAATTTTAATTTAAAGTACGTTCCAGCTCCTCATAAAGGTAAAGAAGTCCCGTTACAGGCCTGCAGTGGCCCAGAGGGTTCCAGGAAGTTAAGGTTCCCAGATTACGTGACAATGACCCAGGATGGTGGTAAGGTTGTCAGCCTTACGCACCGGCCGCTTTTTACCCTCAGGAAATGCTCCTGGTACTCATTTCTGCTAGAGGCTGAGTCGACCCCAGAGCCATAGTGCGATCGGAAGGATTATGTCAATAAAAAATTCCAATGACACCAGCGGGGATCGAACCAGCGACCTTGCGATTTGTAGCACAGTAACTTAACCACTGTGCTCATACAACTCTTAATACAACACAGGCAATATAACCACTCAATTATTACACTGCTTAAACAGAATTTTAACACTTGTGTTGTAGGTTTTATGAGATCCCACATGACACTGAACTTAATATGCACTACATGTAACCGATTTTTTAAATTTCTGGCAAGGATGGCCTGATGATGGTCTAAGAACCGAAACATATCGCCAGTAAGTTAAAATTAATAATAAAATATTGTTGTGTTTGCTTGAAACAAATAATTTTATCATTGTCATTCAGCAAAGAAACAAGTACTTCACATGCAGTTATCCAGCTCAAAAACAGCAATAACAGGAACGTTCCCATACTGACACATAGCATTAGCTAACTCTATGGAGGAAAGTCCTGCTCAGAAGCAAACGCAAGCAATATTTACCTTTCTACGCAACCCGGAAGTCCATTACTCTATTTATCACACATAATCTTCTCAAAATTAATCTTAATATTACTCTCCCATAAGCCTAGACCACCCAAACGTTCTCTTTTCAGTCTTTCCCACCAGCACATTGTGTGGGTTTCTTATCCCTATCATCCGAGCTGTGCAAATGGCCCACCTTACCCTACTTTATTTGAGCGATTCAAAAAAAAATATCGGTAAAGAAGAGGCACAAAAATATACGCATGACATTGTCAACAGCAACACAGGAAGTTTATCTGCATGTTTGTACCCTGCATCAATGACGATTAAAACACTTTATTATCCAACAGATGCATAAATATATAATTCGTAGATATAATTAGAATTATTAAAAAATATTTAAAATTGCTCCAACATGTTTCGGATCACAAGGGACCCATCATCAGGGAGTTCTATACAGTCCTAGGCGAAAATTAAATTAAATTAAAATGACAGAACCGTTACTGTAATTTTAGCCAAGCACTGTATAGAGCTCCCTAATGATGGATCCCTTGTGATCCGAAACATGTTGGAGCAATTTTAAATATTTTAAATATTTTATAATAATTCTAATTGTATCTACGAATTATATATTTGTGCAACTGTTGGATAATAAAGTGTTTTAACAGGAAGTTTATTTTCATACCGTATGCCAGAACAATATGTGCTCCATTTCTTGCCTGCACAAACGAAACGATATTCGACTTCGTAACAAACATTTAACACACTGCAGTGAAAAGCACGGATTGCAATTAATGCCCTAGCTACTTGAAGACAAACCAAATGTTTGTTCTAAACATGGCAGGGCGCCGCCAGACATCCACGATGAGGCGGTTGCCTGAGTGATGATTCAGCCGTGGGGGATCGTTTTCCGGGCCTCCGTAATCCTCAGGTCTGACTCCCAACGAATTGTGCCTGTGCTGCGTCGGTGGAAAATGAAGTTACGGTCCGCCGATACCTACAAGCCTGACCCTGAATGAACGACTAGGAACAGCGAATGCCAGAATTGGATAGACTTCAGTGGACAATGTTTGGCACAAAGTCGAATTTCGTCCTCTGTGTACATAGCAATTAATACAGCATACACCGTACTGCGTAAGTTATGAAAATCTACGTGAATTGCTCTCTACAATGGTGTGCGTTGAATGTTTTGTGGAACTGTTACCTTCGCAATCACACAATCCTTTATAATCACCCTGTTTTCAACAAAACTCTCTCAATGTTTTTAAATGCTCACAGAATAAAGTAAATGATCGTATCCCAAAGAAAGGCATCACTATTGGAGCATGTATGGAGCACTTGCAGTCACACACGCAAGGGATTTGCCAATCACGTAGTTTGTGAGTTAACGCCCCTACCTAAAATAGCCTCTAAGGACAGTATATTGTTAGGTGGTAGTGGGGCAGGTGAAAGTGTCAATACAGTCACAACGCGCAAAGTAGACACGATGCCTGCCTCTGAATACGGTATCCGGAACATTTGCAGAGTGCAGCCACCAGAAAACCTTAGCGCACATTCGGCAGTGTTAATGTAAAACAGCAATAAGGTTTATATATTGTAAATTAAATTAAAAAGCACGTAGAAAGAAGCGTACCCACAGACGAACGGGCAGAAATACAGCAGGAATGCACACAATCCTCACTATTATTTCCGATCAAAAAACAACGCACTCTCTTAGTGCGGGAAGGCCGCATAATACTACTCTCAATACCTTTCGAAATGCAAAAGAAAGAGTTATAAAATAACAGGGTTTGTATCATATGACGCTCCATACGCCCGGCGTAAGAGATGAACTACATGACGCCAGTTCTCCTTTACAAGCACATTAGCAGTATCAAAACTTAAATCCCTATATATGTGTATGCATATCCATCCATTCCCTACGCAGACATGCATGCATATATAATTTTCGGGCAGCTTCCCGTAAGAAAAACAAGAATTTCCGATTTTGATTCCTATGTATTGTGATGAACAACTTTTCACCAACAGACTCTTTTAACCCAGCGGGCAGTTCACGCCATGCAATGTTATTCTGGTGTACTGTTATGCCCGTCAGCTATATGAAAATATATGTTCTTCAATAGTGCACGATCTGCTCATCAGCTCTAACCCTCTGTCGATCGCTGTGCATCTCTCAGAGGCTTGTGGCTTCTGATCATTTGTTTCTTTGAATATACAATAAATGCGTTCATGTACTTCTAAGTAGCTGCCTACGTTGCTACTTAGAAGCTTGTGGAGTGTGTTTCGTGTTGCTAATCACATTCGTTCGGCTGCACTTGGCAGTTTGTATCTAAGTGACACAGCGCGACGGTCCGTGTTACTAGTGCGGTGTTGGATTGTGGCGGCCGTTGTGGATCGCTTGTACAGAATTAATGCAGAGGGTGCAGAGCGTATTCGTGCAATGATACTGTCTGATGATGTAAGTGGTGATGACAGCTTTGATGACGGGACGGAATGCGATGGAGATAATGCGGAACGGAGAGAGGGTGACTGGGAGAGTGCAGAAGACGCTACGCCGGATGATTACTGCCTCTCTGAAGTGGACGCTACTGAGAGCTGTTTTCGCTACTGACAGCTGTTTTTATTGGACAGGACAAGACGCAGTGCGGTACGGTGAAAATTTCTACACACATTCGACGCAGATGGCAAAATATTCTGACAAAACTGCCCGCGGTTATTAGCCAAGCAAGAAAAGCCATTACGCCCTTCGCAGCATGAACTGTCTCAATACAGATGAAATTTTAGACGATATTTTTCAACACATATATCCGTATATTTCTTATCCAAACTAACTTCAGCCGCGCGAGTGATACCAAACTCACAGACAAAATTAACATAAGAGGTTTCATTGGTCTACTGTGCTCAGCCATGACAAATGTAACTTCGTTAGGGTGGCAGGGGATGTTAGTTTTCGTCCACTGCCAGTCGTAGCCTTCAAAATCATATCCTTTCTCTTCCATGAGAAAAACAAGTAGCTCTCAAGCCAGTCGAAGGGTACATCCGTTTTCGTCCACGGCTTTTATTCATGTTTGCATCCCCGCCAATAAAAACAACACCAAGCTGCAAAATCATAGTTGGTCAGCTTGAATTATGTACTTTGTTTTCAGCCCCATCCGCCAAGATTTGTAGCCAATCAGTTTCGATTATCATGTTATTTACTTTTTTCTTTAGCCAATCAACTTCGATTACCACGTTTTTGATTCTTACTCTTACCATCTCCGCTCACAGTTTCTAGCAGTCATTCTTCTTATTCTTAGTGCGATATCCAGAGAGGTAAGAGGATCAGCCGGCCCTTCAACTGTTCATGCACTATGTCGTCGGTGTTTTGACGTTACCACTTCATGTCCCGCTCTGGGCGCCAGCGAGATAACTGCTGTATCGTAGGCCTGATATTTAAATAATTGGATATTTTGTCAAGATGCTGAAAAGAGTGGGCCTTCACTCTGGGAATATAACGTGATGTTGAGTGACGCACGGCAAGACCATTCAGCCTGTAGATGGTGACGGACGTATATTTATTATTATTATTATTATTATTTATGAACCGGTATTATTTAATTTAACACACTGAGACGACAATAAACTACATTAAAACAGCAGCAGTCTGCAGTTGACAAAGGCAGTATTTCAGTTCACACGTGCATTGCTGCGACCTTGAGAAATCATTTTCAAGGCCGTCCATGGTGGTACGGTCGGAGCACGGCAGGGACACAACCCTGTATGTGAGAAGTAGTCTTGTAGGCCACAATTTCAAGATGATTACGAGGCACAAAACAGATGGGACACAGTGGCCGATAACACGGAAAAGGAACACCTTTCAGCAGGGAACAGACAAGCTCGTCATACCATACGACAAGATCAATGCCTCAACTCAGGCCGGACTATGTGGAAAAGAAATGGGATAGCAGTACAGTTAAATCTGAACTGTTCTTATTAGAAATGTAAACAAAACCCAAAGTACATGGATTTTAAACTACTGTTCTCGTCGACCCTGAAAAGACAAACCACTAAGAAATCTACACCAACTTAAGAAGAAGAAACTGAACTCCATGCAATGACGTAAGCAACCAACAAGACGTAACAAATTCCGTTTATTGATGTTTTTAAATCAGCTCTACATGTTTCGGGCGACAAACTCGCCCATCTTCAGGAGCACTTTTTGATCATATACACCGATGCACCGATATTCCTGCCGACCGGTCGGCAGGAACATCGGTGCATTGTACCAAAAGCTGTATATACAGTCAAAAAGTGCTCCTGAGGATGGGCGAGTTTGTCGCCGAAACATGTAGAGCTGATTTAAAAACATCAATAAACGGAATTTGTTACGTCTTGTTGGTTGCTTACATCGTTCTTCTAATGATGCACGGTGCCACAAACATCAAGTTCATGAACTCCATGCATTTATGTGTACACGTCTTTCGTACCCGTAAAGGCCAGTATGGCAGTTATCACATTTGTGGACCAGAGGCCCTATGTAGCTAATACCAGACTAAGAGCATTACTGATATTTTGTACCCAGTACATTGTCCAAGCCTCTTGCTTTCTTTCTTTCATTCTTTTTACACTTATTCTTAACAAAGTAATGTGATAAACTACAGAATCTAAGACCTTGAACAAGATCATACTGCTTACACTGAATATTTATATAAAAATAGCAGGGGAAACAAAAGCTTCTTCTCAGTTTCACCAAACCGCTTAGAAAATCGGAACTAGGAAGATGGGTCTCTTTAGCTTAATTATGTAGCACACAAGACCGGAAATCACAAAGAGGCTCTCTTCAGTTTCAACATGTCGCACAAGAAGGTTGGAATCCACAAACGGTTCTCTACAATGTCATCACGTCGTACACAAGTTCGATAATCATAAAAGGTTATCTTCAGTTACACCATGTTACACACTAGCACGGATATCACAAAAGGGTTCTACCCAGTTTCACTCTGTCGCTGACAAGCTCGCAACTCCATAAGCAGAAAATTCGAACAATTATTACCCTGCTTGAGACAGACTTTCCCACAGCGCTGAATATTAAGATTATGTTCTGCTAGCAGCGACATGATCATGTTTCAGGCAATGGTGTACCAAAATACACGGTGTCGAGTTACATAAAACCTGAGTCTTCTTAATAATACTATTGATTGCAAACTTGAGAGTCTAAAAAGTAGAGAAAACGTACAACGAAATAATAGAAGGAACCATTTTGGCGATGCAAAAAGAACACCGCGCGTTTTCTCGGAAGGTAATTACAGTGTCCGTCTGTACAGATGGATGCGTTCCAATTTAGATGTTTCAAACTAAGTTGCAAATTTAAAAAAAAAAAACTCAGTTTGACTGTCCTGCAGTCCTTATCAACATGGCGTTCGTGCAAACTACTGGGGCGGGAACAACACGAACATTCATACTGTTGTGTGTTGGAGATCCCAGGACGCAGGCCTATGAAACTTTTGTAGGCAGGTTTCACCCTCTTTATAGGCCAGAAAGGCCCTTAGGACGAGTAGAGGTATAGCTCTACTCTTTCTAGAACCTCGGCACTAGATGGGGGTGGGGGGCTCACCCCCACACCCCGGCCGTCTGTACCCTTGAGAAAGACCCGGTACCCACTGTACAGGAGGCTGGGTGGGCCCCAGGGCCGGTCTAGACAGGTGCGGAAAATCTCGCCCCCACCGGATTCGATCCCCGGACCGTCCAGCCCGTAGCCAGTCGCTATACCGACTGAGCTGCCCGGCCCACTGAAACTTTCGTTGAAGTCATTATTCGTAGCATCTGCACAAAACAATAAGTAAGTCGACAATAGGAAATAATTTATGTTTGAACAGCTGTAACTGATTAACAGCTTTATTCAGGCATCTAAAACTGTGGCCTGTCCTTAACAGAATCTCTATCCGTGAATGTAGCAGTTTACACAATTTATATTTAAAATTACAAAAGTGGCGTTGACGCGAATTTGGTAAATTATTTTAACATCCCGTGGGTGCTGGAAATCTGGAACATTGCAAAAAGGTCGTTGCCAGAACACTGAATTCTACAGCCACTACCTTATAACTTTCACTTGTTATCAGCCATTCAGGTTCAAATCATGGACAGGGCCGACGATTTGGGATCAAACCCTAAACAGGCATTATTGAGATAAATTACTTTCGGGTTAGTTAATGAGCAAAGGGACGTTTGGCTTGTAGAATAAAGATAGCTAGGGTAGAAAGCGAGACGGAATGAGTTAAACTAACGCATTCAAACCATAAGCCTGAGCAGAACATCCACCAACTTGCCACGCTGCAGTTTTGCAGGACGGTGTTCCTTTGTGAAACTCGAGAAGTGACACCTTTTGACGACAAAATTCCTTGAGTGGGAGGTGCCAGGGCGCAACACCCAACAATTTTCATTTACCGTAGATTTTGAGTATACCGACTAAAATTTGAGCAACCAATCAGATTTTGTTTTAAAAAAATTGAATTCGGCCTAGGAGGTTTACCTAAATTTGAGTTTGTGAGTTGTGACGAGATTTTAACTGCCAAAAACGGAGAGCTCATGGACTCCGTTTGGCAGTTAGAGCAACACGGATTCGAAGTTGGATGCACCGTCAAATTTGGACAGTTTGCAACAAACTTTCAATTAGACAGTGGTATTATGTCAAATCAGAGTTTGGAATAAAATACCAAAGGCAGCAATGTAGGGATATATATATATATATATTATAATTCACGTATAACGAGTACACAATAAACTTAAAATGTTAACATTTATGCAATTCTTTACAGAGGTGAAAACTAGCTGCGTTTTTCAAAGTATATTTGTATCGTGTTACTAATTTACATAATTACCGTACAACAATGAAAGTGAAAAATTTCTTCAATAAACAACGGAAGGTAAGTACGTGCTGTCAGTCACCGTCGGAGTAGTAGCCTGTGGACGTTCCAGATATCTCCCGCGTATATTATCCCGAAGGACGACCTTCGTGTTAAACGATCTGACTAGTTGTTTTACCTGGAATAATTATCTTTTTTGTCCAATAAACACGGTTCATCACGTGTTCACATCCTAATTGCAAGTTTTATAACACGCAGGCGCCCTAACTCAGCAACTTGAATCACTCTGTTCATTGCTGAAACCTGATATCCATCAATAACTAAATTCCTATCCACGAAGAACCACATAATTCAATAAAATAAACGAACAATGGAGACAAGTTTTGTAGTTCTAAGAATACCGAAGAACAACAGGTAAGGGATCTTCTAACTGCTAATTCATCACAAAAGTTATCTACATACCGGGCATCCGACACTGTAGATGACGGTAGCACACTGGTCCCAACAAGGTGCAAATGCCGAAAATACAGCCAACTTCTGTTTACAGACGTCTCTGCTTAACTTGCAATACTTATCATTCACTATGAGGGGGTGCTGATAAGTCCTTAGCTCGACCTACTTTCCGATGTCGTAGGACAGACTCGATGTCGTTGAAAAGAGGGGTCTGTTCATGTGCCGAATTGCAAGTATTTTCTTGTTACAGAGACTGAAAGAAATCATGTCAGGCGACGCGCGCGGTTTCAACAACATGGAGACGCGATAAGTCATCAAGGTTTTTTTTTCCTGCAAGGCAAGGTGCCGAAGGAAATTCACGCCAATCTGATAGAAGCATTAGGGGGAGCATGCACCATCATTTGCCACCG
>Ga0136643_10003824_pt1 | contig 20474 bp, 16 predicted proteins | sample TergutLab28metaG_FD_96883 | JGI IMG/M metagenome (GOLD analysis project Ga0136643, IMG submission 96883) | Labiotermes labralis P1 segment gut microbial communities from Petit-Saut dam, French Guiana - Lab288 P1 (version 3) (version 3) | ecosystem: Host-associated > Arthropoda: Insects >...
AAAAAAACTTTTCAATTTTTTGCAAATTTCCCCAATTGGAAAAAAATTTTGGCCCATTCAAGTTCCTGGATCTTATGAAAAGAACCCCCCCCCCCCCCCCCCCAACATGACTTCACAAATGGGCAGGAAAGTCACACCACAGCCCAGTATGCACAGACATATCAGCATCCCAACATCTCACTGTTCTTGTGGCTTTGTTCTGTAGTTCCCTCTCTTTAGTGCTAATTTTATTACATCAAATTAGACCTGTAACATTTTTGTGCAATTTATAACAATGGTACCTTGAATTTTTTGGGGCATTTTCCACACAACTTCAATGACACCTATTAATACACAGGATAAAATTGTTACTTGGTGTAGCTTCTTATACTTAGGCACTGCTGTGCTGTATAATATTAGTTTGGGAAGGAGCTGTGGAACAAGTGAAATTTATGTGCGGAGTCAAACTTTTGTGCTACGAGCAGTTTTTTTTAAATAACCATTGCTGGCAAAACTGAGCATTATTGTACTCTGACATATGGAATTTGGTTTTAAAATTCTGACTTAACAAACTGCCATCTCAAAATTATTCATGCCAGTAACTCACGTTACCTGGAATAAATCCTGACACATAAGAACAAGGTACTCCACCCAGCTCACTGGTTCCACAAATCACCACTGCAAATAATCTCAAAGCAATAAACCGAATTAAATCTCTTCCCAAACACACGCACCCCATTAAACACCTACATCTCTTAGAAAAGTAATTTACATGAAATCATAAGATCTGTCACAAGCATGATGATCAATTTGTATTTGTCAGACCGAACACGGTATTTATACACAACAAAATGACACAGAATTACTAAAACTCCGATGTTTATTTTTCAAATGAATATGAACTGTGGCAATACAAGCGCAACTGTAACCAAAGTTACAACCAATATACAAGTTGCCATATTCACTTCATGTCATTTCTGACTTTACTGCTTGGACACAGACAAAATGAAGGTACGCAACTTGCACTTGAATATCACGGACTTCCTGCCTCCTTCCACTGTCCTAGAGACTGCAGTTAACATAAACACAATGTACACAACTTTTGTAGTAGTAGTAGTAGTAGCAATAATAATAATAAAAAAAGGCGTGTCCTTTTAAATTTCACACTGATTTCACATTCCATCCTTCATTAATACAGCCACACGAGACTAACAGTTTACTTTGCAACTGAAGGATCTGGTGATTCTTCTTACATCTGAATTAATGGAATGATGTACACGATGACATGGTAAATGAATAGAAAGACACCATGCGGACTAATCTGCTGCTGAAAACAAAGAAAAAAACAATAAAGTACAATTACACCACAATATGTAACTTATGCTCAAATTATGACCACTGTAAAGTACCAAAACATGGACTGTTCACATCTGCCAAGACATACTACAATGGGTTAGAACACCAACACATTAACAACTTAGTATAAATTCAAAAATATTGGGACCAGGGTTGCAGAAACTCAAAACACATTTAGAAATTTTGAAACCATAATTTAAAAAAAAAATAAAAAATAAACCATGCACAATGCATTTGGGCTTACTTACCAAGACAAAAGACAAGAGTGACACAAGACACAGAACTCAGTTTAATACGGCTGGTGTCTCTGTGTCTGGCGGCTCCCACCCCTCTGCTTACCACTGTAACCACCGCCTGCACTGCCTGCAACATTCAAACCCCAAACTGTGAGCTTTGACCCACCCTTCCTTAATACACACTTCAAAAAATGTCAAATTAAATAATCTACATGTGCAGACAAATTCAGCAGGCTGCAACTTAAAAAAACTACATCACTATCTTTGACAGTTACTTGGACAGCATATAAATACTTCAATAATTCAGTGGGCTAAGGACAAAAATATACAAACACACAGATGCAAGTGTTGAGAAGCTAATGTTCACGGCCTGATCGAACAGACCGCAACTCTGGCTATGTACAACTGGGGAAGCTTTGGTAGCACTGAGAGCGATCAAACAGGCCCTACACAACTAGATGGAAAACAAAATTTTGAATACCGTGCATGTAGTTGAACAGAAAGAACTTGGAAATGAAGAGTGATAACCAAGAGCATGTTACACACAGCAAGGTGCACTACTTTCCCTACAGAAAACATCACTCAGATCAATTTTAAAAGCATTATTTGAAACCCACTTTCAAGAGTTTTTAAAAAATGAAGGAGGATGTATGTGAGAAGCTGAAGGAAGTGTATAAAAATAACTAAGCCTATCACGTGTGAACCCTCTAGACTGTGTTAGGTCTCAGGCTCCAACCACCTAGGAAGAATCAAGTTTGCATACCCATGTTCCTTATTTTCAGAATTTATACTAAGCTCAATCCATTTAAGAAAGCAGGCAACAAATATAAGCAAGCCATTATTCCCACAAACATAAAGCACAATTATTCATGCTCAAGTTCTAGAGCAAAGCTAAGTCTCAGCTACATAACACCGGTTAGCATGTAAATACAACACCGAATTTCACAAAATATACTTGACTGCTTAAGCAGGCATTCTCTAGGAAACAAATATAAATGGATGTACAGGTGACATGTTAACCCAATCCTTATTAAATACAAGCGCCATCCAGGCAGTTACATCAAACACTATAAAAATGCACAACAATGAACAAAATGCAATTCTGACAAATTTATACCTTTCCCACGGCCACCACCTCTTCCACCACTGTATCCGCCATCATAATTATTGCCGTAGCCTCCGTAGTCTGGAGGGGGGAAACAAAAAGTAATGAAATTACAAAACAGTGATCTGTAGCACCCAGCATTAAACACACAGTACTCAACTTACCCATGACACTATTTTCCAGACTACATAATAAGAAAACGTGTGTACATATATGTATGTGTGTATATATATATATACCCACATACATTACATGCATATTTTGCTTATATTCACAAATAAAATATGCAAATGGACGTAATTCAACTTCTTGGAAAATCCATGTCAAATGATATATAGTCTTGAAATCTATATACTTCAAGTATCAGTACATTTCACAAAGTGTAATTTATCACTGTGCCCGTCAGCTGGATACTCCCCCCCCAGTGACTACTGTCAAAGCAATTAAAACAGCTACTGGAAATGACAAATATACAGCCTACAGAGACTACTCTTTTTCAGTTTCACCCCCCACCCCCCACAAATGAATAGGTACTACGAAGGAAGTTCATCAGCCCCACCATAATTACGAACACCTACTACTGTGTTGGGATGTGCAGTAAGCATTTACCATCACAATACTTTTGAGTTAATATCCCACATCAGAAACACTGGAATTCACGTGAAAAGCAGATTTAAAAAGGGAACAAAACGCAACATAATTACAGTATATTAAAACTTCCAAAGAATTAGTACAGGTGTGTTAACTGGGGTGGGTTGGGTTGAAACAAGTTATAGTGACAAAGGAATAAAATCACTGCAACCTGAAAAAATCCACCATGTTGATTCCCTCAAGATGCCTTCTGCAGAAGACTGGTGTGTTTTCAAGTTTTCTAAAATTTTCAAAAAAACTTTGAACTCTTCACGAGGTGCCATGAATGTGAGCAGAAAAATGGACAGCTCTTGCAACTCCTGCTTTAATCTGGGTCACGCCTTTCTCGAGATTTCTACGAACTGAGAGGTTTGTCAGTTCCAGCTGGACTACCATGACCCCGAGAGCAGCATGTTCCTTATTATGGTCCACAAGCTGATAAACAATTTGTAAAATTCTACATACAAACGGTGACATACGTTTTTAATACCGATAAACTATTACTGACACATGCTGAAAAACTGTCTGTGGTTGGCGAACAGTGATCCTTTGCATTATGAAGAAAATATGTCAATATCCAACATGTATACATGCTCAGCTCCAGAAGCCCAGTACAGTACAACCTCAGTAATTCAAAATACCATAACATACAGTTCAAAGCATGCAACATTCCCTGGGTTTAAATGCAAGATTTTTTAACTCTTCAACAGTCGATTATACAGTTAACCCACAATTCAAAGCTATATTACAGGCCTCTCATTACCGTAACTACCGTAATTTAAAATATTATACCCGTATTTTCTTGACAATTCATATAAAATCTAACACTGGACAACTGTGCATGCAGTTTATCTAATGGCAACCAACATTAAGCTACTGGCAAGAAATGCACACAGGGATCCCAGAACAAGGGTGTGACCATTTACACAACCGAAAGTCAGCTGCATGTGCAATGAATCGGTACTTAAAGGGATTTCAGTTATGTGTGCTATCACCACGCTGGAGTGTCAACTCCGTTGTTTCTCATCCATGGACTATGTATGCAGTTGAAAAGCCACTGCCAAAATCATTAAGAGAAGTGCATTCATAGTGCAGCAATGATCTAGTAGTCACTACCCCAGATGACACGTACAGAATAAGCATCGAGTCTGTGGTACTGCCTTGGAAATTGGGTAGCAGAAGTGTGCCTCTTGTACACTTCAAAATTCCGCGATAATGGTGCGTATTATTTAATTTGTTTGTCTAATGGGGTAAAATAAGTAAAAACTGGGAAGAGGGAACTGCAAGGTCATGTACCCACTGGTACGCTGGATAAGATTCTCTGGTGACTGACTCCAACTGAACATCAGAACAGAAGTTCCAAAAGCCTTAGCCATATGCATGACCAAACCAACAAGACCAGTAACAGAAGGAAAAGAAACTGTAATCACTTTTAATGTGATAGGCTTGCAAAGAACTATAAAAGCCAAGCATGAACGTGTGTTGAAATCGTATAAGAACCCTGAAGCAAGATGAAGTGACTTTTAATTTAAGAAACAAACCAAGTGCTGTCTTGCATTTTCAAATCAAGTGTACTATACTATGTAGCAGAGATTTAAAAATAAACACAAGGGAACATCTATTCCTGAATTGTGTTAAGGAAATGGGGACAGATGCTTCACTGAACCACAGCATAAGTGTCCATTTCAAAATCAGGGAAACAAACATTACGAGCCTCATCTCTTGGACCTGAGCACTGAATGAACAACACTTTAATAGGAAATTAATTATACTAAGTGGCATATCACACAGATTTCTCATGTACATTACACATCACAGAAAGCCGAGTGGTAAAAAGACACCTGCACTAGTTGGCATCTGACAAATTAAGTTCATTTTTTTAATTAGCTAACACATATACCATGGGTATGAAATAAGCATGGCATTTCAAATGTGAATACTGTGAACCAATACAAAAGACACGGAAATAATGTGCATATGAAGAACTGTAAAAAGGGCTTTCAGATACCTAATATAAAATGTCCTAACGATTCACCACTGCCAACCGCAAGCATCGATATAAAAGTACAACCATAAGATAAAAATGATAGGGGTGCACATTTTTAAGTTGCACTCAATGTACAATATGGCATTTGAAAGTAAGGTTATCCCATGCCTAATTAGCACCACATCCAGACACAAGACAGTAAAGGTGTAGTGAAGACAAAAAGCGCATCATGCAACTCCGGACAGCCAAACTACTGACAGCTTTCACATCACAAAAACACTTGTAAAATGCCGAGTGATAACCCACAACAAAATGTGCCACCTCCATTACAATGATCTCTGATGAAACAAGTTTCTAAACCCAACATTTATTAAATAAAATCTCTAATATTATACTGCTGTCACTAGTGCTGACTGTGGGAGGCCATTTTTTTTGCTAGAAACCAAATCCCTGCACATACAGACTTCACAACACAGGCAGAATTGATGGCCTACGGAAAGATTGTTACAAAATTTTAACTACTTCACACACACAAACACAGCCCCCCACTATACATGTCACAGATCATACTCTTCAAATCCATTACTGAAAGTTATTGCTGTGAACTCCTGCACCACAACTAAGTACAAAGGAAATTAAAGAATAAGTGTGGATAACTGAAGTCAATTTTTCCAAATTCATTATGAGATAAACTAAATGATTACAGGGCAACCTAGAACACTATCAGTGGAAAGCATAAATAACATATTTAGATAGAAGCGAGAAAAAATGACATTTTTTCGGATGTTTCAAACTAGCAGGAGACTAACACTTCTGAGAGCTTGTTATACTCCTCCCCTCCTCCATTCCGAAAAAAATTATTTTCATCTTTCAAAACCATACACCAAAAAGCCTGCACTGTATCACTGTAGCAATGAGTACTTGTTCATGTATGATATGGACCACAAGGTAGCCATCAACATGTGGAATTTACCTATGGTTTAATGGGTAGTCCCAGCCTATCAGCAAGGCACACTGCATGCACATTCTACTATCTCACGATTCACTATGTTTGGGGCTATGATGTACAGTAAGTCAATCTGGGTGAAATATGAACAGGTTGTATTGTTGTGAAATAACAGAAAATTAACCTTCCTAAAATCCCAAAGTGACCAAAATTAATGGTACAAGCTAATAGTTCTCAGCAGATCTGCATGCCAAGTGAAATTTGTACGCTAACCCTTGACAAATACACATACCATGATCTTCCCTGTATTGACATACAGTTCATATCAACAGATATAATAAACATCACACCACTAATTACTAATATAAAGACAAGAAGAGTAAGCAATAGTACACCACAAACCAAAACTTGAAACAACAATAATTACCATAGTTTCCGTATCCACCATATCCACTGTAATCATAACCACCATAGCCTCCGTAATTTCCATACCCACCGCCATAGTAATCGTATCCTCCGTAACCTAAAAAGCAGTGCCAACACAAATGGAAAAAAATAAGTAAAAAATACACAAAAAAGAGTAACTACAAATACACACAAACATGAAAATTACAATTGCACGAAGGGTCAATTTAATTTCTCTACGCACACACCACATACTGCGATCCCCACATTTTCTATAAATTTGAAACAATGCCAAAACACTCAAAATTCCATGTCACTTTTAAACAAAGGGAGGCCAGCTCGTATACGAGAATGGAATAAAATTCCATGCTCTAAATCTTACATGGATAAGTATAGTTTTGTAATTAGTATGACTAAAATTCACCAAATTCAATTTTAAAATGTACTAGACTTTGCTGAAATGTTATCTGAACATCCCCAGTAATGTTCCTGATTTAAAAGTTAACTGCTACCTTGACATCTAGATGTCCTTCCTGCAACCTGTGAGTCCTGATACAGTATGTCCTTGTTAATGTGAATCAGTTCTCGAAATACAAATCCAGGCATGTACTGGTCACTGGGTTTGTAACATATGGTTTAATTTTCAACACCATGAATTAGAAAAGTTTTTTTATTGCAACCTATATTACTGTCCTCCGAGTACCAGAAGATGAATGATTTGGAATACACTGAAACCCGTGTCTGGCAAGAGATATTCTGGCACCACCTACACACCAGAACAAAAACAGTCGATTACTCACCAGCTAATTTCTGCCAAAAACAACCGGTCATGGCAGCAGCCTAACTATGAAGCAGAACCATATGATGCACCAGTGGAACCTAATAAACTCACTGCTTTCTCATGTGATATCAAGCCCGCCATTTGCAGCTGTTATGACTAAAATATCTTGCAGTTTATGGACTGTTTTCGACTTGTACTTCGAATATTTGTACCCATCTGATTGTAATAATGAAATATAATGTATGTTTAATGTGTTCATGGCAGTCTAATATGAAACCAAAGTAAACAACGATACTGGAGAGACGATGTTTGGCTGATCAGAATTCTTGTACATCAAAGCTCAAATTTCCAGTCCCAAACAATTCAAATTAACAAGGCTTTACTGTATACACTGTTACTGCACATATCATCCACTTCAATGATTCCCAGCTTAATCTCTTTGTAACACCGCAGCAGACCCAACATGCAATCAGAATTATTTCTCCAACATTAAAAGGTTTCTTTCTTTGAGTGTAAACAAAAACACCTGAATAATGACTTGCATTCTTATAACTGCTCGGTTAAACAATCTCAATCCACTGCTACAGCTAAGCAACTTTTCTAACAGATGCATCAATATCAATTTTAATTTAAAGCCTAACATACTAGCAACAAGGACCTCAGATTGCGTACCTCCATAGCCTCCCTGGTCATAGCCGTAACCACCATATCCGCCCTGGTTACCCCACCCTTGGCCTCCGTAACCTAGTAAATGAGCGGGAAAACAAAGTCCATTACAACCCCAAAACAAAAAAATATAATTACTGAACAATAAAACCATATAAAAATGGATAAAAATAATAATAAACAGGATGTGGTACTGAGGGAACAACAAATGCACAAAGAAAATGCAGTCTCAACATGCATATACTAAATGCAATCACAGAAGTTCCGTATCGCTCAGATGCTTACGACTAATCATAAAGATCAGTGGTGTCCTAAGTGGTCATCACTGCGATCACACACATTTTAACAAGTACAAGCTCATTTGAACATTTTACAAGAAAATGTGGAAAAATTTAAAAAAAACACACAAGAAAATGTGCACAATTTAAAACATTTGGTTTTCCAAGTTACACCAGCTTGTTCCCCCTTACCTTTCACCCGCGAGTCCCTACCTCCTCTCCCTCTGCCACGACCACCTCTTGCACCTCGACCTCCTCTTAATCCACCAATTCCATCAGGTTTCGGGGTAGCTTTCTTAACATCAACCTGGTGGCAATTAAAAGAACTGAAAATACTACTGCCAATCATGCCACCATTTTCCAAGGACACATGGCAATTAAGACCATTACACGCAGGCAACAAGGTGAAAACATAACAAAGTTTCACAGCACATGCAATGTAACTTCTCTTCACTTTTACCGTGAACTGATACTATTTTTCGCAGTTTCAAAAACTGAGGAAGCCTGTCACAAGGAAATAAGTACTAACAAAAATTAGAGTGTATTCTATCTTACATCCTCAATACTAATCTCATGACAGAGGTGGAGAGACATGTAGTATTCAAAATTCCCAAATGTGCTCAAACAAAATACATACGCTACCATTTACAGTCATTTCTCACAAAATAAAACTAATGCAGCAATAACGTATTAACCGAATGTCTTCATTCAGGCCATTCATCAAAATCACTCAAAGAAATTACTATCTTTAACAAGTCTTCCCACAGAAACTGAAGCATGAAATACACTGCAATAAAACTGCAAATGGGTTTGTGAAAACTGTCAGAAGCAAGAATGTTGTGAACACCTGAAGAGAAAATCATCTTTCCCGTATCTTCAGTTACAGCAATGACAGACTGTGAATAAAATAATAGTACTAGACAAGTAATGGGAAATATTTGGCCAACATGGCTACCTGCCCCACATTTTATTTTGCTATAAATACTTCCTTTTCTCATTAAACTACACTTTCCATTGGAAAATAAGCAGTCATCCCTATGCACGTGAATCCTGCCGTGCAATGTTGCAACTAAGAGTGAGTGGTATGGAATTCCAGATGCTCTATATCGTAACAAAACCTATTAGCATCACATCTACCAGAGCGGACCATGCCACTACGATTTGAACCTTGCACAAGTCTTGCTTAAATCACCTCAATGTGAACGTATACTTAACACGGACCTTGGCTGTAAACCATGTGATCCCACCAAGCAGACTAGTCAAATCAAAATATACCCCCTAAGAAATGGAACAAACTCAACTCCGAATAACCCAAACTTGGTGTCAATGGATGCCAACATGTATTTTCATATCAAAGACACATCCAAGTTCAAAAACCATTTCAAATAAAATTAACTAATGGGGGGTGTTAACACTATCTTCCATTATTGAAACTAGTTGTTGCTGGTTACCCATTTTGAATAGAACTTCATGGCCCAAACATGTCATAAAAATGCAACATATTTATTTTCTCCAATAAATACAATACAAAGATATTTACATCTCAGTTTAGGCACACAAGTAGGTGACAAACCAGTTTACTTAATAACTGAATGAAACCTGCATAATTTGAACATTCTGCAGTCATCCAAATTCGCAGGTAACATCGTTTCAATGCAAACATACTACCTTGATATTAGTGATATATATGAAAGATGACTTTGAACTGAAGAAAGTATGTGCAAGTTCATACAAATTAAATGACAAAGCCACCAAACAGCTAAGCAAGCCTGTTCAACCTTTTATATGGAGCAGACGCAAGCCTGTTCAACCTTTTATATGGAGCAGACAACATTGGCAAAACTTGGTCTACATAAGGGCAACATGAAACACAATTCACAGAGCAAATTAGTTAAGTGTACATATAATTTTACCCATATATTCATTTAAAAGCATGTGAAAAAAAATTTAAAGAATGTAATTCACAACCTGGGAGCCAGGACAGCGTAGTCTGTATAGCGACTCCCTACGGGACTGGGACTGTCCAGGGATCGAATCCTGGTGGGGGGCGAGATTTTCCGCACCTGTCCAGACCGGCTGAGGCCCCACCCAGCCTCATATACAATGGGTACTGGGTCCTTCCTGGGGCTAAAGCGGCCACGGTGTGGCACTGACCACCCACCCCCAACCCTCACCTAGCGCCAAGGTTGATGAAAGAGTACAGCTATACGTCTACTCCCGCTTGGGGCCTTTGTGGCCTGTTCTAGGGTGAACTTTACTTTAAATTCACAACCTGGGCAATGGCGTTGCCACTCTTAGCAAACTTTTACCAAATTCATACACCTCCAATGATAAAAAGTTAAAGAAGTCATTTTATTTCAAATGCCTCTACCATGGGTAATGTAAAGTGCATCGTGGGCACCATGTTACTTTCAAGTTACGTGGTAAGAAAACCTCGGTTAAAAAATGTTGCAGGTAATTTCACATACATTTCAAATTCCTCTTATTACATTTTGATACGTTAAGCTGCATATCTCAAGGCACTACCATGCCTAACAACCCATCAACACGAACATAATGAAATGAAAATTATGTATTACCTCCTTGCCATTAATGGATTGCTTTGGTGATTTGAGCAATTCCTGGACAACTTGTTCAGATTCAAATGTGATAAAGCAGAACCCTTTCCTCTGGTTCTTTGTCTTATCGAAGGGCATTTCAACTTCCACAATCTGTAAAGCAAAAAACATTCACAACATACAGTAAATGGGCTGATGACATCCATACAACAGGATAAACATGGAACCATAAACTGGTGCAGAGCTTACATTTCTGTATTTCCAGTAACGCCATACCCCACACCTTTAAGAGCAAAGCAGATGCTCTGATACATAATCTTAAGGGCAGCGAGGAGGAACTGAGATTGGCAGCAAAGACCATTTCACTTGGCCACCAACATACCAAAATCACAACCTACACTAAATTTTACCAGGAGTATGGAGGCAGCAGGTATCAACAAAATGACTGGGGCCTGAATAGACCTCATTCAAGATGTCATACCTTCAAAACCACATACCTCATCACAACACGATATAAATCTAAACATTCAATTCCAATGATTGCTCAATAAATCATCTTAACTCAATAAAAACAATATATGTAGGTGACAGCAACGTACCGTGCCGTACTGTGCAAAGAAATTCTTTATGTCATCATCAGACAGCTCAGGTGCCAAACCGCCAACAAATATCTTGCCATGTCGTGCCTTTGCTTTTTTTGGATCCACCTTTTTGTTATTAATAATATGATCTCCAGCAGATAAAACCTACAAAATAAGCAAAAACTTAAAAAATCACTGATACAAAAGTTCTTTTAATGGCAATTCTGAAGAGTTGTAAATAAAATTATACTGGATATTATTAAATAATTTATGGCCTAGCCAATTTCCTGCATGACATCCTGAAGTTTTCCAGATTCTTTTGTCACAGTTACAGACCCGTAAACAATGCAATAAAGTCCAACATTAAAAAATACCTTTATAACATGCCGGCTCCATGTATGTAGGTTATTCAGAAAATAAGTATTGTCTGCGCATCCTCGACACTGTCACTCTGCGCATGTGCAGTGACTTCCTCTATCATTTGAGAAGCCAGATGCCATTTCATGAAATTCGTGTTATGTTTATGTTTGTTCCCATGCATTAAACATGTTGACGACAATCGAAGGGGCAGCAGACTGAAATATGGTCTGTAATTCGTTTTTTGAACGCTACAAATGTGCTACAAGTGAGATTCATAAATATCTGTCAAGTGTATGGTTACAATGTGATGAGTGATGGCATGGTTAGGAAATGTGTTTGGATGTACAATGAAGGATGAGAGAACGTGCACGATGAGGCACAAAGTGGGCGCCATCTTTGGTGAATGATGATTTGGTGCGTAAGGTCAACAAAAGAGTGCGTGATGACAGATGTTTCATAATTTCTGATCTGTCCCTGCACTTTCCTCAGATTTCAAGACTACTCTATGACACTGTCAGTAGTGGCTAACATCGCAGGTGGCCGTATTCTATGAGGAGGGTATACAAAAACTTGTGCCCCGATAAGGGGGGGGGGATATGTGGAAAAATAGTTTGAAGAATGTAGAATCTGAAAACAATAAAATTTCATATGAAACCTTGCTCATTTTTTTTCAGTGAAATGGTACTTACTTCCTGAATAATCCTCATACTTACGCATCCTTTGCTTACACAATGTTCTGCAAGTTACAGCCACTAGAAACGCAATAGATCAATCTACTTGTATGACAAAATGACACGATTTTACACAAATATTACAAGGAGTTGCGGCTGTCACGTGGGTGCAAGTGAAATTATGCAAAGTATTTAACTGCCATGTATAAACAGACTATGACAAACCTTTCCAGAAACAGCCAATTTCTAGTTCTATATATCACATGTGAAAACCCTGCACATACCATGATGGCAAAAAGGGAAGTGACAGTATTAGCTCCATTCATTTTTAACACTGCATTACATAAATAATGTTGAATGCCACACCTGCTTACCCCTAGCAGGAAATCACCTAAGTACTGAGTGAATCAAAAGCCCGGTATCCACTAAAACTGTTATGAAGGCTTTGGAAAATCTTTTAGTCGTAGCAACAATTAAATTCTGTGTACAGCCAGCCCATAGCCTACTCACTATAGATTATGCTATCCCATATATGTACGAATACCATGCACATATTTCTATGATACATGTATAATAATTTGACACACAACATATTTAATGCTCTGAGTGGGGTAGCAAAAAATTCTGTATAGGAATATGTATAGAATTTTGCAGTAGCTGTAACATCACTCTACACAACCTGCATCTTTACTTCCTTTGCCACTATACCCTGCCACCCAATTCCTTCATTGGACAGTTTATAGCCCTACTGGGGTAAACCACACCTTTTAGTCAGTGAAATGAGATTATAGGAGGCAAAAAGAAGCTTAATCACAACACTGCAACCAGGAATTTTGATGTTAAAGCTGCAAAGCATAAGTTTTCCTTACAAGTTGCGGGGGATATATATATATATATATCCCACATTCAACCTGTGAAATATATCCCATTTTAACTTCATTTTTGGGTCAAGATTCCTGTAATCACATGAATCAACTATTATGTGTGCTGTGAGGAAAATTATACACCACTGCTAAAAAAGAACACACCATGATCACGCATTAAGTCTACACTTCAAATTTTCAGCTTATGTCACCTTAAAGACCCTCCCAACTACAATAACAAAGTTTAACCAATGCACATACCTTATCAATAGAATCAGCTTGTGAGAAAACAATGAAAGCAAATCCTCTTGACCTGCCTGTATTGGGATCAGTCTTCACGTTTATACTCTCGATCTCGCCATATGCATGGAAATGTTCTCTAAGTTCCTCTAGAGTAGCAAAAAATAATTGAAATCAGAAATATGTGGGAGGACCCAACATTCAGCAGTCACAAAAACAAGATCTTCAGAGCCTACAGTGTCATCAAATGCATCAGTAGCAGAACTGACAGTAGTGATCATCACTTATAAAATGCATGTGTATATACACACACACACACACAAAACCCTGAACATAAATGGTAATCTCGATCCAATCTATCCTGGCTTACAGGCAGAATGCACAAAGCCATGGCTTCTATGCTTAACAGCTTGTAGAAAAATGAATGACCAATCAATAACTGAATATTAGAAGATTATGTTCCCAGGCAGATTACACTACACAATCTACAGCACTCTGATTAGCATCAAGTTTGCTTTAACAATGCCTTTTTTGTGCAGGCCACTGCAATGCACATCTACTTTCCTGATAATTTCAATTTTCTGAGAAAGTGTGAACACAATATTTTTCTTTTTGCCTTTAACATGGTGTTAAATTTTTAGGAGACTCCAGATCATTTAGATTGTTCTGAGCCATTACAGATATTACATGGCAAGTTTTTTGTTGCCAGCCACTGTGATGTTAGTTCAGCAGTCTTGTTTATATCAGTGAAATGTGGCCTCTAAAAATGTAGCACGGCACAGTATAAAGGAAAAGGGAAGAAATGTTTTAACAGCTGCTTCGAATATGTGAACGTGAAGGAAAAATACACGTTTGCTAATGATTTCAAGCTTCGTAAAAGACAGCTGAATATTGCTGCTAGCTATTACAGTGGCAACCAATCTACCAATGAATGCAGAAACCCTACAGAACCCAAACTTCAGGAGTTATGATGCGCCACATAAGTGGCTTTTGTGTTGAAACAATTGAGATTTCAGGATCCATTTTGGTTACAAAAGCAAACTTGATAGTGTGATAGGTGTATTAATGAAACTAAGTTTTCCTGATAGCCAGCTAATGTACTTTGAACTTCAAGGTGGGATTCAAAGTCGGATACTTCTGCATAAAAAAATGCTACTGAGGATACTGCTAGTACTATTATGAGACTAGGTTATGGACAATGATATGACAGTTAAGCCATTAGTTATTACAAAATACAATAACCTAAAACATTCAAGCAAGCTTCTGATTTTTTTGTCCACTTATCACTCTCAAAAAAGATTGTGGATGGATGAAGATAATTTTCTGGATTGGTTTGCTTCTGTGGGGGTTTTTGGAGTTAAGTGTCCTCTGGTAGATTTTGTGAAAAGGCCAATCAATGAAGAGCCGTTTTGTACCAAAATTTCAAAACCAATTCAGTGTCAAGGATGTGACTATTTTCAATGCACTTATTGTAATGCTGAACAGGAAACACAAAACTGTGGCCCACTAGCAGTTCAGCGGACATAACAGCAAAACACTCCTTCACATACTGCTGAAAGACTTAATGGAATTTATACAGCAAAATTGCAGTTTTTGCAGTCTTGTAGACTCAGGTTCTCCTGATTTATCATAAAGCAAATAGGATGGCTGGCCTCATTCAAGCAAGGTCACACTATTCATGACACCTGAGAAGACTAAGCTCTCCAACGGAAACCACCTAGCATATCCATGCACCCTTACATGAGGACGATAACCTCCCTGAGTAAGTTCACTATGTATTGGCATCTAGCACGCCTAGCAGGCAGTAAATATTGGCATGCATTGTATTCTTTGCATATCTGGTAAATATTTTATTAGCCCGCATTAAAATTACTTTCTAAAGTCATCATTCTATCAGCAAACCCTACTCATGCCACACAAACTCTAGAAAATTATATGGGATGTATTGAAAATGCTTGGACAAAATTAAGAAGTGTAAAAAAAAAAGTGTCAATGCATGTCTAAAAACATCTAGTTTTCAAAGTACAGCCCATCACATTGACATTAATCCTAAGATTTTCAAAACACTTCTTTGACACAGTTTTAGGCCTGTCAAACCACTCACAACTACATGACCTTCTATGAACTTTTTTGTTCTGAGGTGAAGAACTCACTCTTGAAGTCCGTCCAAGCATTTTAGACACAGCCTGTATATTTATCTGGGATTTTGGCTGGACCACAAAATGAAACTAAAATATGTCAAGAGCTTAGCAAAAGAATTTTGTAACCAGATTCTACTCTATGTGGGGATGTGACAGCTGGTGAGGTAACATCTGGAGGGATAACGGCACATGTCCATATTGCTAAACAAATCAATACGTCATTAAATTATGCTGAGGATACTTCGTAGTTCAACAAAAAACGAAACTTACTATCAGTTGTTTCCCAACTCAAGCCACCAACAAATAATTTCCTGTAAAGAGAAAACAAATACGTCAAAGTTTCAGGCTCTCTCTTAAATTCCAAGCATTGGCGTTATTACTTTGCACATAAAGTGAAAATGCTTGACATTAATAGTTGTATCGTACTTTAGTCTGTACACCCTTTCAACTGCAGCAAACTGAACTGAACTGTCACTAAGTTCAAATGGCATCTGGAAAAATCTTGAGCAAGAGAAAAATCTGTAAGTTTAAAATGAAGGCTTGGGTGACAAAATATGGCATTAAAGCAGGTTAACAATGAACAACTTTTAACAAAAATTACTCCCAAGTAAGTAAACAAAGAAATGATTATGGTCAAGTACTGTAGTGGCCCATCAAACAAAGCAAATGGCCCTAAACTTGACCAGTAACCAAATGCTTGATGAGTTTACTTTGTGACCACAAGAAAGTAACCCAGGAATAAATACCATGGGTCAGCGGGCCGATGTCAGCGACCTTGCATCTTGCCTTATGAGGATGAGGCACCTGAAGGAGAGGAAGGCAGGTTAGTTTACAGAAACTCATGAACAATCCACCCCCAAGAGTAACAATACAGTACTTAAATCTAAGTAAAAATTACCCACATTAACAAATGTAAACAATTACTCCTCTGCTGGGAATCCAAATTACTCAAGTTCAGGACTCTGGTTAATCACCGCTATGAATGAAGCTCTGTAGGCAGAATATGAAGTAGAGGCTCAAAATTTACAATTTAAGCAAAGGCAAAACCTTTGAAGACTTAATACAATAATCTGGAACAAAATAGGTTTGCAGAAACTACAAACTTTAGGACGTAACATCTCACATCACTTCGTACGAGTACAGCCAATTGGGAAGACAGATGACACATTAATGAATCTACAACAGCCTCAAGGAACCTGGGCTATGAATAAGAGAAATTCAGGCATGCCAAAACACAACCAAACAATATTATATTAAAGACCCTTATACCAGTATCTGCTGCAAAGTCCCATACCTCAAACTGTATTTTGATAATGCATGCCTTAAAGTAGAATGACTTGTACACTTATCCATAGTCCACACAGTTCATTTGAAAAATTGCAATTTTGTAGGAAAATTCCTAAACCTTTGAAGTGTGACAGGACCAATTTTCTCCACACAGTAATACCTACAAATGGCCACTAAGCAACCACCCCCAAACAAAGTCCCGTTACTTTTAAGGATATGCTGAAAAAGAAGTATTTGAACTGGGTTACAAAGCAAGCCAAGTTATTTACATGAACACTTGTACACATAACAATTTCGTAGTAACTTTCCATGGATAATTGGACTGGCAAGCCTGTGTATCTGAAAATAAAAACCAAGATCTAAGAGCTACTAGGCTCATTACATTTATTCACTTCAGAGTACAGTAGAAGCCTCCAAATGAGGTAGTGGTTGCAATTTTCAAAAATGCTTTCGTTGTCATCATTAATGGTACATCTAGTCTTCCACTTGAAATCTGACTCATATCAATTCCATCTGAAGTAATCGAACAACGTTTCAAACTCATTTATCGCCTTGGCGCTTTTGGAAGCCGCCATTTTTGGTCTCAAACAAACAGAATAGCTCACGAACCCAGCATCAGAAAGAAGGCTTATAGTTACATTGAAAACACTTAAGGCTTAACACTTTCAAAACATAAAAGAAACTTGGAACAATAATCATTACAGCATAGATTAAAACTACATGTAATATGCAATATATCAACAGATGAACAAAGATACAAATATGACTGCATGATGCTTCACAAACGCCATATTGAACATTAGAAGCTATACATGTTACTTTAAAATAAACATCTTACGAAGACATTCAGAACAGTACTAACGTAAAAAAATTACAGTAAATATGTACTTTCCACATGACTATCACACGCAATTTAAGATGTTACCTGTCATCATCTCGCCCGGGTGCTTCAGCACTACCACTATCGGCTGGAGCATCACCTCCGGCACACTCCTCAGCTCCTTCACCGTTCATTTGATCGTCCTGTTGCTCGTACTGCTGATCACCACCATCCTGCTGAAATTCATCATTTCCCATTTCATATAACTGATTATCAGACATGTTTATACTACAAACACACAATCACAACTCTTCTCAACGACAGCCAACGATGAAGAGGGAAGCTAGCCCAGTAGCGTCCGCACAGAACGATGATATTCAACTCGCTCTCTACATAACCCAAGCCATTGAGCCACCTAACAGCTAGTCAGCCGACCTATTATGCCCGTAGAACTACCTTTACCGTTGTATCAATGCGCCTACGCATTGACGCCATCAAAATATAGTTCCATAAGCTACAATACTTTTAGTTCGGAAATCTGCATTATATAGCGTTTCGGTTAAATCAGCAGCTTAAACTAAACGACGTATGGTTTATTATTTATTTTGTCTTTAGTAAGACCCTCTTTACATAATGCGACGTATATACTTTCTAGGGTGCAATGTCCGACAGCCATTTGAATATACCACTCTTCGACGTGTTGTGGATTGGAAGATATGAGTATTTATGTTAATAATGTAACAAGATTTTGAGAGGTGAGTTTCAGATCAGCCTCCCCCTCCCCTTAAGGAAATACAAAGCCAGACGCCTTGTGCATGTGATAACCCAAGTTTCTCATACCACTGCGTGGGAGCCGCGTTAGTGGATTCGCTAGCCCTTGTCCGGGTTTGGTAGTTAATACCATGTGGATCGTCGCCATCAAGGGCAAGAGATATGTCTCATCGTCCAAGCATCCATAATGGCTCTGGGATCCATAGGCTCCTCCCCGGAACGCGAAGCTCTCCATATAGCTCCATCGTGTACAAATATTAATGCGTGGAGGTAAACTTCCGTTCTTTCATTTGGATTTGTAGTGTGCACAGGGATAACTGCTTGCCACTAAGCACGGCAACATAAATGTGTGTAAACCTGAAGAGGAGAATTTTGTGGATAACATTATTATTATTATTATTATTATTAGTAGTAGTAGTAGTAGTAGTACTTATTAGAGAAAGACAGGAATGCCATTTTTAGTGATTGCAGACTTAATTATATTCTCAGCAATGTCTCACAAGTATCTGACTTTATCACACCGCTTCAAGTTTGAATTTATTCTTCTAAACACCACTTTCTTAAACCTAAACCCACATTTAAAGGCTCGACAACTTACCCAGACTGTATTTCTCGTTCAGTTGTTCCTCGGCGTCCAGGTAATGCTATATATTTTGATCTGAGCAGGTCATATGAGCCGCATTTTATTCTCTAGCAAAAATTGAGCGCTTTTGGGCTTTCCAACGGGTTTGTCACCACACTTCGTGGCTACTTGACTAGTCGTCAAACTTTCGTACGAATTTCAGTTACTATTTCAACGCCTTTTACAGTTCGTTTTGTAGCATCTCAGGGATTATTCATGGAGCCCCTGCTGATTAATATTTTATCAATGACCTTTGAAATGCTCTTAAATATTATTTATGTCGATGATATCGCCATTTTTCGTGTCATTAATTCAGCTGATGATTGCACTATGATACAGTTCCTTATCTACTGTGTACAAGGTTGACGTACCCCTGACCTCATTAAACTGAACACTGGCAAAAGGACAGCCGTCACTTTCCCTTGGACAACAAATCCTCTCAAATATTGTAACCTTCCACCTGTAAACTGACCGGCTCATGGTTACGGATTGTAGCAATCTCATCCCGGGGATATACGGAGGCGCTGTTGGTGGAGGCACTGCGTTTCAAGCTGGAAGGTCGCGGGTTCGATTGAGAGTTTTAATTGACTTGATACATCCGGCCGCACTATGGCCTTCGGGTCGACTCAGGCGCAAAGGAAATTAGTACCAGGAGTATTTCCTGGTGCGTAAGGGCGGCCGGTGCGTAAGGGCTGACATTTATGTCAACTTCATGTGCCGACTGTCTAGAAATTCTGGGATCCTCAACGTCCTACAGACCTCAGACTGTGCCGGCCTATATAGGGATTGCTTGCTTTACTTTTGCTAAACTTGTCGGTCAACACAAGACTTATCTTACGGAATATTTACCACATTTTCAAGCCTCCTGTAAAACCACAACTTCTATCTTTTATGAATATTCACACAGCTTACATTTTAATTACTTACTTACTCCATGGTGCAGAGTCCTTCTTGAGAAGCTAACTGGTTTGCAGCTAGTCAAGAAATTCCCCGCATTTCACGGAACCCGAATGTTCATTACCGCACTCACAAGCATCCGCCACCTGTCTCCATCCTGGGCCAGCCCAATCCATTCCATATACCCACATCCCACCTCCTGGAGATCCATCCTAATATTATCCATCCATCTACGCCTAGGTCTCCCCAGTGGTCTCCTTCCCTCCGGTTTCCCCACCAAGACCCTAAACACCC
>Ga0136643_10003825_pt1 | contig 20469 bp, 10 predicted proteins | sample TergutLab28metaG_FD_96883 | JGI IMG/M metagenome (GOLD analysis project Ga0136643, IMG submission 96883) | Labiotermes labralis P1 segment gut microbial communities from Petit-Saut dam, French Guiana - Lab288 P1 (version 3) (version 3) | ecosystem: Host-associated > Arthropoda: Insects >...
TTTAAACAGTTTAGAAGAAAATTAAAGTTTCTCCTATTGAACAAATCATTGTACACACTCAATGAATATTTTGATGTAAGTAGACATACATAGATGTTGGTAATAAGGAGTTTCCTTCCACCTATTTGAGTGTTATGTGGTGCTATGGATGTAAAAGTACATGAATGTTTGTATCTGTATGATGTAGATTATATTCCAATAGCATCACAGTTTGTTATCTTTTCGCTCATATGATATTAAACATAAATATTGTATGATATTTTACAGTTTAAATATTTATTATCTACATTATGTCATTCATTATACTGTATTTGTTTTATATTAACTGGAGTGTTGTTATAAATATAGAATTTTGTAACCTCTGTATGTATTTGGAATTGACAAGTTCCATGTATCGGTGGGTTTTACCCACCGTGGATTATACAAATAAACAAACAAGCTATGAATGGCCCTGTGACTTTTGGCATAAATATATCAGATCATAGAGAATAACGGTACTTGGTTACAAATTGATACCATTTATTAGAAGCAGTCTTCATTAAGTAAGAAAAATATGTTGTAGTAATTATTCATGTAAAATAAAATTACTGGACTATGTCCACAGCATTCAGCTTTCCATATTGGATTCCATCACAAGTAGTACTACTATCGTGTTAGGAAGTGGTTTAATTGCTCATGTAACTGAAACAAAAATAAACAATGAATATTAAATAATAAAATTATCACTTAGATAATAAAAATTAAAGAATAAAATGATCTCCCTTACAATAATGTTAACACATAAACTTAAGAGAAATAAAATTAAGTCATAATATTCACAGAGCACAGTCATACCAAGTGCTTTATTTTTCCACCAAAATTAAAAGATGCTGAAATAATGTAAACAGTTTTGTGGCCTATGATGTTATAACAAACATACAAAGGATGATAGCTGCAAGCTGTATCTCTTACACATGCAAATATTATAAAGCCATACCCCATCTTGTTCCTTTGTCAACATCTGAATTTTCATGACATTTGACAATACTGGAATAAAGGCTTGAAAAATATGGTTGTCTGCTTGTCTGTGAAAAGGTTGATTTTACATTTTTTAAGTTTTTTAAAACTTCATAGGACTGGAAGCCTGCAATAGGAATGTAGGTGTTATGACTTCTACCCAGAACACCTTGTTCTTAAAGTGCAAAAATATAATATAAACAAATAAAAATAATTAACATAAAAAAGAGTTCTCATTCTTTTCAAAAGATTTAACATTCAATAATTTTAAAAATTACATATTTTTAAATTCTTCCTACACTGATCCAATTTCTGGAATTAAATGTACAACATCATGGTCTGAACTTTCAATCTGAAAAATATGAGATGACTTTATAATAAGTCTCCAACAATTTAGTTATACTGAATATGAGATTTGTGGTAAGGTAATAATTGATTTCAAAAGTATTAAATAACTACTGATGTACCTATTTTCTTGGTCTGCCATTATTTTATCAAAGAGTGGTAACTGAGATTCAAGTGGAACTTGATGAGCCTTAATGACTCTAGATTTCTCCTTAACCTCATCAAAATTGTTATCACCGTATAAACAATAACGTAGTAAGTTTACATGCCGGTCCTCTTCTTCCCTAAGGAAGAAAATTAAACAAAAGCACCAAGATTTTAGTGTGACCTTGTAAACATTATTCAAGAAATAAAAATACAGAATATAGGATAAAATTAGGGCATGAAAAAACTTGTTATTGCTTTAGTAATCTTATGAATATGTTGAAGTTTTCCCTGCTCATGCCATGAAGGCTTACAGAGGGGTGAACTCCAGATCCAGTCTGAATGTTCTGGAGATGAGAAGAATCTCTTACCCCTATTGGGATTTGAACCCCGGGCCATCCAGTCCATGGCCTAGATGCTATACTGACTATGCTACTCCAGCTCCCCTTAAGAATAAAGAAATTTAATTATGTGTGAATGTTGCCAGATATTGAACATTTATATTAAATGTGCTCTAGAGCTTGTATGTTTATATGTGGCATCATCTCAGTGAAAATGAAGCACAAAGTGTTCATCATGAAGCTAAAATAGACCTACCTCAGTGTCATGTTGAATGGTTTTGGAATAGTAATCTTTGGTTCTTGCCATGCAACATTTTTGTTTTGTTTTAAAACAAGACTGTTTGATACACTGTGTGAAACTGCTAAATCTAATGCTTCATCCTGTTCACTATCTGAATCAGAAAACAAATCTACTTTGGGTACATACTCATCAAGAGTGAAATCATCCCACAAATTGTCAATAATGGAACTTGAGTTGTCTTCAGTCAACAATGAAGCCGTATTGGTAGTCATAAAGTGTGTATCTCTAATTTTGTTCGTGCCATTGGGTTTTTTTGCTTTAATTCTGTATAAGTTCTGTCTAGGCAGAGGACTTTCAAATTTATGGTCTTTGTCAAGTGTTGTATTTGAAATTAAGCCAATTCTTGAAACACCTTTTGGTTCCTTTGTGTCAAACACATAATTATTTAAATGAATATTAGGCTTGGAAATGCTTATTATGTTAGATTTCTGTGAATCGTTTAGGGATAGTGCAGAGACTGCTGGACACGGAGATATGTAATTTTTACTGTCCAATTTGTTCCGGAATAAACTACTACCACCAGAATCTAAATACTTTTCAGGCTCTGTCTGATGTTCCACAGAAAGTGGAACAGGGCTTTTGTGATCTAAGTCACACTTTTTGTCTTGAAGAGTCACACTGTCAGCATGATATCTCATCCACGTTTTAGAAGTTGCAGATGTCTTCTTCTCCCGATTCTTTCTAGTGTTTATTTTATTTTCTTCCTCCATTTCACCTGCACCAAAATCCTTCTCGTCTATGTCTCTTAAATAATTTCTGCGTTTTTCTTTTAAGTATTCAAGTCTTACATGAAATTCTCGGTCAGATAAATGATTTAAATCTCTGTAATCTGGAATATTCTCATAGAAATCAATAAATGATTTCAGAGATTCTGTGTTTGCAGAATCACCTGTCCTTTGTAATGCAGAATTTGCATTATCCTCAGATGTCGAGATCTTTGAGAGAACTTCCCTGGAGTCTGAGGATGATGGTCTGTCTGAACCGTGAAGCAATTCACAACTTCTTGTCTTATCATGCCTTGACACTTCCTTCTCGATGCGAACTTCCTCCAAGTAATCTGAAACTCGCTTTCTTTCAAATGTCGGTAACGGTCGGTTATTTTCTGGATTGACGGGCACTTTAAGGCAAGAATGATTAAAAGCGGCACCCACATGCTTTGTTGTCATTGCAGAAAACTTCCACAGTTATGTTTTTGTCACAATCTAGTTTTTGTTGTTGTTGTCATAGCAACAGTCACTATAGAAATGTAAATAACACCTAGCCAACATTAACGTTATATAGACAATACAAAATAATTCTATTTATAATAAGCACTCCCATTGTGTTATAAATCGAGCATTATGTGACATACTTTGCTTATGCAATAATAATTACCATGTGATGTTAATTTTTTGTTGGAAGAAATGTTTTTCTGTACCATATTTCATCCAGGGGTTGGTATGACTGGGCAGATATGGAAGTGTGGGAAAGGAATGTGAAGCATGTAATTGAGAATGTTGTCGGTGATTGGAGTGATGAACAAATCGCGAATTGTTTATTCTTGCATTCGTATCACGAATAATTTATTAGAAAATGGCCTTGTATTTCAGTCCAGAGACGCTTCTTCGTCATCAAGAATGAAAGAGGAACGCTTGCATTATGATATCATTGTAGCTGGTGGAGGAATGGTTGGAACAGCAATGGCATGTGCTTTAGGTTAGAACAGTTGGAATATTCCTGTGTAAAATGCTGGAGTTTTTTGTATGTTGACTTATTTACGTATTTTAATAGCATGTGTGTTAGACCCAATACTAGTTTACAAAATGAATACTGTCAAAGGTTTCTCTTCTTCAAAACAAAATTTGAAATGCGTATGGTCCAAAAGTTTAATGTTGTATAACAGATTCACTATTTAAAAACACACGCACACTTACAACCGTTTACAAAGCACACATTGAAAAACTGTTGTCCTGAAGCAATCATCAAGCCTTATGAATCATAGTAACACGCAAAATCGACAGAAGAGCAAAGAACTAACTCTGGTAAGCAGCAGAAAGCTTACCAAATCACTTGCCGCTTGCGGTTCACGGAAGTTTAATTTAGTGCTTGTGTAGGGGGAAATTTTAATTTATTAAAGAAGATCATGACAACTCACTCGTAATGGCTCGTGACCCATACGTTAAATACCCTGCTGTAAACCAAAAAACCAAAATCAGACGTGGATTGGTTTATGTACAACATTCCCTGGATGGGTAGGTTGCATTTCTGCGATTGAGCTTCGTGTAAATGATATTGACAACTTTTCTGCCCTGAAGAAAACAAATTAATATCTTTGTTGCCAAGGTTAGTGGCTTGGTAGGTTTGCTAGAATATATGTGAAATATTTATTTTTGTATCAGATACTGAAACTGAATAGGCTGGAATTCTGATTCTCAGAAATATCCCGTTTTTATTTTATGCTACAATGGCTATCACAGTATTTTATTTAATTTTTGTGAAGTTTCACATTTCAAATTGGTCTGTTTAGTTAGTTTTCAAGATTAACTTTGAAGTTTCACTGTGTACTTGATGATGGTGTTCTAGCTCAAGCACCAAGACTGTCTCGTAAGAGGATTCTGCTTTTGGAAGGAAGCCCACAGCAAAGCATGGACCTGAAGCCACAGTACAGTAACTGTGTGTCTTCTCTTAACACTGGCACAAAGTCACTTTTGCAGTCAATTGGGGCTTGGAAGCATATTGCCAGTGCAAGATATAAAACTGTAAAGAAATTGCAGGTACAGAAATGTATGTACATAACTTTTGTAGAACAAACTGTTTGGTTTGGGTCTTGTTTTCACTTGTATATTGACACAGGATTTCTCACAGATTGCAGTTACCAGTTTTCCACTTCAAATTAAAATTTCTTATACCCCTGCTGTGTGCTGAACAGCACAGTTAAGTTCATATGAATAAAAAAATGTAACAGTACTAGACTGATTACTGTCATCTGGGGTGTGGTGTTTTGTAAGCTGATAGAAGTGTGCCTATGTTTTGGAGGAATATGCTGCCTCAGGCATCCGTTTGATCACCACCAGGTAGTAAGCTTCTCTAAAACACTGGTACATCTACCAGTATGGCATACCAGAAGACAGTAATCTGAATTGTCATTAATGGGAGGAACTCAAGTTTCACATAACATTTCTAGTTGCACATTATAGTGTTTCTGGGAAAAAAGATTGGCCTGTGTTATAAGTTCAGAAATGTAACTAAAGGATCCTCACACTTACTGGTTAGTTGCCTCTCTGGTATTTGCTGATGGTGAAGTGTCAGAAAATTTTCACTCTTATAACCAGCCTGTTGTGCCTTAGTACATCATACATTACACCAGGGGTTCAAAAATTTTCCAAAAATCTAGGAACCACCTCAAAATTCTAGGTGCCAGAAGGGTGACATGCAGCAAGTTCCATACTCATGATTCACAAATATTAGATGTCACTGTACAAAATGTAGTCTCCACAGTAAACTGGTAGCCAGAATATGTTCAATGCTGACTTACACCCAGATGCAGAGGTGTGTCTCATGATGGTGAAAATGTTCATCTCTTTAATGATGGGATGTCCATGTTGAACAGTTCCAACTACAACATTTAGACAAAACACCAAATTTGGACTGCCATATTTGGAATGTTCATATGCTGTTCACAAATGTTAATTAAACTGAATATTACTGTTTTGGCATAAAAGCATCCTTGCAAGTTTTCCAGCATATGACCTTACAGTACTGCATAGAGCAGGCGTGCTCGGCCTGTTATGTGGTATGGGAAACTTGAACAAACTTTGGTATGCATGTGAGCCACATGAAATTCAATATACAAAGTGAAGCATCAATAAATATATGTATAATTTTATCTGTTTATCTGTCTATACATCATGTGCAACAAAATATACAGATAATAAATGGGAAAAATTGATCAACAAATACAATAAAAAAAATGTGCTAGGGTATCACTATATTTAACAAGTTTTTTACAAAATGTTTAGTAAAGTAATGTATGTGTCCATTAATATACAGCTCATAAGTTTTCAAAATTGCTTTGTCATTCTTTTTTGACTGTGCCAGGGAAAGAGTTAAAACACATTCTCATTTTAAATGTCTCTGTGGGCAACATAACACTGTGTCGCAGGCAGCAGGTTGTCCTTGTGCTAGACAGTGAGTGGGCCTACCTTAGGGTGAAAAACTTAATTAAAAAATATAAATATTGGGTTAATTTTTAACCACCATTTTATTAACATCATCATGGTGGCCTCCTTTTTCAGTATCTTTTTATTTAGTTATTATTTATTTGTTTAGTGTTGGCATGCTTAATTAATCACCATCCCATGAAGACACATGGGGAAGTGGAGGTACAGCTCTACACATTCTTAACCTCAGCACTTGATGGAGGTAGCTTCACACTCTAACTGCTTTATGCTTGGAGGAAGAGTTCTTGGTATCCATTAGATGGACAATTGTGAATATGTGCAATTCATCCAAACTCATATGAATGTGAAATTTGAGGTTCTGATGGTGGAGGCTATGAAGATTATAGCTTTGTGGGATGTAAGACTGTGTACTGTGATGGATAAATACCAACATTTTGGAGGAACATGCCACCTCCATAGTCACAGTTGTGTGAATTTTATGGAGGATACCTGAAATTGGAAGATTCATTACCTTTAATACCATTCACTGAAGAAGCATGTTAATTGTAGTAAGATGATCCTGGAAGCAAGTCTGTTTCTTTTTTCTAATAAATGCACCATGATCTGATTGTAATGCAGATGTACTATATGTGGCTCAGACAGTCTGCTTGTCTCTACATATGAGTACAGGGCATTAATATAAACCTTTTTGGTGATTTTCCAGGTGCACAGCACAGGGATGTGGGGATTTCTAGTTAGTGCATTAAAGGCAATAAACAAAACACTATTTTTAAGAGGCTTGTATTTGTCTGCGATTAATATACACAGTATAACTTGCAGGTGTTAACTACACAGATGTAGACTGTTGAACACTTGTGACAGATGGATATTCATTCACATTGCTTAGCACTTCAAGTTTTCTTGCAAGCCATTGGTTTCTGTGTTATGTAGAGTGCAGCCACATTTTGTTTTTATCACTGAACTTGTAACATGAAATTGCTACAAAAGAAAGAATGTTTACTCTTTATTCTACCTGCTGGAACTCTAATATTGCATGTTTCATGGAAGAAGCTGCTATCTGATGTTTCAGTAAACTCATATTCTATAGCTCATTGACTTTATTTTTGCTGTTCTGGTGATTTTCCATAAATAATAAAATTCATTTTCCTAGAAGTTTCTTCATTTTCAGTAGTGATTTTCTGTAGAGATCAACGTGGTGCAGATGAAGAAACTTGATGTGGTATGGTGAACAAAGAAGTAAATAACAATGAAAATCACATGGCTGGAAACATATGTTGTATGTTATATGCAGCCATAATAGACTAATGTTGCCTGTAGTGTTGCACAAAGGTTGCATATTTAGTTGAATTAAGTGTTAACATGTTCAGATTTGTTTGATAGGCCTCAAATATTAGTTAGTTTGGAATGCTGTTTTAAGTTTTAGTAAATGCATCTTAACATTGTTTTGTGCTTGAGATTGTGGATGTTGTTGAGACATGCATGAACATGCTGCAGTGTACCAGTGCCAGTGCTGCTGTATTCATATCTGTTCTATAACTATAAAAGCAACTATGCATCATTGTTTATTTATTTCATACGATTCTCCTTTGCTAGCAGTTAATTTTACTGTCCTGCATCATGCATCCCATGTATTAGTGGTGCAAGTTTGCATCTGAGTGCACTTACAAAGGAAGTGTACAGTATTAAGAACAAAGTATTATTGATGATAACTGGTTTAGCTGTCAAGACATGACAGTCAGTGAATTAGTACAGTTGTTACTGTCCATATTGTCACATTTTTATTGTAGTAATCTTCAGTGTAGTAGTGTGTAGTTTCATACAGTGGATGGTATTGTAGTTAAACAGTCTTTTTGCTGTGTATCTCATAGTGTGATAAGTAATTGCTACTACCACAACAACATCTATACCATACATACTATGAACTTAACAAAACGTACAATTTTAAATACTTCATGACCATGCACTGATGCTTCAGTAAGAGAATAAAACCAACAAGTCAATGTGAAAATATATGAATTTATTACAATTTGTAATTAGAATGTAGTAAATTCATATATTTTCATATGCACTTGTTGGTTTTATTCTCATAGTTAAGAATGCACAATGAAGCATAAAACTAGAAGGAACTAACTAAGGAGGATGAGATTGTACCATTGTATTAACCTTGTGTTTTCATTAATTGATAGCAGTCTTAAGCACAGAATTAGTATCTGTTGGCTTCAGGTCCACCGCCGTGAATTACATGCCTTATGGATCTTCATGCTTGAACATTGCAGGTGTGGGAGGCATGTTCAGATGCAATGATAACATTTAGTCATGATGACATGGTTGAAGACATCGCTTATATTGTGGAGAATGATGTGTTGTTAGCTGCTGTCAACAGAGAGATACAGAAACTGGCTGGAAACCTGACAGTGATCTATGATGCTAAAATAAAGGGCTATGAACTTCCACAGCGTCATGGAAAAACGAGTGATGTTCGAGTTCACTTAGAGAGAGGTTCATCTTACACCTGCAGCTTACTGGTGAGTGTTATTTACAGTATTACTGAAAGGAGAAACTGTCCTCCTACACGATAAATGTAGACTCCAAAGCAGCACTACTTACCATTGCAAACAAGCACACAACTCACCCCTTAGCCATTGCCATCAGGGTGAAAGCAATTAAACTAAGAAACTCCACCTCGATAACCTTCCACTGGGTCAAAGGACACGCAGGTCTGAAAGGTAACGAGAGGGCAGACTACCTGGCCAAAACAGTTGCGAGATACAATACTACCATTGCTTACGATGAAATCCCTATCAATTGAGGAAAGCAATTACTGGAAGACAACTACACAAAAATCTGGAACGCAACATATGTAAACTCTGCAAATGCCTCCCACACAAAACCATACATACCCACCATTTTTCACAGACTTTCCCTTCCTCTATGGCCCAACTTCCTTCTCACTCAGTTCCTAACAAATCACGGAAGCTTTCGTTCATACCTTCACAAAATAAACAAGACGCCCTCTCCAAATTGCAGCTGTCCTGAAAAGACCGTACAAACGGCCCACCACCTTATGCTGGAATGCAGCTTATGGTCAAAAGACTGCCCATCGGTTCTCAAATCTCTCCCCCCACCTCTGGTTCTGCAGTACCACATAAACACTGTCAGCATCACAAGCTTCCTCAGGCATATCTTCCAAGCACTTCAAGAAGATGCCCAAGGAAATTAAATCCGGCATCACTCCTAAAGTACCGTCCAAATACTGACCTGTACTCTTTTAAAAAAAAAGTAAAATGGGATAAACTCTAAACATCTCTGTAACAGCCCACTGTAAACACCTCTGTAAATACCCCATGGTATACCTAGATGGTAAAGCATGGGTTGAAATCAATAAATGCAAATATAAAAAAAAAAGCTAAGTTTCAAAATCATTCCTATGAGAAAGGGATGGTACCAATCCTAGGCACCCAGACAGATATTAACTGATATAGTTGCCTGATTTTTTTTTTCTAAGTTTTGTGCTGTATAAAACCCAGCTGCTTTAGATGTGGTTCCTAATGCTTGGTTTGTGTTCAGCAGTGGACAAATGTGTGTACATGTATACATATGCAGACTCTGAATGGTCTAGGTCAGGAGCTGTGTATGCAATCTCATTATTCAGCAGTCTCTACAAATCAGACAAAATAATGCCTTGTCTGGAGAATGTGTTCATCCAGCCATTCATCTGTCCATCCCACTCTCTGTGACCCAGTACCAGCAACTAAACCACTTGTCATATTTTCATGAAATCTGAGACAAGAATTCTATATAGAACATTGTCAGTGATAATTGGTTCAGTGACAGTCATATTTTATTTAGGGGTATAAATACATTTATACTTGTATTTTTCATATTTCTTCACAGAGGGTGAAATTTAGTGTAGAAGATCTCTATGTAATGCTGTTTAGCGTTTGTGAGACTTATGAATATCGTGAAGTGAAAGGCATACTTTGCTGTTGAGCATAAAATAAATTGTATCTGTGTTTTGTACACATTTTTCTGATTGGGAAAGAATTCAGTACAAAAGATTTCAGATAATATCATTGACCAACTGTGAGATTTGTGAAAATTGGCGCAACGAAAGCCATCTTTACTTAGGAGTGTAAATTAATTTCTGTTTATGCCTTCCACATTGTTTGTCTTATTTGGGTGAAATTCAGTATAAGAAATCTGCACATATGTTATTCAGCATTTGTGAGGTTTTAGAAAATCTGTATAGGGAAGGCTGTACTTATCGTATGGGTGTACATGAAATTATGTGTACGCATGTACTGTGAAACCATATGATATTTTGAAAGTAAAGAGTGCCTTGTGTACTGTGTCATGGGGTACATAATTTTGAAATCTTGTAGTAGTCACATCACATATAGCAACCATTTTAACAAAACACAAGAAAAGATAATTTCTGTGTGTAGTGTGATACCTACAGTGAATCTAGCTGGGCATCATTGTAACTTAGATCTGCAGTGAGTGAACATCGAGGTTGACAAGGAATGCAAAAGAGCAAAAATGTGTTCAGAAAATATGTGTAATCCTATGGAGCACCCTTCCACCCATGTTGGGAGTGAGTGTGATAGATCTACTTGATAATTCAGTGGAAGATTAATTTTCATTAGTGTAAAGTCTTGGGGGAGGAGACTGGGTGGACATCTGAAACAAAATGAAATAGCAACAAAAAGGCAACGAATATTCATGTGCATATATGCTACATGTCATTATCATCCCCTAACAGAGACATAAACCTGTGGTACTTTGGGCATGCTCATTCTGTAGTTTCATAAATTCCTTGTTATTTGCAACAAACATTTGCCACTGTACCATATCCGGAACTGGTTCAATCAGTTCATGCCCCATTTTTCTAGGCCACATTAGGTGCTGACTTTCTGTCTAGATCTTTCTTCCTTATATGATTTCCTTATGTGAGGTTTTTGAATTTGAGTTTCTGAATATGTTATTTTTTTCTTATCTCATGATATTGACATTATCATCTGAATAATATGGAGTAAAAATAAATTAAAAAGTCCTCTATAACCCTGTTTTCTTTATTCTTGGTACTTGACCTGTCTCGAAACCAAACATCCACTTTAGCACTTAGTTCTCAAACTGTTAAAGTCTCTGTTCTTCACATACAGTGACAAGTACAAGTTTTACATCAGTATAAAAATGCAAGAAGTGTTATAATTTTACATTTTAAACTCTAGTATTATTGACAGACTTGTACTGTGATTTAGCGTTACAGAACATGTTTAAATAACAATGTAAATGTGTATGATCAAGATGGTTGAACAAGAATGGTTGAACAGTGTGAGCATTTCATTGAGTAGTTGAACCACATGAAATGGACTTGAGATCTTTCCGTAGAGCATTAATCTCATCAGTCAACATATTCAGACGTTGATTGGTTGCGATGTCCCTCTGTTGAAGTTCATCCGTTAGAGCGGCAATCTGGGAGATCAGTGTATCTATTGTGTAGTCATTTTGTCGATGTTTGGAATTGGGGCATGTAGTCCCATGTGGTTCAGTATTAGTGACCACTGAAAACCTTGACTGGGGATGAACTATTTTTATGTAGTCACCATCAGTATATTTGGTTGCATTGTCTGATGATGTAGAGCTATATCTATATCGGTGTTTCAGTTTCTCTTTCCTTTCAGCAACTAAATGGTAGGCATTTATAACTAGCTCACGTGGAATACGACTCTCACGTGGATCATTGGGACGGATGTATATTGATCGGTGATATGGTGAAATTGTTAGCAAGGCACTGCGATGACTGAGAGTTAATAGTTTATTTGGCAAACAGTGAAGTAACCGAGAGAACAGCATGCTCTCAAGATGTGCGACCAGTTGAGCCTGGCGGACAAGGCGGTCAAGACCTGCAGATTGTTGCAGCCCTTGGATGTCATTTACTGCCAGACCTACCATTAGATTGGTTAGGATTACTGTCACAAGAAGAACAAATGCAAGGAATATAAGGTGGGCCGTAATTGGGTACAAGACAGGGCTCTCTTTTGTATAAAAAATGTCCTCAAACTCCAGTTCTCCTGACATCATAACTACAGTTTTCATCAGACCCAAAGTTTCATTTCTGAAAGATTTGTAGTTGGGGAAAAGTACTCCAAAACTGAGACTAAAAGCTACAAGAAGGCAAATGTAGGCTAATAGAAACTTGGCAAAATTTACAGCAACTGTAGTGAACATCTGTACATAGAGCCCAAATATAGGGAAACGTCCAACAAGCATCATCAGCTCAATCCAGGTGAGGAAGATGCTCACTGCAGCCACATGATGCTGCCAAGTGGAAACATCATGTCTTACATCACCTTCATTGTTGTGGTGTAGCACACACAGGAACACACTGATTATTATGAGCCACTGGAGCCAGTTCTCCCAGTGATTCCGATAGCTTGCCCAGCTGTGAGCCATTTGAAATAGTTCTTTTGCTATCAGTAACATATTGAATGCTAGCAGGAAATAGCCTGTCACGTTCGCCATTGTGGGGATACTGCAATTGTCCTTGCCACCATCCGCAGTTTCATTTGCTTCTGGCTCTGGACAGTATTTCAGATATACACCTGCCATATAGCTTGAATAGAGTAGCACAAAAATTGTATGAAAGAGAAGGCTTAAAAGAAAAAACTTTCTAATTCGTTTCCATTTAAGGAAAAGGAATGTTTCACACAGTGGATGTTTCAAGATATGTCGCTGGCCGACTTCTATGAATGCTAGCAGTAGTCCACTCTCCCCACTTTCAACACTTGGAACTAGTATATGGAAATCTAGCTTGAGTTCACAGTCAACATCGCCAATTTCATGGTCATGGAGTTTGATAGAATTGTCCAGTTGAGTCAGTATTTTTGGAAGGATATCTGGTGTACGTCGAACAATGAAAGACAGTGCCGACACTCCTCCATTTGTCCTTGCTGTTACATCCCCACCATAGGTCAACAGCATATAAACACAGCTTGATGTTTCATTGAGTGCTGCAATGTGCAAGGGAGTGTAACCAAAGGCATCAGGTTTGTTTACATTGGCTCCAGCATCAAGGAGTAGTCGTACACACTCACATGAACGATAGTTCTTGACAATGGCACTGTGCAGTGGAGTTCGACCATCAGTGTCTTCAGAATTTGGGTCAGCTCCACGTTGTAGCAACAACTCCAGTGTCTCACCAGACTGTGATAATGCTGCAATGTGGAGAGGTGTCTGATGACGGTGGTTTTGTGCATTGATTTCTGCACCAGCATCTAACAACAGTTTTGAACATTCTGCATTTTTGTCTTCAGCTGCTAAATGTAATGCTGTTGTTTTCCTTGGTCCAAACTGAACCAGCACATTTGCACCATGCTCTAATAGTAAACGTATGCAGGCTGCAGAGCCTATTGCTGCTGCCACATGGAGTGGTGTCTCTGTGTATACCTGTGGTGTGTTGGGATTGGCACCAGCTTTCAGCAATTCTCTGACACAGTCTATGGCAGTGCTTTGTACTGCATAATGCAGGGCACTTCTCCCTGCTAACCCTGCATTCACATCTGCACTAGCTTTCAAGAGAAGGCGCAGGCTTGTTAAGTTGCCTACACTGGCGGCACAGTGCAGTGGAGTCGCTCGATGGTTGGAGTCCCATACCTGTACTGGTGCTCCATGTGCCAAAAGTGTACTCACACAATCTGCATCTCTGCTACAGGAGGCTAGATGTAGTGGAGTCCTAGAATAATTTCATTGATATTATTAGGCAATAACCAAACAAAAATATAAAGTGATTAACATTCCTTATTTACAATCAGGAGGTACTTTTTGGAAGTCTTTGGATTGGAGTGCTAACTGTTGTGAGGTTTTTAATAGTTTTTATCCAGTCTGTCCAGTCAGATGCTGGGGGGTTAGTACTTTGAGACTGGCCATGCTGTATCCTTATGTATGATTTTTGTCTGGTACCGTGTACAAAAGTATGTCTGAAAAAGGACCTTGAAATAAACCAAAGATCATTATTAGCCTTATAGCAAAGCAAATTATGTTTAAGTTAACTGCCAAGAGCAGTGAGGGCTTTCTCTTTCCAGTTGCTGGGACAGTTAGAATCTATATAGCAATATAATGACACATTATCCTATTAAAAACAGTGAAAAATTATAAGTTCCAAACCTGTTGACCATTCTGATGCATAATTTTCATTAGTACATAGTCTGGTTGTATTAAATTTGCCAGACCTCATAATTGTCCACCATTGCTGTGTCTGTGAATATTACCAGGCTTTATATTGAATTTCATTCATATCTGTTTAATAAATGTTTCTGTTACACAATGTAATTGAGTTTCAAAACTTTTTACTCCTTATCTAGAGTACGGAGGTCATTTTATGTTATTTAATTTCTTGGACAGTCTTTGCAATTCCCAGACATTTGCAGTCATATAATGAAACTTTAATAAGTAGGATCAAACAGCTTGGAAATTTGTACTTAATGTAGGCAATGTAATGTCTTTTCTGTCAGCAAATTTATTAAAATTCTAAAACCTTCGGTGATTAGCAGATGCCGCTGATCTCATGACAAAGTTCTGTTCAGTTAGGAAATGAGCCTACATCTGAGGAGGATGCAATAGCTGTCATCAGAAGCACTTTTTTCCTAAAGTTACTGTGGTAAACATAACACTTTGATTTCATTATCTATAAGATATCTGACAGAATAACTGACCCCAGAGACTGGAGACCTCCTTGGAAGTCAGTAGGTGTTCATAGGGTAAAAATATTCCCTGCCATCTGTGGAAGGATACATTACCGTGTTTGCAAGACCCACCATTGGGGTTTGTTTTGAGGCAGTTTAATCCAGTCTACACCCTGACATCATATGTATTTAGGATCCATTATCTTCCAGTCTATACCTTTGGTTATGTAACTGCCCCTCAGGTCAGGTTTTACAATAGTTTTTGTTTTCTGTTGAGAGTTGTTTGCTCCACATCTAGAGGACCAGCTTTTTCAGCTGTTTGTATGTCATGTTGTTCATATTTTTGGTAGCAGCATGCATTATTACTTGCTTAGGTGAGTGAGGCCCCAGTAAATTTTCATCTCCAGTGAGCTCTGTTGTAAAACACCCAAGTACACCTGAGCATGCCTGTGTGCACACACACACACACACACACACACACACACACACACACACACGCACGCACGCACACGCACAAACACTCACGCACACAGAATAATGTCACTGAAATGGTGGTTGGTACTGATGGTGGATTATCTTGTCAGTGTCAGAATCAGAACCATGTGTACCTTCCTTCAGCATCTACCACACATGGTGAAGCTCCAAAGTCCAATAGAGTAGCCAGTATATGGCTGTTGCCTCTCCATGAGGCCATTAGAAGCCCTGTTGTCTGTCCATGTGTGTGTTTAATCAACCCAGCCTCATCTCCTGATTCCAGCAGTGTCGACAGCTCTTCACTTCCAGGCAGGGTTTTTAGCCCATCTTCCACCTCACGTCTGTTCCATATGTCCTGAGCATTTCGTGCTCCAACTCTTAGTTCACTATCTGAACCTGAACCAGCTTCCTCTTCACTAGAGATATTGCCTTGTTCCAGATCCACATCTGCGTCCTCATCAACCCATCGCAACCTCTGCTCCTGGTCAAAAAGAAAGAAGTCATGAAAGGAATTTACAGTAGTGTGGCCTAGTTAATTGTTAGTATATTGGGAGGAAGTGTACATACTGTAAAGGAAAACATGGAAGCTTTTGGTATTGGCTAGTGAGGAGATTGGACTAGAAGTAAATTCTGATAAAACTAAGTTTATGGTCATGTCTTAAGATCAGAATGCAGGACAAAGTGACAGTATAGTTCCTTTGAAAGGTTGGAAGAGTTCAAATATTTGGGAACAACCTAAATAATTCAAAATTCTATTCAGGAAAAATGAAGAGCAGATTGTAGTCAGGGAATTCTTGCTATCATTTGGTGCAGAATCTTTTGTCTTCCAGTTTGCTATCCAAAAATCTGAAGATTAAGATATCCAGAATTATAGTTTTGCCTGTTGTTATGTGTGGGCATGAAACTTAGTTGCTCACATTGAGGGAGGAACATAGACTGAGGGTGTTTGAGAATAGGGTGTTGAGGAGAATATTTGGGCCTAAGAGGGACGAGGCAACAAGGGAGAAAAGTACATAAAGAAGAGCTTAATGATCTGTACTCCTCACCTATTATTGTTCAGGTGATAAAATCGAGAAGAATGAGATGAGCAGGGCATGTAGCATGTATGAGTGAGAGGAGAGGCGTGTACAAATTTTTGGTGGGGAAACCTGAGGAAAAGAGACCACTTGGAAGACCCAGGCGTAGATGGGAGTATAATATTAAGATGGATCTTCAGGAAGTGGGATGTGGGAGTATGGACTTTACTGAGCTGGCTTAGGATAGGGACAGGAGGCAGGCACTTGTGAATGTGGTAACTAACCTAAGGATTCCATAAAATGTGGGGAGTTTCTTGGCTAGCTACAAACCATTTAGCTTCTCAAGAAGGACTCTGCTCCGTGGAGTAAATAAGAAAGTATGTAAGTAAGTGGCCTAGTTAATTTTCAGAAGGACTAGGCAATTTAGTTTTTTAATGCCTCTGATGTCATCATTGATGTGTTTTTGTTGCCACTGCTTTACAGTGATTAGTAAGTTTTTATAAGTAGATCAACTGGGCAGATTGGTGTAATGGTAATAATAGAGGTACATGGTTTGGTTATTAGCTGCATTACAGGCTGTAATGACTGAGGTGTTTTGTGTTTTTCTCAGTCACTCCAGGTAAATGCATTTGAAATAGAACCTGATCACTTCCCTCCAAATCATCCTACTCACTCACGATAATCTTTCCGTTTAATCCATAGGTAAATTACGCAACCTCTGATTTGAAACAGCATAGTTAAAAAAGCACATACCCATGAAGATGAAGGCTATTTTCATTCAAAAGAGCAGGAATCACAAAGCCAAGGTTCTCAGGTAGGAAAATTTTTACGTTGAATGGCATAACCAACAAGGCCTGATATTGAGGTTTGCTAAGCTTTCTGTACAAGGCACATAAACATGCATCCTTAGGCCACAATAAGAAAATAAAAAATGACACTCGTAATTTATGAATTGCATGGTGTTGAACTGGACTGTTTGCTAGTCTAAGACCTAACATATGGAAGTAGATCTGAAATTTATTTTCTGAATGCCTTGTGTGTTTATTATCCCTGCCTCATTCACTTTGATGTTCATTTGTGGCAGACATAAAACTGTTGGTAGAAGGTAAATCAACAGTAGAGAAACCACACTTCATAGAAACATAAATTTTGTTACACTGGTTATGTTTTACACTGTGTGTAGATAAAATATTTTTTATTCTAGTTTTTGAATGAATGTCTGAGGTAGAAGTTGTAGATCTTAAAAGAACCTTAGTTTATGTCACATGCAATTGTTTTGATATGACTATTTTTTTTGGGGAAGGGGGGGGGGAGAAGATGTGAAGTTTGGTGTTGCATGTAAAGTAGTCATTGTATTGGACTGTATATTGTCCAGTACCATGTTTAAATTGAAATCTGTTTAGTAGTTTTGGATACAGTACAGATGAGAGAGAGAGGTGGCTCCTTTAAGAGTTCATTTTATGAAGTTCATGGAAAGAGCATTTAAATAATGATCTTGAGAGAAATTATGTTACTGTTATTTTTGTATGCTGTACTGAAGAACTTGAAGAGATTTTCAGAGAAAATGAGAAAAATTATGTTTTGAGTATGATAAACACTTTTAGCTTACTTTCTGTTTTTCAATGAAAGGTAATACTTTTGAAACCTGCTTTTTCTCAAATGCTTCATTTTATGTGGTGAAGTCAGCAGGAACTGAAAGTTCATATTTAAGGGTGCTGTGCAATTTAGTTGCCCATTTTGTGCATAATTTCCAATGCTGTATATTCTTACTGTTTTGAATTTGTCAGGATCTCAAACTATGCACTGTTACTCTCAATTGAGATGCTTTAAAATGCTCAGACAGAATTTGTAGATGTGTGTATGACCTATACACATACATACACACACACACACACACGTGTGTGCATGTAAAATTTTTATTTTAATTATGCTGTCATTGGCTCAGACAAGGTAGCATCGAATTTACGACAAAAGAAATAGCAACATTTGCTTATTTTTCAAACATTTGTTACCACACAAAATATCAGTGCTGGATGGTAATATGTCAGTTTTGCTCCCACTTCAGAAGGTTTTGTAGCCACTGATTTGGGATTATGGTTATAGTATACAAACAGGTATGAACATAAAGAGGTGAGATGGCTAGTAGTGGTGTGATGTTCATACCAAGTTTCATAAAAGTGTCGGTTGAAAAGGGGAATAAACTCACAGTCACATAGATGCTAATCTGATGTTTATTGGACCATGCATCATTGTGATAACTGAAGAATAAAAAACCAACTAGGTGCCACTTATTATTTTATTGTACATCTTATAGGCTCATCATGTTTCAGGCATAGTAATGCCAGAAATATGTTGAGCCTATAAGAAGTACAATAAAATAATAAGTGGCATCTAGCTGGTTTTTTATTCTTCACTTCTTCACGTAGATCCTATTTTCATATTAATTATATAAGCAGGCTTGCTATATGATTTCCATATGCCAGGCACTTCTACTACATTTTGAACAGTTTTATGGATATTCATGAAATTTGGTGTGAACATCAGGCCTTCCTGATATAGGCATGTTTTGATTTATTACTGTAATTAATACTGAGATATACAGATGCTAGTGTAGGGCTGTAAAGTTTTGTGTCGAAGATCTATCCAAACGTATGTAGAATGTAGTACTGTATAATAGCAGGACAAAATAGGATCAGCCTGTTATATTGGCGGTGTGAGGTAAAACACTTGAGATAGATCATACTTATAAATATATTGTAGGTGTTATATGGTACGTTTTTATATACTATGACTTGTGAACGTGGCAACTTTGTGAGACTGTGATCTTACGTGTGGGAAGTTTACTAACATAGCAGTAAATAGTAGCAAAAATTATACAAGTGTAGGGAAGGTAGCCTTCAGTCACAACAACACTTTTTTGTTAAAAAGTTTTACTGCAACGTGTTTCGGCTGATGTATAAAGAGCCATCATCAGGCTGACAAGACACTAAAGAAAAGCTATCATGTAGAGCACCTTATATCGTTTTACACATTGCGTGTCTGTGGTTGACACTGAATCTTGCAAGATCATAAAACTATATGATAAGCCAAAACCATTAAATTCAAAATTATATAGATTGCATATAAAATAATAACACATTAAAACGGTATTAAAATTATGCCGAAACATGAACCAATTACTTCGGGCTTATTGTCTTGCTACCTTCAAGGAACAGAGGAAGCACTGGAATGAGAGTAAGCGTTATAACTGACTGGTTTCATATAATTTCCGAGTGTCCGCTTACATGTTCCACCCTTGCGAGGAACAAATTTTTAGGACCACCACGACATATGAGTGGGCATTGACACTGTGCAGTCGTGTCCATGTGACGTGGCTATTCTGAGAAGCATGCCATTCTGCATTAGCCAATCTAGCTAACTTGAGGGCTTATGCAACGACGCCAGGCGTCGCGGCGTGTTGGTTCCCACTTAGTGTTTTGAGTAGCGGACAACAGATTGGCTTTTCTGAGGGTTTCTTGATTTTTCTCTCTCTCTAACCAAGTTGTGCAATATGACATTACAACAGGCCATTACCCGCGCCTGCAGCGTCTTTGTTTATGATGACAGCCATAATTCGATGCTGTAAACATATGCAGTTGGTACGTTTTGTTAAATAAATCAAGATCACGCGTAACCATCCCTTGGTTTTACAGTCTCAGAGATAAACGTTAGCTGCATATCACATCTTATGCACGTCATAATTTTCACGGCGTGTCACGGAGCGACATATTCAAAACGTATTTGAATGTTAGTATTTGTTGGCCTTTCTGAAAGAATCGTTAAAAATTCACGTGACATACCGGGGTGCTGATAAGTCCTTAGCCTCACCAGGAAGGAAACAAGGTCAGAAGCATGTCAGGGACGCGCACGATTTCAACAACATCGAGACGCGAGCTGTTGTCAAGTCCCCCCCCCCCCCCCTAAAGGCAAGGCCCCGAGGGAAATCCGCGGCCTCCTGCCAAAAACAAA
>Ga0136643_10003826_pt1 | contig 20468 bp, 11 predicted proteins | sample TergutLab28metaG_FD_96883 | JGI IMG/M metagenome (GOLD analysis project Ga0136643, IMG submission 96883) | Labiotermes labralis P1 segment gut microbial communities from Petit-Saut dam, French Guiana - Lab288 P1 (version 3) (version 3) | ecosystem: Host-associated > Arthropoda: Insects >...
CACATTTTTCTAGCCTCATATTACCACCACGTCGAGTCTAATTTATAATATGCGACATCCCACCTGCACATTTTTCTAGCCTCATATTACCACCACGTCGAGTCTAATTTATAATATGCGACAAGAAGTTTTGATGCAACATTAAAGAACAAAGTAATTATCAAATAAAAAGATAAATTACGAAAATTACGAAAAATGGCTGACTTCTGCTATGTGATGCTGCGTGGTTTGGCAGAAAAGTGCCAACATTTCGGATCGGTATGCTGCCTCCATCATCATGTTCGCCATACAGCACCTTGACGATGGAAGCATCGTTTTCATTCGAACATGTTACATTTCCCTACAAAACTACGCGGTGACAAATACCACAGCTATTATAGCAAATATCACAGCTAAATGATCTTCGGCTCAGTGGGAAAGCCCAAAGAAACATTTGATATTGAGACGGTTTTATTTTAAGTACATTTGGCGATACGCAAAGTACACAAAGTAAAACGCAAGAAGTTCCAATTGCCAAATATTTAATCCATTTTCATGAATGCAAAAGTACGTTCTATAAGTAGCGCGTCTATTCACACCGTACACATTTGGACTTCTTTAGTAGATCTACTTTAAAAAAAAGCTTTTAATTTACAAGACAGTTAATGTATGTGGAACGTACGTAACGTTCCTGCAACCATTGTTGCAGTGGAAAACAATGAGTATCACACAACCTGAGTGTGTGTATTTGTAGTCTTAAGTATCCAGCATGCAATGCGCATGCGCCATATTGCCATAACTGTGGTCTGTCCAGTTCCACAATAATTTTCCACATTATCTCATAAACTGCACGATTTTTTAAAAAAAAAAAATTAGTTACTTAATAAAACAATTTGTGTTTTGATTTTCTCTGCAACTTTTTTTCTGAAACATTTCTTGTTCTAAGAAGAAACGAGCAAGATATGATAAAAAAATGTATATTAGTCTTCATGTAAAGTACACTTTATTCTTGTTCGATATGAATGAAACATGAACTCTGGCTACAGATTTATTGAAAATCCGTCCATTGGGTTCCGATTTGCTCCACGAGGACGGGGCAGACGGACAGACATGACGAATAACAATAGTCCCTTTTCGCAATTCTGCGAACGCGCCTAACAGCGCGTGAAGAAGACAGTGCACCATGCATTCGTACGCCTTACTGCCGTCCCCAAAATGGCTACTCTGTCTAGTCGGATTAGACGTGAAGACCTGAGATCATTTGATTGATTCTCAACTGTCCGATGTCATGTACTGGCTTTACACACACACACATGACCTGCATGGTAACGCACTAATTACTCCCTCTTTGAGCTAGGTTAAGGATGCAGCCAGACAGACACACGATCAAAAAAACCGTCAACAACAATTCCCATGGAAACTTTAACAGAACGTACGAAACAACTTGGCCTTACAGAAAACGGAATGCTTTCTCTTTCACTTGATATTCACCACGCGGTAACTGCTGCATCTGGTAAGAAATAACGTCTTTTTACAATGCCCTATTTAGTTTCAAAGCGACGGCAATACAGAAACACTGGTTCGGCATGATGCAACACGACAGGTATTTCGATGATAAATTTCGCGACGCTGGAGCAGTTTCTGAGGTTAAAACGTCCGATGTAGATCAAAGCAATCTTGCGGATTTAACTCGTCCAATGAATGGTGACATTTTTTGTTCACATCCCCCTTGTGGCTTAAATATAAATTTTATGTTTTTCTGTAAAAACAGAGATTGTTCGATCAACAAATGGAACATCCTGCCGAATGTCCGAAAGGTTAAGTCAATTAGAAATATCACCACAGTTATTGGTGGGGAAACCGGAGGGAAAGAGCCGACTGGGGAGACCTAGGCGTAGATGGGTGGATAATATTAGGATGGATCTCCAGGAGGTGGAATGTGGGTGTATGGACTGGATTGGGCTGGCCCAGGATAGGGACGGGTGGCGGAGGCTTGTGAGTGCGGTAATGAACCTTCGGGTTCCATAAAATGCGGGGAATTTCTAGCTGTAAAACCAGTTAGCTTCTCAAGAAGGACTCTGCCCCATGAAGTAAGTAAGTATCACCACAGTTAAATGATTTTACAATCTGGGCTTTTGTTAAATTTTTTTTACAACACGTAACATATTGGTCTCCGGGGATCCCGTAATTTTTTTTTCTATTTTGGTGACAAAAGTAACATTTTGGGCAAGATTTCATGAAAACGTTATCTACCTGCCTCCAGTTCTAACCTGCCATTTTTCCACACTTCTGTACTACCAGCAGTTAATACTTCAAGGATATCTGAAGCCCCAGATCTAAGGCAACCACTCTTGTCCCCCTTCAACAACTACATTAGGATAACGTGATTCAGAATCCAATCTGCCCGATAAAGTGGGCTCTGTGGAGCACCTAAATACCTTGGCACGCTCTGTTAACAAATGTCACTGTTGCTGTCCGCTAAAGAACACAGGGTCAAGTTTGAAAAATGTCACAGTAGGTAATGAACTGCGCACTCAGTCACGTGACCCGGTAAGATGTGCAAGTTTAAGTTTTTGTGTGTGAATTAACTACTATGCCATAAATATACATTAAGGCGTGGAGAAATAACTCCATATACTCTTAATCTCGGCACCAGACGTAGGCGAGTTAACACCTTGACGCCCCTGCTTCTATTAGTTGAAGAAAGTTTGGGCTCCAGAATTTGAATTGAAGCCAGCGCGGAGAAAATCTGCGCCCCTTTCAGGAATAAACGCACTTCCTCAGTAGCTGAGCACAAAGCCCTGTCACTGAGTGAGCTTTCCTGGTCCAAGTAATTTAAAAACGTTGCGGTAGGGCATTAATCCAAAATTTGCCTTGAATAAGACACTGTAATTGGTACTACCCAAAAATATTCTTTTTTTTTTGCATAGAGGGACGGAGGAAAATTCAGATAACTTCAGTCACGATAACCTCTAACCCGGGGCGAGATTCCAATTTTTCGAAACCTTATAGTTACAGGAGCGACATAGTCTTCCAAAAAAAATATTTTTATTCCTGTAACTAATAATAACGTAATAAAATCATAATAGAAATTGAAAATATGCAATATAAAAACACGTACATACCCACAATTGGAGGCCGAGATAGTGTAGTCGGTATAGAAACTCACTTCTGGCTGGACGGTTCGGAGATCGAATTCCGGTGCAGGCGAGACTTTCCGTGCCCGTCCAGACTGGTCTGGGACCTACACAACCTCCTGTTCAATCGGTAATGGCTCTCTTTTCCGGAGGTAAAGCAGCCGGAACCTGGCCTTGACCACCCACCTCCCATCTAGACCCGAGGTTAAGAAAGAATAGAGCTAAAGCTGAAGTCTCCGTTTGGGCCTGCATGGCCTGTTATAGGATGAGCTTTACCTTTGACATTCCTATAATCATGTACACACATTTCGTTAGAATCAAGCCGTATATAAGAAATCACCTTCATCTGTATTAAAACTACACAGCGTACAGAGGAGTTAAATGTATTAAATAATCTCCAGGCACTCATTAACCTGTCATGCAGAAGTTGACTTAAGACAGGTCATATTTACCGCGCACTGAATGCGTAACAAAAGTGGAGCGATACAGTTTTCTCTCCAAAACTCAATATAAAGAATTTCCAATTAGGCTGCCTATTCTTTTAAGATGTTGCGCTACAAATCGGAAGGTCACTGGTTCGATTCCAGCTGGTGTCAGTGGGTTTTTCGTTGACATAAAATCCTTCGGATCGCACGATAGACCTGGGGTGGACTCAGTCTCTAACAGAAATGAGTATCAGGAGTATTTCCTGGGGGTAAAGGCGGCCGGTGTGTAAGGCTGACAAACTACCATCATCCTGTGCCGTTATCTGGGAACCTTAACTTCCTAGAACCCTCTGGGTCCCTCCGGGCCTGTAACGGGACTGCTGCCTATTCTTGATAACTTACACACTTCCTTCGTCCTGACATTTATGTATTTGAGATATAAAGTCTATGGTTCTAAAGCTGACTAAGAACCGTGAAATCACACAATATGAAAAGTATAAATTATTTCAGAAACAAATTTCAGTCTTGAGAATGCCGTTTGGAAGACGTAACTTTCCTTCGAAACTTCGAGATCGTACCATCCAGTGAGGCCGCATAATATCCCAGAAGAAGGGTATCTTCGGCTACGCTGCTGAAACCCCTTCAAAACCATCAATTTCTAGGTCATTACTTTAACCCGTCAGTGCCATCCTTGATGCATTTTACGATCTTCGGTCCATTTAAATTTACTGTAAATTCAAAACCCCTCATTCCTTGTCAATGTTTGGAATTTAAACACCAGCGTCATAGAAGAATCAGACGTTCACTAAAATACACCGACCGTACGGAGGAACGTTCTGGTCCATCTACCAACCTGCTTTAACCCACGTGTCAATAAGCCACTGCTTCATTGCAAGAAATGCTGTTTTTTGTGAAGATTAGTCTTCTGGGTTGTTACGGTTAATACAGTACAAACATTCCATATTTCTGGAAGGACCTGCTGCATCCTCTTCTAGGGTCATTATTCGGAAGCTACTCTTTGCTTAGAAATAACAATTTCTACCAGATTATATACCCCAGAGAGCAGTAAGCTTGGTCATCGCTCGGATAACCTCTAATCTCACCCGCCCTTTCCTATATGTTGCAGCCCCGTGGACCCATACCTGATGCACTATTGTCTAGTGGTTAACACCAGACGCTATTATTCCACACTCTGCGAGGCACAAGGCGAACGCAACGGGGTGTCTCCGCCCGATACGTCGAATGCAGCGGGTTTTAACTTCCCACGTGAACAAGCAGAAGCTCATAAGAACGAGCTGGCTAGCAAAGCGGCTCGACTAAATGCCAGTCATTTGGGGCGAGGAAGCGGCGGTGCGGGAGGCAAACTGCATGAGGATATAGTGGTGAGATAAATTAATGTAACATATCCCATTGTATTGCAAATCAATAGAGGAAGATGTGTGGGGTCATCAGTCGCAACACGACATATATTTTCTATCATATGCATTGGATACATGATTCGAGTAATGAATCCAATATCAATCATACCCTTATAAATAACAAATAGCAAGTATTGTGTAATGGCATGTCAAACATACAGTACTTTCATTGTATTTTTGTGGGAACCCACATCACAATTATCATTACAATAAAACTGACAGTAAAACATCCATCAGTAAAAAACTTTATTATCCAACAGATGCACAAATATATAATTTGTAGATACAACTAGAATTATTATAAAATATTTTATAATAATTCTAATTTTATCTACGAATTATATATTTGTGTATCTGTTGGATAATAAAGTGTTTTAATCATCATTGATGTAACTTTAAAAATTTAGAAAATGTTATGAGTGATAATTATTCAAAATATGTATTACTGATATTTTCTAATATTTTTAGGTTTGGTAATCGATGTCATTACATTTTACCTGCTATTTGTTGTATAGAAGGGTCTGATAATGGCTTAATTAATCACAGACATGTAGCCAATACCAGTGATAGAAAATATAAGTTGTGTTGCTATTGATGATGTACCTTTTTTTCCTCTAAAGTCGTGACATATTTAAAAATGACTTTCTTTTCACATTCTATTCCCTATTCGTTTCTCTTTTCCTGATTCCTTCTTTCTTCATATTTCTGCTGTAATGAGCAGGCTACTTAGACCCGTAAGTCAACAGAAATTAATTTCGTGGAAATTTGTTATGTACTTCTGAACAATACTAAACTAAATGTTCTTTTGTAAGGTTGGCTGTGTAAAGAAAAAGACCAGCTACACGTTGTCCGACCTGGAACATGGAAAAGTGTACCACTTCAACTTGTTCGCGGTGAACAAGCGTACCAACCTCAGTATTCCGTATGGGCGCACCACCTTAAAGTATGAGCCACGAAGCAAACCGACCGGACTGCGAGACGGCAAAATATCTTCAGTGAATCTCAGAAAAATGGACGGGAGGGTGACGTTCAAGTTTAAGGTAATGATAATTAAAAACAGTAGAAAATCTCACTCTAACCGGACACCGATATTGGTACTATTTGCCTAAGACACTGAAAGCATCAGAATTATGGTAATCTGTGCTTGGGTTCTGGCCGATCCCAGAGGCCGCACGGTCTAAGGCGTAGGTCTGCAGCCGCTCGCTTGTTGGGATTGCCGGTTCAAATCCCACCGGCGGTATGGATGTCTGTCTGTTGTAAATGGTGTATATTTTCAGGGAGAGGTCTCTGCGTCGGGCTGATCACTCGTCCAGAGGAGTCCTACTAAAAATGATGTGTCTGAATGAGTGTGATTGTGAAGCCTCGATAATGAGGAGGCCCTGGCCCAGTAGGGACTGTTGGGCCAATGGGAAAAAAATCTTGGTTTCTAAAGAATTCAACAATAAATTACTTCGAAGGAAAGACGTCAAGGCAGATAATGTAAGCGTAACGTAAGTGTGGCGTTTTCGAGTCACCAATGTTACAATGGAAAAGCAAAATTTTATTTCCCTGCCAACAACAAAACATGTTTGTATCTTCATGCGAAGTACCCTACATTTTTGTCCGATTTTAACCTAATGTAGATTTCTAGACAGATTTAAAAAAAAAATTCCCAAATATATATTTTTACTGCAATCCGTCCAACTCGAGCCACGATGATACAAGCGGCGAGACGGGTTGAAGAAAAGACGAAAATACAAACAGGTGGACGGACATCATGAAGCTAATGGAGGCTTTTCGCGATTATGCCAACGCGCCTAAATATTAATGTGTTTATTGTTCCATCTATTTATTTTTTGTGTGACTGATTATTTTTATTTATTTATTTATTTTTATTTATTTATTTCAATAGGTCGGGAATGGTGCACGCGATGAGCTCTACTTCTACGTCATGCCATGTGGAGGTGCAGTGGACGCAGAAGTCACGCTAAAAGGAAAAACAATAACATCCCGAAAACAAATATATGGGTACGAGATGTTGCGGGTTGAGAGCCCGGTTCTCCGCCAGCGATTCTTGTTGCGAATATCAGCGTCAAAGTCAGAAGAACTGCATCGAATATCGACAGTCGAAGTAAGCACAGTCTAAATTACTAGTCCTAGCCGCAGGAATAGCTGCGCTTAAGGGTAAATCACGTTAGGAAAATTGGAGGACACGTTATATCTGCCAAATGAAAGTATTGGTAATTTAACGCTGTTAAATAACGTAACTTGTTCACGTCGCCTAATTCTGTTTCACGTACTTCCTGATATCTGCTCGCTGAGTTCATTTAGGTCCCCTATGGAGCTGTGTATTACAACTACTAGTTCTGAATTCACATTGCATGTTTTTGTAACTTTCAAGTTAATCACAGAGTAACCAATTAATGACAATTGTTTATAATTAGTCAGAAATTTTATTTCAAAATGACGAAAGAGGCAAGCGTTAGTGTAATGCAGGAGAGGAATCTTACATTCCCGATTTTATAATTCCGGTGTTTTTTGATTGAAAATTATAAAGGTAAATGTCTGTGGCCCGTATGCCTAAACACCAGGCCTTGAAAGCGAATACAGGAAGTGGTGGTGAAACTCCATGTCCGCCTAAAACAGACCTTAGAAACAGCGAAATTTGAGTCATTACTTTTACACTATTGTCGCTTGAGTCCAGATGAATGAATTTCCATTTTCCATTGGGTAGGACAGTAGTGAAAATTTCCTAAATAAACTGGAAGGAAGCTCAGGAAGTACAGGTTATTTTAATTTACAACTGTTATGGAGTGATCCAAAGCAAAGCAATGTAGATATCTAAACAATGTAAAACATGAAGTTAGTAGATATTTCAGAAACAAACAGCAGGAATATCTGAAAGTCAAAATTGATGAACTTGAAACTAACAGTAAGATAAAAAAAAAATCAGAGACTTGTGTGGGGGCATCATTGACTTTAAGAAGGATTGCTAGCCTAGAACTGATATAGTAAAGGATAGGAATGGGGATTTTGTTACAATTCTACAGTATTTCGCCCAGCTGGAAGAACCACCTCTCTAAGCTATGGGGTTAATGATATTAGGCAGACAGAAATACATACAGCATAGCCACTAGTGTCTGAGCTGAGGGTCTTTGAAGTTGACATAGCTATTGAAAAGCTAAAAAGACACAAATCACCAGGTATTGATCAAATCCCAAAACAAATGATTAAAGCAGGGGGTACGATAATTCGCTATGGGATCCATAATGTTATTAATTCTATTTGAAATAAGGAGGAATTGCCTGAGGGGTAGAAGGAGACGATCATTTTACCTATCTATAGGAAGGGTGATAAAACAAACAGTAGTTATTATGCAGGCAAATAACTCTTGTCAAATACATACAAAATTTTACCCAACATCTTGCTGTCAAGGTTAAATTCATATGCACAGGAAATTATTGGAGATTGTCAGTGTGGAATTCGAAACAACAGGTAAACTACTGATGATATATTCTTCATTCGCCAAATACTTGAGGAAAAATGGGAAAAAGATGAAGTGGTTCATCAGCTATTTACAGGCTTTAATAAAGCTTATGATTAATTAAGTAGGGATGTCTTGTATAATAATCTCTTTGAGTTTGATATCCCTATGAAACTGGTAAGGCTAATAAAAATGTGTTTAAATGAAACCTATAGCAGAGTCCGTGTAGAAAATTATTTGTCTGATATGTTTCTTTTGAAGAATTGTTTGAAAAAAGGAGATGCTTTATCGCCATTGCTTTTCAACTTTGCTTTAGAGTATGCTATTAGGAGGGTTCAGGTAAACCAGGATGGCTTGAAATTAAATGGTACACATCAGCTTTTGCTTTATGCTGATGATGTTAATATATGAGCTGAAGCCTACGTACTACAAAGAAAGGCAAAGGCGCTTTATTAATTACTAGTAAGAGGTGTACTAGAAGTAAATGGTGATAAAACGAAGTATATGAACGTGTCTCGAAGCAGGACGAAATCACAGAATAATGATTGATAATAGCTCCTTTGAAAGGGTAGAACAGTGAAATTATTTGGGGGAAAAACTTAGCTGATCAAAATTTTATTCAGGAAGAAAGTAAGAGCAGATTAATGTTAGGGATCGCTTTCTATCATTCGGTTCAGCATTTCTGTCTTACAGTTTTCTTTCCAAATATACAAATATTAAGATATACATATCTACAGTTTTGCCTGTTGTTTCCCTTGGGTGACACTTGGTCGCTCACATTTAAAGAGGAACCTAAGATGAGAGTGTTTAAGAATAGGGTGCTGAGGAAAATATTTCGGCCTAAGAGGGACGAGGTAACAGGAGAGTGGAGAAAACTACATAATGAGGAGCTTCATTAACCGTATTCCTCAACAAACGTTATTCGGGTGATTACATCGAGAATGAGATGGGCTTGGCATGTAGCACGTATGGGGGAGAGGAGAGGTGTATACAGGGTTTTGGTGGGGAAACGTAAGGGCGAGAGATCAATTGGAAGACCCACGTTTAGATAATGGGAGGATAATATAAAGATGGAGCTTCAGGAAGTGAGATGGGGGGCATGGAGTGGATTGATCTGGCTCAGGACAGGGACAGGTAGCGGGCACTTATAACCGCAGTAATGAACCTTCGGGTTCCATAAAATATGGAGACTTCCTTTACTAGTGAGATACATTATCTTCTCAAGAAATATTCTGCTCCATGTAGTAAGTAAGTAAGTAAGCAAGCAAGTAAGTAAGCAAATAACTCTCCTGAAATGACAGTAAATGTTCCTGAATTTGTAACATCGTAAAGGACAGCGTTACGCAATCATGCGTTCTTTCACACAAGACATTCGGTGAGCACTCACATACGGTGAGCACTCACATACGGTGAACACTCACATATTCACAGAATACTCGACGATAAGACAAAACCTCCACATATAATTAGCACACTGCATTCACTTCGTAACTCCCACCACAGAATTGAGGTCGACATTTATGCAAAACACAGCACCCTTGAACATATTAGAAAATATATGCATAACGAAAAGTTCGGCTTATTTGCACACTTATTTGTTCATTTATAAAAATAGAGTATATAAAAAAGTACCTCGTGCAGAAAGTGTCTCTTATGTTCATAACACTTTTGTCCCAAAAATGTTTCGTTATGGTAGATACTTAGCAGTGTATGTTTAGATTAATCTTGAGATATATTCATTTAAAGAGTTTATTATAGTCCAATTTTAACCAAAATTGGAATATATCGACATAATTTCTTCAGATCTCCAAATCATATTTAATTAAAACATGCACGCTTGATATGGATTTGTTTCAAGTGTATGCAGAAAGAAGAAATTTGCTACTATAACCATTTAAAAGGCAAGAATAACCCGAAAAACATTTAAAACTCCAGATCATACAGCACAGGAAATATACTCCATCTTGGTTATAACGACGAAACAGTGAGCATTGTGTAATAAAAAAAAATCTTTCTTCTTGTATCCTTAATCCCCACAGAAATACATTCTACGGGCAGAAAGTCGAACAGTTTAGTTTAAAACCTGGTGGGAAGTACAGAAATCACTACAACGTAAAGAATGCAAGGCACATAAAGTATCTGATTATACCGTAAGATGATATTTCAACCTCAGACTTTGAAAACTGCCACAAAATGTATGGCAACTGAAACTTTGAACGCGCTGATTCTGACCCATTTCAATTCCGACCATGAATTGGCCTGAAATGACGTAGAATGGCCAGCAGCACAACGGATCACACTTATAACCTGGCCGACATTCAAATTAGATGAAAGTATTTTGGAACCAATACTTTTCTTTCTCCACATTCCTTCATAATATGTTGAGAAAGTATGCTTGTGACAGGGACGACGTCGGCGAGGGAAGCACACCGGCGGGTACAGCAGTGGACAGGAATTAGTTCCGAAAGATGTCCGTCAGTAAAAGTTCTAAAACCAGGCTGGTCTTCATTTCAACAGACATCTGGGCTTCCTTCCTAATAAGGATAAATTAGCCTAACCTAGGGTGCTTGCGTCATTCATTTCGAAGTTTTGTATATCGGTACAATCCACTACTTTAACGGCAAAGTCCTGAGGCAAAAGAGCAACTTGTTTCAGAAATTCCTAAATTGTTATGTTATTGTTATTATAATCATTATCATTACTGTTACTACTCCTATGGCATTCCAGTGGGATTTCATTCATTGCCTTGTTCAAGCAGAACGCTCTAAAAGCACTACATTTCTGGATTCGCTTACTGTTCACGGATGAAAGAAGGCGAAGAAGGGGGCTGAGATGCTCCCACTAAGAAAACTCAATAATTGTCAGTAGGTTTTTGGACACAGGCTTGAGACTGGTTCATTTTTCAGGTTCTTGCTACTACGCGACCTGGGGTTAAGTCCCCTTTGCCGGAACTGCCGTCGGAGACGCAAGTGCATGAGTATGACAGTATGAGGAAATGCAACTCAGTAACGGTAGGCTGGGTACCGTCACCTGAACCGCGGATCGCTCGCTACTGCGTCTTCGCTCGGGACGACAAACAGATGGAGATTGAAACGAGTCGGCCCAACCAGTGTGCACTGGACTCTAGACTTAAGAAATCTGACTTTGCTCTCATGCACTGTCAGGACAGGGTACCAGACAATAACAGGTAAGAGACATACTGGATGGCATAAAGTGATGGTTTGAAAGATCGGGCAGCATTACAGTGAGAAGTTAGGAGGTGAAATCTCGTCTAAATGCATGTCGGCAATCCGCGTATGTGTTTCTAGAAAGCCACGCACAAAACGAACAGAATACCTTAAGAAATGTAAACTGAACTGACTAAAGAAACTCCATAGAGCAGAGTCCTTCCTGAGAAGCTTACAGGCTCTCAGATAGTGGAGAAATTCACAGAATTTTATGAAACCCGAGAGTTCATTGCCACAATCGCAAGCGCCCGCCACCTGTCCCTATCCAGAGCCAGATTAATCCAGTCCATGCTTCCTCACCCCACTTCCTGAAGTTCCATTTTAACATTACCCTCCCATCTACGCCTAGGCCAAGGAATGGAAACGTAACTTTGTGCAGTAATTTGTGCTGCATTTATGGCGATGTACAATGGGATGGCGTCGACTGAATTTGTACAGCTTAGGAGAGTCAACAATGGAGAACTCTTCTGAACGCAATAATAGATTTGGATTTCAATAAATGAAGAATTGCTTAAGTAGCTGAGCTACTATTTGTTCTCAGGCAGTTTCTTTTCCCATGCAGTTATAATAATTTGAGCTGAATATTGCCTCTTTCAATTTACGTCTCAGTTGTTTCTCAGAGAGAACCTTAACCGATTTCTTGACCACATTTCAACAGAACAGACTGATTATTCTCTTCCATTAACTTTCATTCTGTACATACTAAGAATTTTCATTCACAATACGAGGCATAAGCACCCAACTATTCTAGACCTGCTCGTTTTTACAAACGCATTTTCAGGGTTATAATTTGCTATTCCCGTTGGTGCTTGCTTGCATGTAAAACGGTGTAATTCTTTTGCGACAAACACAGCAGATCTATCGCAGAGGAAACCAGCGTCTGCCTGGACATTCCATGATAGAAACCTGTAATTTCATTCACTGATTTAACATGACACAGCTCAGAGTTAGATGGGGGTGGAAAGGGATAAAGGAAAGAGAAAATATGGGAGGGGGAGTTGAAAACGTTAAAAAAAAATTATTTCTCTTGAATTTTAAAGACTTTTCCACCAGCAGATCCACCTCTAATGTCGACGGATAGGAAATAGCCATCACAATCAGCGGCACGACCGCTTAATAGCTTATCCACAACTAACTGAAAACACAAACCATATCTCTGAATCTATTTTCAGGTCAGTGATAACACAGACCATAGGAAACCTCAAACACGGAAGGCGATACATTATTCAAGTGACTGTGACTAAGTCAAGAGGTAAGACGCTATCCTACGACTTACTGCAAGTGAAGACCAAACCCGCCTGTACGTAGCGCCACTTGAAAGTACAGGAAACTCTTCGTTGACAGTTCATCGTTCTTCAGCAGACATCTCCAGAAGGGCGTCGCCAAGTGAACGTCCCAAGAACTGTGTACCAAATGCTCATCAGTTACTTTGCATTAAGTCTTATTTGTATATTTACACTGAAGTGTACTAGGAGAAGATACTCATTTAAATATATATACACAGCAATCACAAGAACTCGTGGCCACCGACAGCACTGAAATTGCGAACATTTGAAGTAGGTATGAATTAATTTTGTAACGGGTTTCAGTGACTTTCCCTCACTTTAAAGGTGCTGAATAATATGACAGTATGTCAAACGAACTGATTGAGCAGTTAAAGATACAGATGTAGCAGGTATATGTAACTACCACCGAAAAAACATAGTCTAAAAGAACATGACAATTTTTGTCTTTCACTATCAACATGTCAGGTAGCAATTTGTTTCTGAACGGTGACACAAATTTTTAGTGCCAAGTGCAAAATTCTAATTTTGAATCGAATACGACTCTAGCGATAAACCAGTTATCAGATTTGCCCTGCCTAAATATAGAAGTAAAGTCAATATTATTCAATCAATCACTTCATTTCCACGACGTCTAATAACGCAGTTCGCCCCAACATATCAGTAGACGTTTCTTATTTCAATGCTTAATGACATCATACCGTATAATATATTACAGAATTTATAAAAAAATTGTATCTGCTAAATCGAAATTCTGATCGAATTTGTCAGTTTATAAAATATATTTAAGATGTACGGCGTTTCGGTAGTTACTAAACGTCCATAAGCACGCGGTTTGTTGTCATTATACTGCAAAGTGGATAGCTAAAGACTACACAACCGCTATGTTCGGCATAAAATCGTTTCTTAATTATTGATCCCTGGTTTGTCATAAACCAGTAAGTGGTACCACTATGGCAGTCATAAACAGTGTAAGGTACAAATACTGACGAAACGTCGTGTGTATATATATATATATATATATTACCTAAGACCATGAAAAATATACGCAATATTTACGATGTAATGAAACATCGAAACAAATTTCTACATGTCCTGAGGCCTGTCTTTAAATGTCCCATCACCATAAATATTTAATAATTTTTCATCACATAAAAGGTTTCGGATGGTCATATTTATTCGACTTTCCCTTATGATCGCAATAGTCAGCTTTATTGGTCTTGTTTTTCGGCAAAAGTTGATGCATTTTATATAAAATTACCAAGCATTTGCCTTAAGAAGTGTTAGAGAGAGGTGTGTTAATAAACTGTTGTGTGAGCAACATAAACTGTTGTGTGAGCAACATAAACTGTTGTGCGAGCAACATAAACTGTTGTGCGAGCAACATAAACTGTTGTGCGAGCAACATAAACTGTTGTGCGAGCAACATAAACTGTTGTGTGAGCAACATAAACTGTTGTGCGAACAACATAAACTGTTGTGCGAGCAACATAAACTGTTGTGTGAGCAACATAAACTTTTTTCCTCAAGGGCAATCATACCATCAAAGTCACGTAAGCAAAAAAGGAGTATTAATTTATTTAATCGCAAATTTCACACAAACGCCACAAAACACATCAGGATTTGAGAAATTATATATGCATTAATCATTTTTCAGTAAAGAATCTTCTACTTCCAACTTAATTTATAAACTGGTATTTTTAAGAGCAGTTATTTTTAAAATTTTAAGAATCCATCTTCAATTAAAAGTAGACATATATAATGCTTTGCAATCTGAGCTATACATTTGATTATTCAGAATTATTGTCTGCAAAGTGATAGTTATGTCGCCTATGTACCACTACTAACGAGTAAGTGCAATGCAGAAGTTACGTTACACTTAAAATCAATTAAGAAATTTCACCAATATGTAGTGTCATAAGCAAATTTATTATTGTGAAATCTGGTTTTAGGAGAAGCGAAGTTTATATTTTGTTCTGCTGGCTTATTACATAGTTCTACGTTGTGTCATAAGCATTGTCCAGCGCTCTGAACCAGTCCAACAGTGTGCGTAGCAAATCAGCTTCAAATTGATACACCATTTTTACATTCCTGTCTTACTCAGGGTAGTTTCGATTTTGAGTCAGCGGAGAGAGAGTGTGGAATAGACACATGGTCGCATAATCAAAGTAACTGCCCATCAGAAAGCATCGCAAACATAGGCCTGCCATTGTTAATACATTGTCTGTTATTATTACTGTGGGCTGGGTAGGTCAGTCGGTATAGTGACTGACTACGGGCTGGAAGGTCTGGGATCGAATCCCGGTGGGGACGAGATTTTCCGCCCGTCCAGATCGGCCCTGGGGCCCACCCAGCCTCCTGTAAAATGGGTTCCGGGTCTTTCCTGGGGATAAAGTGCGGCCGGAGCGCGCTGCTGACCACTCACTTCCTCCTAGTGCCGCGGTCATGGAAGAGTAGATCTATACCTCTACACACCCTCTGGGCCACACCGGGCCTGTAGCGGTATCACTTTACCTTTTTTATTTTTGTTATTATTATTATTATTTTTCACTGACTGTGTGTAGTTTATGCATGCGAAAATGCTTTATTATTTCCAACAATTAATTCAAAATATGTAGTGCTGTCATGACACATATCTCTCATTCTGTAGTGGGCGACACTGATCTGCCACACATGGGAGATTAACGAACACAGTAAACATGTGTCTCCAGGACCCAAGCCGGGAAAGCGTATCTGTACGGGCTGAAGGTTTGGGGGTTCGAAGGCCAGTATTTTGCGACATTTTCTACACCCGTCCAACTTGTCTTCGAAACTAACCCTCATCCTACAAAATGGGAAGAGGCTCTCTTTCCCAGAAATAAAGCGGCCAGGTGACATTGATGCCCTGTCCCATCCAGCACCGACGTTAAACATGGGTAAAAATATATCTCTACCTCCTTTGCTCCTCCAATACCACGTCACAGGTTCGCCTGTACCTATGACTGAAGAGTCCTTATTAAATATTTGAAGAATCAAATTAATGTAAATTATTAATATAAGCCAGTTCCTACCCCACAGTTGACACGTCACTTCTCCATTGTAACCACCAAGTGGATAAAAGTTTTGGGAAAATAATCATTGCTTATTCTGATAATACAATTAAACAAGTACGCTGTGTGGGCAAATTCAGCTTTTTTTTTGAACTGACAGTATCTGCTCTAACCACTGTGGTATAAAACCTTAATTTGTAGGATTACAAGATAATGTACGCAACATGTCTGGAAAAATACTGGTACAGGCTTAGAAAGGGGACATTTTATTGACCGCAGCTGATCGCAATGCATATTCTACCCCCACCTTATATCTAGGATTATATCTAAAAAAAAAAGAAACAACTAATTTGCTCCCCCACCACCGAGGACATAATGGAACGATACCGCCTGGGCACCAACAGTGACATTTTCTGTGGAAGTAAAGATAGGGAAAGCATGTAGCTGAGGCATGCTGTTTAGAAACTTGGCGGCTTAATTCAATATTTAGATATCAGCACAAAACAAATTATTTATTTATTTATTATTCCCCTGAATATGAGCCAAAATGAAATTTAGTAAAGATCTATTGAGCCTGTCGGACCAGTTTTCTTTCCCTACATGAGTGATGATGTAAGATGCATATTTCGTATAAATACTAAGCTCAGTGTTCTGTCTCATTGATCGACTGCTGTAAGAGTGAATGTAATTTTAATGTTATTTTTGTTTAACTCTTTGAAGCATGAAGTTGATCTAAGCAACATTTAAAAATTTTAGTTTCAATGGTCCGTGCATCGCATAATATATGGGAATAATTATCGAAAAAGATGCAACAGTACACAGTTTATTTATATCTGTCAATTGCTTTACATGTTTCGGGTGAAATACCACCCGAAACATGTAAAGCAATTGACAGATATAAATAAACTGTGTACTGTTTGATCTTTTTCGATAATTATTGCCATACATTTAAAAATTTGTTTTCTAATTCAAAGTAAAGGCAATATTTCCATTACAACAGTCTGGTTAGTGCTGTTTGTGAGGATGCTTTTAATTATGACAATCACGAGCAAAAAGTAAATAAAATCTAGGATCAAAATAAAGTGTTTATGAATTTGAAAGCAAATTGTACTTACTGTTATCAATATGCTTTGAAGGGTTAAATTGTGGATAATACAGCGAATGTTCTTTTATAATATGCCTGTATGAAAACAGTTGTGATTTCACTGTAAAGTTTCATATTACTGTTGTACGGTAAGGTATGACTGGTCAGTCGAATTTTCTGGAAAATGTAAATCGTTAATTACTTGTGTAAATTTTAAGTCTGAAACTAAAGTTACAAGCAAAATATGATGTGGGAGATTCTGGGTTATCAAGGGACTACAATGAACATTACTGTTTTCTAGGACGTAACTGCTGTACACTTTTACTGTAAAGAGGGCGGCAACAGCTCACGCCTATCGTTGTTATCTATCCACCTAATTACACAATGTCACATCCCAGAAGATCTTTGGGACATGACATCAGTGCTAATTCAAGGAATGTTTTTAAAAATTCATACTCATTTTAACTGTCGGAATATGAAGACATACACCGTGCGGCACGAAACACAGGCACATACGCTTACTTACTTACTTACTCCATGGTGCAGAGTCCTTCTTGAGAAGCTAACTGGTTTGCACCTACTCAAGAAATTCCCCGCATTTCACGGAACCCGAAGGTTCATTACCGCACTCACAAGCGTCCTCCAAATGTCCCTATCCTGGGCCAGCCCAATCCAGTCCATATATCCACATCCCACCTCCTGGAGATCCATCTTAATATTATCCACCCATCTACGCCTAGGTCTCTCCAGTGGTCTCTTTCCCTCTGGTTTCCCCACCAAGACCCTATACACCCCCTCTCCTCACCCATACGCGCCACATGTCCAACCCATCTCATTCTTCTCGATTTTATCACCCGCACAATATTGGGTGAGGAGTACAGTTCATTTAGTTTCTCGTTATGCAATCTCCTCCATTCCCCCGTTACCTCGTCCCTCCTAGGTCCAAATATTCTCCTCAACACCATATTCTCAAACACCTTCAGCTTCCTTTCCTCCCTCAATGTCAGCGACCAAGTTTCACACCCATACACATACGAATACGAGACTAAATTATTCTATATTATTAGCTCTGAAACTGACGGTAACACATCTGTCCACTCTGCTGGCGTTCCATAAATTACGTTCACATGATCAAAAGAAAGTGTTTCGTATTCATTTGTACGTTTCAAATGTATGGTTACAATACAGGTGAACCGCCGTATCCACGGGTAATACGTTCCAAGACCTACCGCGGTTATGGAAATCCGCGGCTAATACCGAACGCTATATTTAATGTCATATAACATGATATTCGTGTAACATACATAAATACGGTAAAGTTAAATTGATAAATTTCGCATAGTAAGGTATCGACATTAAACAAAGCAATATTAAAGTGTACTGTATACTACATTGCACTTTAGAGTGTACTCTCTCTCTCTCTCTCTCGTACGTATGAAAGTAAGGGATTCCGACGTGTTAGCCTAATCCTCAAGAGACGATTGAGCAATGAAAAAATACAATATCTGTATTGTACAGTGTCATGAACAGTTCAAGGGATGACAGAATAATAAAAATCATGCTTTTCCATAAAGACGCTGCATAAGCAATGAAAAAACGTGTTACTGTAACACATTTCAAATGAAAATCATACTACGTACTTGTACATAACTTGTAATAAGAAAAGTTTATATGTTAAACAATATCTTAGCCTATTGTGGGTATTCACCGTCTTCTCCGTCCTTCTTGTTGCTTTCTGAACACAAACGCTGTGATAACACGACAACTAATTGGAACAGCGAGAACGCTAGAAGCAGAAAGGTGGCAAGATTGTGGGGAAGCGTGGGTACGGGGACAATGGAAGATGAGTCAAGTACTGGGCGCGTTTGGGCTGCTGGATTTCACCATGTTACGGCCCGTTATGGCTTGGCGCGCGTTTTGAAACTTATGACCCGTCTATTTATTTTCCAATTTTTTTTCGGACCCCGGTCAACCGCGGTTACGGTGGTCCACTTGTACTGTAATAGTGTCACTTACGGTCTGGGACTGACGAGTTACAACAGTGTGGCACTAGAATCTAACGCCATATTTTGAGAGTCAAAAGCTTCGCGAAGACTTTGTAAAATGGTTGAAAATTTTGTACACGAATACTCAATTTGTACCACCGATTTTGTAGAGAAATACTCAATTTGTACGACCAGTTTTGTAGACAAATACTTAATTTGTACGAACTAATTTCAACACGAATACTGAAGCTGTACGACCCATTCTGGGCGAGATATTTACCGTGCACATAAAATCCTTCAAATATTAACTTTTTCTACTTCACAAACGATATATCTCGCTCTACATCAGACAGTCTATGTGTCTCAGGTATCTGCCGTCACCAGACACGTAACAGGAAGTGTAACCACATATGTAATTGCTAACCGTTTCTGTATATCTTGGAATTTTAGCACAAAATTAAATAACACACAAAATATTTCACCCAAATTTACACAAAAAATAAAGTCAACAAAAAGTTAACAGATTCATGACAAACAAAATGTGTCATGAATCTGTTAACTGTTTGTTTACTTCATTCTTGTTTAAATTTAGGTGAAATATTTTGTGTATGACTTAATTTTGTGTTGATATTCCCATTCGTAACATTAGCGGGATTAGCGAAGAAGCTATAAATTGGATTCATAAGAAATAATTTTATGTTGTGGGCATGCTTCTGCGAAGAATTAGTTTCAACCCCGCTATATTTCTTACGTACGGCTTTTCTGGGAGCGGGATAGAGAAATGTCGAGTGATCATATACAGCAAGAAGTGTTTTAATAACGCTCAAAAAATATTTATTATGTTTTAGTTCATAAAAATATGTAAAACTTAGTGCAGAGCTCAAATATGTGTTATTAACAGATCAGCATATCTCCTTTAATGCAAAAAAAACTCTCCCGCTCCTTTGTGACCATTCAGTCTTTCCATATTAGGTGAGTAAAAATTTTTTAACGACAGAAGCAATGAGTTGTGATATTTGAGGTCATCACGGTGATATTACGGTAATCTGGGACGCGACGCCGTGTAATTTGGTGGATTTCCAAGACTAGAATTCTTCGCATTCAGTGCACGAAAACCAACGAAGTAATTTCAAGGAAGCCGCTATCTGCTCAAGTAGCGACTGAAGGATGTCCGGAGCAGAAGCAGCTCACTACTCTGTATAAAAGATAATTTCCTTACTGAACGGGATAAAACAAAGAGAAGTACAATTTACTTCAGTTGTATAGAAATGAAGTTTGTAATAAGATTTATAGAAGTTGTAGTGTTCTATTTTGCAAGTACAAAGCAACAGTAACTACCGTGTGTAAGAACTGACCCTTATCGTTATAAAAAAATATGGCTTCCTACTGGGCTGCCATTTCTGTTCTCATAATCTGCAGTATAGAGGCTAACACTGCG
>Ga0136643_10003827_pt1 | contig 20464 bp, 18 predicted proteins | sample TergutLab28metaG_FD_96883 | JGI IMG/M metagenome (GOLD analysis project Ga0136643, IMG submission 96883) | Labiotermes labralis P1 segment gut microbial communities from Petit-Saut dam, French Guiana - Lab288 P1 (version 3) (version 3) | ecosystem: Host-associated > Arthropoda: Insects >...
ATAGCGGTCTGCAAAATATTAAAAGCTTCATTTCGCCTAATATACATTAGACCAGAATTAAATGTGAACTTCTCGTCCAATTCATATCCTAAAAGTGCTTCCATCAGCAGGGCGAAGTTCTGATAGGTGATATACCTCTCCAAATGCTCGTGTACATTGGCAGGTAAAATGCCATGGTCTACCCAGCGTTGTGCCGCTTCCCTTTGCGTGGTGTCGTGGATGGGTTCGGCAACAACCAACACCACACCAGCCAGAACTAAAGCGAACACAATGACTATAAAGTACCTAAGCTTCCCACTCATTTCGTCCACCCCTTTTGTTAGTTGTTCATCATCTTGTCTTCCCAAAGCATCACCTGTCCTTGTTTCTGAGAGGCAACAACGTCAATGACACGCTGGTTAGCAGAGCCACGAAAACGCAAACCAATGTCCCTCAAGTTATGCTTATACTGCCCATCAATCAAAATGTCACTGGCTTGGAGAAGGGCAATTTTATCAGGGTCGCCTTCACCAATAATCTGCTCATAAGTAAAGCCCGTATATGTAACTACGTCCAAATCCATTTCTTTGGCGGCTTCTGCTACCTGCAACAGCTCGTATGGCTGCAAAAAAGGTTCGCCTCCCGAAAAGGTAATACCCCTTCTGGATTTGCATTGCTTTCTCATCATACGGATAATTTCTTTTGATGAAAACTCCTTACCAGCCTCACAAGACCAACTTTCGGGATTATGGCAATGGTCACATTCATGCGGACAGCCCTGAGTAAAAATCACAAAACGAAGCCCAGGACCATCCACGGTGCTTTCTGAGGAAATTCCAGACAAGCGCATCTTATTTTCCCCCTCCCATTAAAATCAAGTTTATTCTTTGTCATTAAAGTTCTGATGAATTTGGCGGTTTTTGACTTCTGCCAACTTTGTGTCATTAAAACGGTCAAGGGTGGACAGGTATCCCGTTATTCTGCGGACACGGCTGATATTTGTGCCACGGCATTTTGGACAGGTGTCCGCTTCGATAACGCCATTTAAGCCACAATCCACACAAATGTCCACAGGGAAGTTTACGCTGACATAACCCATGTCGGCTTCCGCCATGGCACGAATTAAAGTTTCAAAAGCTTCGATATTGCCTTCTGGTGCTGAAGGAAGCTCCACATAAGAAATATGCCCTGCATTACAATATTTATGGTATGGTCCTTCCAAAGCAATTTTATCCAATGCACTAATCCCAAACTCCACAGGAATATGATGGGAATTTGTATACCATTCTTTGTCAGTAACGCCCGAGATTACACCATAAACTTCGGCATCAATTTTGGTAAATTTCCCGCTTAATTGCTCGGCTGGTGTGGCAAGCAAAGTGAAGTTTTGGCCGTGTTTTGCCGTAGCTTCGTCACAAAGGCGACGCATATGGGAAACAATGGAAACCCCAAGGGCTTGTGCCTCCGTGCTTTCCCCGTGGTGTTTACCTGTAAGGGCAACCAAACATTCTGCCAAACCAATAAAACCAATGCTTAGAGTGCCGTGTTTAATCGCATCTTCTACAGGGTCGTTAGGACCTAGATTTTCGCTGTCCATATACAGTCTTTGACCCATAAGGAAAGGAAAATCACGCACACGCATATTTTTTTGCACGTTATAACGAGCCAGTAATTGCTGAACACAAAGCTCCATCATTTCGTCTAAGGACTTCCAAAACACAGACAGGTCTTTGTTTGCCTTAATGCCCAAGCGAGGCAGGTTTAACGTGGTAAAAGATAGATTGCCACGAGAGTTGGTCTTGGCTTCTCCGTTACAATTGGCAATTACACGGGTACGACAACCCATATAACCAACTTCTTCCTCAGCAAAAGGCTTGTTGAAGCTAGAATCTTGGAAGGAAAAGCTAGGGAACAACCTCTTGCAGGCAACCTTCATAGAAAGCTGGAAAAGGTCATAGTTTGGGTCACCTGGCTCAAAGCTAACATCTTCCTTTATTTTGAAACAAACATTGGGGAACAACGGCGTTTCGCCCTTACCCAAACCTTTTTCATAGGCAAGCAAGAAACATTCTGTTACCATACGACCTTCCTCACTGGTGTCCATGCCGAAGTTGATGCTAGAAAATGGCACTTGCGCTCCAGCACGGCTGTGCATGGTGTTGAGGTTGTAAATAAAACCTTCCATGGCTTGGTAAGTTTCTTCACGAGTACGTCTATTCACCAACTCTTTTACTTTATCATCATCAATTGGCAAGCCAAGTTCTTCCAAATTTTCACGGATAAGCTTGTCCTGTCGCTTACGCTCCAACCGCACATAATGAGCCAAATCCCTATCAAAATAAGCAAAGGATTGACCGCCGTGCATATCATTTTGGTTGCTCTGCAATATGATTGCAGCTAATGCCGCTGCTGTTTTAATGCCTTTGGGTGGGCGTATATACCCATGACCATTGTTAAACCCTTCTGCAAGCAGCCTATCAAGCGGAATTTGTAGGCAAGTTAAGGTCTTAGAATACCAAGAAAGGTCATGTATGTAAATATCACCGCCAAGATGAGCCTGCGCTTCTTTTTCGGTAAGCACACGCTTCAAATAGTAATTTTTGGAAGCCATTTCAGAAATTTGCAAAACCTTGGCAGAAGGCGAATTGCCCACATTGGCATTTTCACGGTTATTTTCTTTCAGGATGGTGCAAACCGCCTCCATCAGCTCCGAGCGAGCCTCACGCAAACGTGAGCGGTCATCACGATACAAAATATAAGACTTTGCAACCTTGGCGTGTCCGTTTTCGATTAAGATGGCTTCCACAATATCTTGCACATCTTCCACTGTAACCCGCTCATCACCATCAGGAAATTCTTTGTTAATTTTTTTTATAGCTTCCAGGGTAAGCTCCATAGCCAGCTGGCGGTCAGGTTCGCCTGTGGCTTTTAGGCACTTAAAAATAGCATCGGTTATTTTACTCTCGTGAAAATCCTGGGTTCTCCCATCTCTCTTGTAAATCTTTGTCAGCATAATCCTAGGCTCCTTTACCACATAACTGGAAATAAATCAAGTAGATACTACCCATCCTACCCTACTAAGATTAAACTAAAAAATTAGGTCTGTCAAGCTCGAATATTCGTGACTTTTTCGTTGATGATTTTAGTAAAAAACATTACCTTTGCCCCATTGTATCACATTCCTAGTATTTTGGTCGGCTTAATCAGAATTGGAAAAAAGTTATCCACAAAATTGTACCGCCAGAAAAGATTTCTGACGGTATATACTCATACTTGTTATTTTAATAGCACATCACCTTGCAACATCCCAATTCCCATTAGTCGCATACCAACCATGGGAAATCCCACTACATCATTTTTGTTGATATAAGCAGTGGTGTAAGTGTCGGTAATGGAGATGGTTAGGCGATAGAGTTGCTCGCCAGTGGTTTCGTTGGTCAATTCTTCCACATTCAAAATATCTGCAAGAATTGTGAAGATACCACTTTGCTCCACCAAGTTGAGAAAATAACCTTCAAAAACAGATAAAAAATCTTCTTCTGACAACCGTTCGCCAAGCTCCATTTCCTGCTCATGTGCCATTTTGTAGAAGGCATCTTCCGCTTCTATGTCACCCATTCTGGCTCTTGCGGCAAGTTCTTTCTGGGCCCGTTCGTCAGCTTGTTGCTGGTGATAGTCCTCATGGCTTTTATCAACAGGTAAAAGCACCGTGCCGTAAAGCATTAACATTGCAACATTTACTTGATTTATATTCCCTTCAAAGTTAGTAACTTCTCCTTGGTTGTTTAGCTTTTTGTAATGGTCTAAAATCTCCATCATATTGTTTATGCGAAATTCAAACAAGTTAGCGGACGCCCTGTCCTCCGCCAAGCAGAAGCCAAATTGCTCCTCGTCCATGTCCACATAAGCATTTTGCACAATGTTTTCTTGGTGTCCCCTAGCAAAAATTGCCCAGTCGGTGACAGTGTGTTTTTCCACCATTTGCCCATCCTTGTTGGGTCGGGTACGGCGATAACCCTTAACGCTAACACCAAAACCGCTACCAAGATATTTGTATCGGTCGTAAAAAACCCGCCCTTTTTTGTCTTGCTCTCGCTCATAAACAAAGTCGGGGGCAAAAGAAGCTTCTCGTAGCACTTTGTTGATTTTACGTTTGTTTTCTACAATACTACCGATGCCGATAGAATTGTAGAAACTGCCACGATACACTTGTTCATTATTTTCGCTCAATCTTTTCAACCCCCCTCATATAGGGAATTAGCACCCTCGGCACGGTTATTGTGCCGTCGGCACTTTGATAATTTTCCATAACAGCGGCAATGGTGCGACCAATTGCCAAACCAGAACCATTCAAAGTGTGGACAAACTGGGGTTTCTCGCCCACGCCCTCTTTATAGCGAATGGCGGCACGGCGTGCTTGAAAGTCCTCAAAATTAGAACATGAGGAAATTTCCACATAACGCTCATAACTGGGCATCCAAACCTCTATGTCGTAGGTCATGGCAGATGCAAAGCCCAAGTCACCCGCACACAAACGCACCACACGATAGGGCAATTCAAGCAATTTCAAGACCTTTTCTGCGTGACCTGTTAAGTTTTCTAGCTCCCTGTAGCTATCCTCTGGCTTAGTGAATTTGACCAGCTCTACCTTGCTAAATTGGTGCTGGCGGATTAGTCCACGAGTGTCACGACCCGCAGACCCTGCTTCTTTGCGGAAGCATTGGGAATAAGCCGTGTAGCTTATGGGCAACTCTGCACCGTCCAAAATGCTCTCACGGTGTATGTTTGTAACAGTAACCTCTGATGTTGAAATCAAATAATAATCAGTGTTTTCGAGCTTGAACATATCATCGGCAAACTTGGGCAACTGACCCGTACCAATCATGGAACGTTCATGGGCAATAACCTGTGGGAAAACCACATCATATCCATGCTCTCCCGTGTGCAGGTCTAGCATAAAATTCATTAAAGCACGCTCCAAGGTTGCCCCCGCACCCTTCAGCACCATAAAACGGCTACCAGTGATTTTTGCGGCGGTTTCATTGTCCAAAATGTCTAAGTCTTTACCTAAATCCCAATGAGGGGCAGGCTCAAAATCAAAGGTTGTGGGGTCAAGGTGTTTGCGAACTTCCACGTTGTCATTTTCATCCGCACCATCGGGAGTGTTAGGACTGGGTAAGTTTGGGAATTGCAATAAAAAGCCGTCAAGCTCATCCTCAATTACAGTTAGTTCTGTATCCAAGCCTTTAATGGTTTTGCTAAGCTCCCGCAATTCTTCCCTTGCTTCCGCCCCTGCCTTGCTTGCGGCATTAAGCCTAGCCTTCAACTGCTCAACCTCTTGAATTAAATCTCTACGTTTCTTATCCATATCCAAAAAAGGTGTCAAATCAAAATCGTCACCACGTCGAGCCATTGCCGCCTGTGCTGCTTCAAAATTATTGCGTAAAGTTTTTATATCAAGCATATGTTAACCTCCAAAAATTTCTGATGTATTTGTATATCCTCGAATTCTACCACAATTTTGAAAATTTTGCAAGGGCATATTGACTAATTAATGAAGAATGGTATAATTGAAATTGTGAAGGAGGGGACGAAGTGACAAAATCTCAAATATTTGAAAAGTTAAAGACTTTAGTTCCGTATTTTTTAGTGGGTCTTGCATTAATAATCGCCTTTAGGGTTTCTGGGTCGTTATATGTTATCGGTGACTTTGTGGGGGCTGTGTGGGCTATTTTGTCTCCGTTTTTTTACGGTTTTTTAATTGCCTACATCATCAACATACCTGTTGGTTTTTTCCAAAAGCTCTACGGACGCTCTAAAAACGCCTTTGTACTTAAAAAGCAACGAGGACTTGCATTGCTAACAACCTTCTTAGTTATTTTAGGATTATTTGCACTAGCACTAAGTTTTATAATACCTGCAATCATTGACAGTATTGCCCTTTTCGCCTATAATTTTGATGATTATGTGGCGGGGGTTATGGTAGCCATTGATAATATCAACGCCATGGGTCTTTTTGATGGGGATATTTTAGACATTGCGTCAGACGCTGTCATGGGCTGGCTTGGAGAAATTACTTTTGAAACCATTGCACAGCCTATAAATGCAATTATAGGCGTTGGTACAACAGTTTTCGGTATGTTTATTTCTCTAATTGCGTCCATCTACATTTTGATTGACAAAGACAGAATAAAATCCCTTGCTAATAAACTTTTACGGGTTTTTACTCCCCACGATTTTTGGCAGGGTGCTGTGGTGGCTGGCAAGCGTCTAAACGGCTATTTTAGACAGTATATCCGCACCCAAACTATTGATGGGTTGATACTTGGTACAGTCGCTACAATTGCCCTGTGGTTTATCGGCTCGCCATTTTTCCTAGTGTTAGGAATAATGCTTGGGATTGTGAATTATATCCCCATTTTTGGCTCTCTAGTTGGAACGATAATTGCTGTTATTGTGGTAATTTTTACCCAAGACTTTACAACAGGTCTAATCGCCGCTGCCGTACTTTTCGTTATCCAACAAATTGATGCTAATATTATCCAACCCCGCCTTATGGGCGACTCTTTCTCCTTTAGTCCCTTGCTGGTTATTATCAGCATAACCGTCGGTTCTGCACTTGCTGGGATTTTGGGTATGATAATGGCAATCCCCATGGCGGCAATTCTAAAGGATGTTTTTGATGAAATCGTAGACTATTACGACCGCAAAAAATCTGGCAAGAGCAAGAAAACTAACGCTTAATTCTTGTGCTTGTTGCTACGCAGTAAATTATAGTTAGAGCTATCGAATAGATAATAGACGACACCACAAAAATAATAAAATTGCCATCCATTACCAATGTGCCTTCTCCTAAGTTGTGCATTTCGTCCGCTAAAAAGTGAATGGGTGGCAACAGATAATACACATAGGTTAAAAACCCGATGTCACTAAACACTACATGTAAAGGCACAGCCACAATAACGATGGCAATGATATGTCCTAAAAAAGCGACTTCTCTCGGAAAAATGCGGTCGGTAAAAATAACCCCCAATGCCACACCAAGCAAGCCAACCAAGAAATATACAATAAGGTACACAGCGATTTCTGGTAGGGTCAACTGGCGAGGGAAGTGTCCGCCAATTATGGGAAATACCACTGTAATAAAGTAAAACAGAACCAAAGTTATCTTAGCTGACAAAATTTTGCTTAGATGGTATTTGGTTTCGTTTTTTGTGTGTAGCAATGTAATATATAGCTGGGTTTTGTCCTCACTGGCAATTAAGGTTGCGGAAACCATGCTTGCGAAAACAAAAATGGCAATGGATGTCAAATGTAAGTTGCCCCAAATGTCAATTGGGGCAGTTTGAAAGTTGACAACCAAAAACCCGCCGAAAAACAATAGGGGTATCAGATACTTTGCAGAATTAATGTAGTAAGCGATGTTAAATTTAATCAAAGCTGACATGCTGCACCCCCTCCGCTCCAAGCTCCAAAACATTATCGGTTATTTTTTGTGCCAAATCCCTGTCGTGGCAAGACAGAGCGATTGCTGTACCAAACCCAGCAACACGTGTCAAAAGCCCGATAAGGGCTTCGGTGGAAGATTCATCCAAACCAGAAAAGGGTTCGTCCATAACAAGCAAGTCTTGCCTTGTAAGAAAAGCCTGTATAAGATTAATTTTTTGGATTGTCCCCTTAGAACATTTAGCGATTTTTTGGGTTTTAATTTGGTCTGGAATACCAAAAAGCTCAAAATTGGCATCAATTTGGCGTTTTGTAAACTTACGGGACAAGCCTTGAATGTCGCCCATGTGCAACAGATATTCCTCTGTCTTAAATGGCAATTTAGGGAAGCGGTCTGGTACAAAAGCCACTTTCATATCAGGCGTGCGTTCCGCTTCCCCACTGGAATGAACCAAAATCCCAGCAATAATTTTCAAAAGGGTGGTTTTACCACAACCGTTTTTGCCCATTATCACAGTTGGCTTTGTGGCGTCAATCGTCATATCAACACCATCAAAAATTCGGTTTTTTCCATACATTTTTCTTGTATTAGTTAAAACTACCATACATCCTCCCATGTCACCCATGGGGAAAGCCCCTCATCAATTACGCCGTCAATTATAGTAAATCTGTGCTGAAGCACCCCTTCTGCATCACGCAAATTTACCACAACATCTATAACAAAACGGTTACCATCTTGTTCAACCAGTTGGAATGTGGCAGTTTCCCAATCTGGGCGGGGGTGGTTGTTTCTTGCTGTCATCACAAATAATTCGCCATTGTATTCCATAAAAATAGGTATTTCTTCTGCTAACATATTGTCAATCCAACTATCGGTATAAAAATGTGACAAAAATTGGCGTAAGGTGTGCATATCCACAAACCAAGGACTAGGATACATACGGAAATAACCTAAAGCATTTAGATGTGGAGGTACTGGCTGCATCGGTGCATCCAGCCAACCCAAATAGAGTGGTGCAAAGGCGTGTTCAAAATTCCACCAATTTTCCCATAAATATCCAGCTCGTTGAATTGTTTGCTTCACCTCATCAAATGTCCAAATTCTGTCCATCCAAACTATGTCATCGCCCCATGTCCACGGGCTTGTGCCAATGTCAATCCTGCCATTTACAAAATGGGTGTAAAAGCGGGCTTCTGTCATGTCTGTCCACCAGTCCCCTCCACGTGGATAACCCATTTGAAATTCAGTTACAACTATAACTTTGTTGTCACCTGTATAGTAAAAAAAGTGGATGGCATCATCCCACATGGGACGCATTGTACCAATGCGGGTTACATTGGCAAACAACCTACCGTCATATTCTTCAAACGCAGAATGTATATGTGTGTAAATATAACTTTCTGTGTAGAATTGTGACAAATAGTTGCGAACATCTTCCAAACTTTGCCATTGGTGGTCTATTGGGAAGCGACCAAAAGCAGCGTTTTGCGATAAATGTGTCGGAATGTCGTCGTACTCTAAGCTAGCAAAGTGACCAGAACCAAACCACCAGTCTTCCCATAAACCGCCCGCTGTTACAATCATTTCTCCAAGTTGCTCAAGGCTTGGCAACCAAGTTCCTGGGCTTTGGAAAGTATCTGGCCAAATAATATTTTGGTGACGCCCCCAAGGGTCAAGCCCCATGTCAATTTTGCCGTCTACAAAATGGAAACGAAATCGTAGTTCAGTAGGCTCCCATTCAACATCATCACGATGCCAGAAACCGTGATGGAAAGTTGTTTCCACGATTGCACGGTTGCCTTCTTGCTCAACCAGCACATGGGTGGCATTATCCCAACGATGGCGACCAGAACCCATACGATTGCCGTTTACAAAAAGTGTGCCGTCATATTCGGCAAATATAGAATTTTCGCCTAGTAAATATGCGTCAACAAAATTTTCTGTATAATATTGCAGTAGAAAATTGCGTACATCGTCTAAGGATTGCCATGGTAAGTATTCGACATAAGCAAAATTCCCAGTTAAGCTCCACCAATCCTCCCACAAGTTGCCGACAGTAATAATGATGTTACCCATTTCCTCTAAGGCATGGATTTGGTTTGGTTCACTGATATAATCTTCGCTATTCCCATTACAGGCGACAAGTGCAACCAATAAAATAACAGTGAATAGAGCCGTGTACAAAAGTTTCTTCATTCTCTTTTTCCTCCAACATTATCTAAATTAAAATTTTACAAATTCTGGTTTGCGCTTATCAAAGCGGGTAATGTGGGTAAAGCCAGCTTGCTCCAGAACTTGCCTAGCTTTATCAAAGCTTCCTCCCACATTTTCAGGGCGGTGGGTGTCACTGCCAACGGTGATAATTTCGCCACCAAGTTCACGGTAGCGACGTACCACGTCAACTTGGGGATGTGTGTGTCCAAGTCCATATGGGTAGCCAGACGTGTTAATTTCGATGCCTTTGCCCTTGTGGATAATTACCTTCAAAATTTCATCTATGATTTCACTGTAATCGGCATATTTCAAGGATTTGTCTTCCTCTCCACGAATATAACGCTCTACATATCCGATATGTCCTAACACGTCAAAGCAATCGCAAGCCCTCACCGTGTCTAACATATTTTCAAGATACAACATAAAAACTTCGTGTTTAGTGCGTCCTTGGTGTAAGTCAGGGTAATAAAAATCCACCCCTTTAATTTCGTGCATAGAGCCGATTATTATGTCAAAATCATAACTTTCAGCAATTTTCGCCCCTGCTTCTGCGAGGTCTGGACGCAAACCAAGCTCCACCCCCACCAAAATCTTGATTTTGTCTTTGTATCGTTCACGTGCAGTCTCTACAGCAGAAACATTAGCGGCGATGCCTGTGGGACTAATAATCCGTTGCTCTGGGTATGTGAAGTCAATATGGTCAGTAATGGCATATTCTTCCAAACCAACCTCGATTGCTTGTTTAATCATTTGGTCGATGGTGGCTTTGCCATCAAAACTGTGGTCTGTGTGGGTGTGGTAGTCAAATTTTATCATTATATTAAATCCTCCTTGATTTGGGTATGTGGTTATGCTAAAATTATACAATAAACATCCCAAAAATAAAAGGGGGATTTCTAAAATGTTAAACAAAAAAAATATTGATGACTTACAGGTGCAAGGCAAAAGGGTTTTGGTGCGTTGTGATTTTAATGTACCCATGGAAAACGGTGTTATCACCGACGATGTGCGAATTAGGTCGGCTTTGCCAACCATTATGAGCTTAGCGGGCAAGGGTGCTAGGGTTATTTTATGTTCCCATATGGGTAAACCAAAAGGTGTTGACCCTGCATTATCCCTAAAGCCTGTTGCGGAGCGACTTTCACAGCTTTTGCAAGCAAATGTTACTTTTGCACCCGATGATGAGGTTGTGGGCGTAAATGCCCGCTCTGCCGTGGCTGATATGACTAATGGTGACATTGTTTTGTTAGAAAACACCCGCTTTAGGGCAGAAGAAACCAAAAACGGCGAAGTCTTTTCAAAAGAACTTGCCAGCATTGCAGACATTTTTGTAATGGACGCTTTTGGTACGGCACATAGGGCGCATTGTTCCACTGTTGGCGTTTGTGAATTTGTAAGCGAAACCGCCGTGGGTTACTTGATGGAAAAAGAAATAGATTTCCTAGGAAATACCGTAAACAATCCAGAACGTCCTTTTGTGGCAATTCTTGGCGGGGCAAAGGTCAGTGACAAAATTGCCGTCATAGACAATTTGCTGGATAAAGTTGACACTTTGATTATCGGTGGAGGCATGGCTTACACTTTTATTGCCGCACAAGGTCATGGTGTAGGCAAATCTTTGCTAGAAGTGGATAAAATTGATTATGCCAAAGAGATGATGGAGAAGGCGGAACAAAAGGGTGTCGCCCTACTCCTGCCTGTTGACACGGTGGTGTCTGAAAAATTTGACAGAGATGCAGACCACAAAACCGTCACCAACGACCAAATCCCTTCTGACTGGATGGGACTGGACATAGGCGAAAAAACCAGCCAAATATTTGCCGAAGCCATTAAGGATGCAAAGACAGTAATTTGGAATGGTCCAATGGGTGTGTTTGAATTCGAGAATTTTGCAAACGGAACAATTGCCGTTGCAAAGGCTATGGCAGATGCCGATGCAACCACAATAATTGGCGGTGGTGACAGTGCAGCAGCAGTGAATATCTTGGGATTTGGCAACAAAATGACACATATTTCCACAGGTGGTGGTGCTTCTCTAGAATTTTTGGAAGGCAAGGAATTACCAGGCATTTTGGCTATTGATGAAGGTAGCGGGGATAGACCTGCTTTGCAGAAACACAGAGGCTGTGGCTGTGGAAGTTGTTAAAAAATAAGGGGGATGTCGTATGACAGTGTGTCCATACTGCAACAACGAAATGGAAAAGGGTCGCTTTCAAGCCTATGCGGTGGGAACTATGCCTGTAGCATATTTACGTTGGGCGGGCGAGTCACAATTTGAAGAAAAAGGCTTTCGTGGATGGCTAAACCGAAAGTTCATAGAAATTAAAATATCCAAAGATGGATATTACCACAAATCATACCACTGTGCCACTTGCGAAAAGGTTTTCGCTCAATTCCCAACAAAACCACAAAAAGTAAGGAAGAAGAAAAACAAAGATGACCTATGGACTAGAAAATCATAATTATTCAAGGGGATAACACCAAATGAACAAAGAAAAAGTACATCAAACCAACAGAAGCTTTTGGAATACCGTTGCAGAAGAATTCGGTGCAACCGTTTTACCAGAATACGGTGTTAAATTCGTAACAGAAGATGAATTGAATTTATTCGGAAATGTGCAGGGCAAAAAAATGCTAGAGATTTGTTGTGGAGGAGGGCTTTCCTTAAAATATCACGCAGACCGTGGAGCGGGCGAACTTTGGGGCGTGGACATTTCTGATAAACAACTAGAAATTGCCCAGAAAAATCTGGATGATGCTGGATATACTGCCACACTAATCCGTTCGCCCATGGAAGCAGATTTGGACATACCAAAAGACTATTTCGACTTTGTTTACAGCATATATGGTTTGGGTTGGACGACAGATTTGCAGGGTACATTTAATAAAATTGCCAGCTACCTAAAAACTGGTGGAACATTTATTTTTAGCTGGAACCATCCTATGACTTTTTGTGTAGGTCGCTCAGCAGACTTGGGTCGAAACGAGATGCAGGGCGGCAAATTCGTCTGGGGACGTAGCTATTTTGATGAAAGTTATTTTGATATGCCCCACATGGGAGATGTTGCTACATTTCGCAATTTTCAAATGTCCACTTGGGTTAATGCGTTGGCTAATGCTGGATTTTGTTTGGAATATATGTCAGAGCAAACCAGTCAAGCCACACTACAATCCGATGACGACGATGTAACATCACTAAAGGCAAAGTTGTTGCCTATATCCGTGCTTTTCAAAGCGAGAAAATTATAATGGAGGAAAATTATTATGCGTAAAAAAATTATTGCTGGTAACTGGAAAATGAACAAGGTTCCACTTGAGGGCAAGGCTTTTGCCACTGACATGGCGATTAGATGTGACACACCTGATGTAGATGTGGTTTTCTGCGTGCCGTTTGTTATGCTGTGTCCTGTAAGTGGAGCAACAAAACCTACTAGCGTGGCACTTGGTGTACAAAATATGCACTTTGAAGATGCTGGGGCGTACACTGGTGAAATATCTGCCCCAATGCTTGCACATTTTGGTGTAGAATATGTAATCATAGGGCATAGCGAGCGACGTGCATATTTTAACGAAACAGACGAAACCGTAAACAAAAAGACCAAAAAATCCCTATCCTCTGGACTTATCCCCATTGTGTGCTGTGGCGAAAGCCTTGACCAACGTGAGCAAGGCGTAACCATGGAGCATATACGTATGCAGGTAAAGCTGGCTTTAGCCGACATTTCTGCGACAGATGCAACTAAAATCGTAATTGCTTATGAACCCATTTGGGCAATTGGCACAGGCAAAACCGCCACCACAGAGCAGGCAGAGGAAGCCTGTGCTGGTATACGCCAAGTTCTTACCGAAATTTACAATGAAGCCACCGCCCAGCAAATACGCATACAATACGGCGGAAGTGTGACAGCCAGCAATGCCAGTCAACTGTTCGCCCAGCCCAATATTGACGGGGCATTGGTTGGCGGTGCATCCTTAACACCTGATTTTGAGAAGATTGTAAAATACAACCAGTAAGGAGGAAACCGCATGAAAATTGGCTACTACGGTCATGCACACGATTTCGTTGTTGGGTACGAGGTAGGCGGTGTTTATATACAACAGCCAGCTCCTGGCGGTATACGCATGGTATGCAATATGTTAAAAAGCCGTACCACTTCGGAGGGATACGACCAAACATACGATACAGGCACCTTAGATGCAAGTGAAGATTTGTATCATCGCACATATATGGAGATGAGCCGTTATAGTAAAGAAGATGGCGAACATTACTATGCTGTTAGCCGTATTTTAGGGCATAAAGAGGGAACAACACCAAACAATATTTTTTCTGTCATTCCCGAAGGCGAATTGGATGTTATGTTTGTGCTTGACGAAGGTTTTGGTGGTCTAGACTTGCCCGATGTGGATTGTCCTGTTTTATGGGCTTCAGAAAAAACCGTGCCAGAAGCCGAACAATTAAGTAAAGTTGCAAACAATTGCCTATTGCTTTTATCAGCTAACGCACTTCGCTCGTCGGGGGCAATGATAAGCCGTCAAATTTCTTGGGAATGGACAACAACAGAGCTTATCCGTGAAATCCAAACAAATCCTGCTATAAGTCACCTTTTGACAGCACGTGCAATAATTGTCAATTTTGAATTTGACGGGGCTGTGTTAATTTCCAACAAAAACGATGAACTTAAGGCTTCTTTAATACTTACCCACGGTGGTTCAGAAGGGTATATCAAAGAAAAGCGGTTTGGCATAGGCAGTCACACATTCTCCATTGTTGCTGGCATGATGCTAATTAATCCTAAACCGTTTATTGGTATTTTGAAAGATGATGAGACTGATGAAAATATAAAGCAAGGAAATTCTAATGTTAGGACGCTTTTGGAAGCTGGCGAAAACATAATATTAACAGGCTTGCAAGTTAAAGATGGGGAGTACGATATGAACATATCCGTTAGTAATGCGGGTAGAAACTGGGACGCTTTCCCTGTGCCTTTAAGTAGCAATCGGAGTGCTGTATATGGAAGAAACCCTAATACAGGAGAGGGTATATTTATTGTACCTGATGACTGGATTATCACTGACAATGTAGGTAACAAACGACTTGAAGATGTGGCTTTTGACTATGTTCAGCAAGGGTCTGCGATTATCGAAGGCTTGCCACAATTGTCTTTTGGCAACTTGACGACCATAGACCGCTGGGAAATTGAAAGCTATCAAAATATCCGCAATTTGATTTTAGGTTATGCGTCAGGGGATAGCGTGCGACCGTTAAGCATTGCGGTTTTTGGCTCTCCAGGTTCTGGCAAGTCCTTTGGTGTGACGGAAATTGCTAAAAACATATTGCCTGGTAGGGTGCAAAAATTAGAGTTTAATGTGTCACAATTCACCGCTTTGTCAGACTTGGTGGCAGCGTTTCAGCGGGTGCGTGATGTGGTGTTGGAAGGCAAGTTACCACTGGTATTCTTTGACGAATTTGACTCGGACAAAGACGGCGTTGCCCTTGGTTGGGTCAAATCATTTCTGATGCCTATGCAGGACGGGCGTTTTAGAGATGGTAACAGCGAGCATCCCATTGGTAAATGTATTTTAGTGTTTGCAGGCGGCACATCTGCCACTTTTGAGGAATTTGCCAGCCCTGCCGATGTGACAGAATTCAAAAACGTAAAAGGGCCAGACTTTTTAAGTCGCCTACGTGGTACAATTAGTATTCTCGGACCAAACCCAAGAAACGATAACGACAAAAATTACATTTTACGAAGGGCGTTACTTTTGCGAAGCTTGTGTGCCAGAAAACTTAAAAGCCCAGATGCGGTCAGTCCATCCATCATCAAAGCCATGCTAAATGTCCCGAAATTTCACCACGGAGCAAGGTCTATGGAGGCAATTTTAGATATGTCACGCATAGAAAATGGTGTGTGGGAACCAGCCGCACTGCCATTCCATTCCCAGCTTGCCCTGCACGTGGATGCCGACGCTTTTATAAAGCTGGTTTCGGAGGTGTAAGGTTGGAACTTTTGAAGGTTTTGGACTTGAAAAATTATGACCCAAGTTGGTTCAGAATTTCACGAGAAGCCGTGCGGGCTGTCATAATTAAAAGGGACAAAATCGCTTTGATAAAAAGCAAAAGGGATGGCTTTTATAAATTTCCTGGTGGCGGTATAATAGAGGGCGAAAGTCACTTTGAAGCTTTAATTAGGGAAACTCGTGAGGAAACTGGCTTATATGTGATACCAGAAACCATTACCCCACTGGGCATGGTGCAGGAATTTCGAGAATCCATCAAAGGTAAAAAGATTTTTGACCAAAAGTCATACTATTATTGTGCCGAGGTTGAAACCACGGTCACCAGCCAAAACTTGGATGATTATGAAAAAGGGTATGAATTTGAACTTGAATGGACAGATATACAAACAGCACACGATGATAATACGAAGTTTAGCGAAAAACATGGCTTGGAGTTTCTTGTGAGAGAAGCTTACATTTTAAGGTGTTTACTGACTTAAACACATATAAATTTTACGTACGCATAAAAAGTTTTTAGATAGCGGGGGGTTGCAAATGACTGATATACAATTTATGGCAATGATTAAAGTGTGTTTGACCATGGCGGAAAACACAAAAGATATTAAAGAATTTAGGCGTAACCTTGGTTTTGGCGACAGTGGTTTTGGGCAGGCTTTTACCAATTTGCTTTCAAATATGACGTCAACGCTTAATGATATGGAAAAGGTGCGTCAAGTGTTAAAGGACATTTTGTTATTAGAAGGGAGTAATTAGTTATGAAGGGTTTTGTTGAAATTGTTGATGTGATGGCACGGGAAATTATGGATTCTCGTGGAAACCCCACTGTAGAGGTTGAGGTCGTTGCCCGCAATGGAGGAAATGACTATGTTGGGCGTGCGGTTGTGCCTTCTGGTGCTTCCACTGGTATGCACGAAGCGGTGGAGCTTAGGGACGGCGGAGACCGCTACAAAGGGCTTGGAGTGCAAACTGCCGTTAAGAATGTAAACGAAAAAATCGCTCCAAAGGTGGTGGGCTTAAATGCTCTTGACCAAGTTGCCTTGGACAAAAAGCTGATTAAGCTGGATGGCACAGCGAACAAATCTAAACTTGGGGCAAATGCCATTTTGGGAGTGTCCATGGCGGTAGCACGTGCAGCGGCAGATGCTCTCGGAATGCCACTTTACCAATATTTAGGCGGCATCAACGCCAAAGAATTGCCTGTGCCAATGATGAATATTCTAAACGGTGGGCATCACGCAGACAACACAGTGGATTTCCAAGAATTTATGATTATGCCAGTTGGTGCGACAAATTTTAAGGAAGGTTTGCGTATTTGTGCGGAGATTTACCACACCTTGAAAAAGGTTTTGAAAGACAGGGGATTATCAACAGGTGTAGGAGACGAGGGTGGTTTTGCCCCAGACCTTGCCACCCCTGACGACGTTCTGGATTTGATTATGGAAGCCATTAAAATTGCTGGTTACAAAGCAGGCAAGGACATTAAAATTGCCTTTGATGCGGCGGCTACCGAACTTTACAATTCAGAGGATGGTAAGTATCACTTCCCTGGCGAATCTAAAATGCTTGGCAAAGAAATCGTTCGTACCAAAGAGGAAATGGTTGATTTGTGGGAAGCCCTTTGCAAAAAGTACCCAGTTTATTCCATTGAGGACGGCATGGATGAAAACGACTGGGAGGGCTGGAAGATGCTTACAGACCGCCTTGGCGACAAGGTGCAGTTGGTTGGTGATGACCTGTTTGTAACCAACACCAAAATTCTGCAAAATGGAATTGATAAAGGGGTTGCCAACTCCATTTTGGTGAAGGTGAACCAAATCGGCACGCTAACAGAAACTTTTGACACCATCCAGCTTGCCCACCGTCACAACATGACTTGTGTAATCTCCCATCGTTCTGGCGAAACAGAGGATAATATGATTGCTGACATTGCTGTGGCTGTAAATGCTGGGCAAATCAAGACAGGTGCGCCTGCCCGCAGTGACCGTGTTGCAAAATACAACCAATTGTTGCGTATCGAAGAAGAACTTGGTGATGCAGCACAATATCCCAAACTATAATTACTTAGAGGTTATAAAATGTACGGAATTATCTTCATAGGTGGAAACAGAATACGTTAATTGACAGCAAGTTGTTTAGCCCCGTTTTTAGGGCTTTGTTGTTGTACAAAAAACACCTAAAGGAGATAAGAAAATGCAGATAAACAACCTTTTATTGAAATATTATCTGAGAAATGTGCTGTTTATTAACGGAACTTCCTATGCTGGCAAGTCCACAATGGTGCGGATGTTAGCTGACAAATATGGGCTAGTGTTTTGCGAGGAAAATTATGATTGCGTTCCCAAGGGGATTATAAGTCCCCGAACTCACCCCAATTTATGCTATTTCCAAACTATGAAGGATTGGCAGGAATTTGTCAACCGCACCCCACAGGAATATTTTGAATGGATTGAGGGCGGAAAAAAGGAAGTTACGGAATTCGAGATTATGCACCTAATCAGTGTGTCTCAAACGCAAAAGACCATCGTTGACACCAATATCCCCTTGGATATACTGTGCCAAATTGCAGATTATAACCAGGTTGCCATTATGCTTTCGCCCCAATCATTGTCGGTTAACAGGTTTTTTGACCGTGATGACGCTGACAAGGCATTCCTCAAGCAACGAATTTCCGAGGCAGAAAACCCAGAAAAGACCATGGAAAACTTCCTTGCCTGCATGGCGAAAGTCAACAGTCAAGAGATATATGATGATTTTGCAAATAGTGGCTTCTTCGCAATCGTTCGGCAAGATACCGACGAGGACACAAAGACAGAAACGCTTGATGTTTTGGCAAAGCATTTCGGGCTGACAGTATTCGCTTGACCCTACAAATATCACCCCAACCAAAGTTGATGGAATATCAACTTTGGTTTTTTATTCGAAACCCTCTTGATTTGTGTAAAAATTTTACGAAATCAGGCTCAATTTATGACATTTTTTTCCATATCTTTAATGTATAATCATGGATACTAAAGCATAGTGAGGGAAAAGAATGCAGGCTAACCAAACCAAAGAAACAGGCATAAAATTCAACTTAACACGCCGTCATTTAGTGGAAATCGCACTACTTGCGGGGTCTTTTTTTGCAGCTAGGGTAATGGTTTTTGGTGCGTCAAGCCCTTTTTCACTAATATACATAGCACCACTTCTATTTACTGGCAAAAGGTTTTACGCTGCCGCCCTTTTGTCTGTCTTTGGGCTGTTTACCAACTTTTCTACCCAATATTCCATGAAATATTTGATAGCAATAGCCCTAATGTGTGCAACGAACCTGTTAATGTCTTTACGCCCAAAAACTGGACATGAAACAGCAGCATTCACCCAAGCCTTAACCGTAGGTATTTCTGTGATTATTGCTGGTTTTGCCCTAATCCTTCTGAGGGGGCAAGGTTTTTACCAAATGGCGTTGACAGCACTGGAAGGCGGGTTGATTTTCGCTTTAACACTTGTTATTTCCAAGGCAATAACTCGCATAACACCAGGTCGAAAGCGTGGTGCATTAACCAATGAGGAATTAATGTCTGTCCTTTTGCTGGCTTCGGTAGTGATGGTTGGCATGGCAGACATTCATCTATGGTTAATTTCTATGCGTTATGTAACCGCTTTTCTTATAGTGCTTCTGGCAGCACAAAGTGGCGGGGCAGCAATCGGAGCCGTAAGTGGTATGTTATTAGGGTTTTTGCTTAACATCACAGGCTTTGAATATATTTTCTTCGCCGTGATGTTAGGGGTATCTGGTTTTGCTGGCGGTCTTGCTCGCAATCACGGTAAAACCACTACCCTACTGGCATTTTGTGCTACACTAATCCTTTCCGTCCTCTACTTCGACTTGTCATTATTTTCGTGGCAAACCTTAACATCATTAATCATCTCAACCGTAATTTTTATTGTTCTACCAAAGCGATTTTTGTCCAATATTCATATTTCTAGCAGTCCCAATCCTCCCACTGAATATGTAGAGAGAGTAAGGGGTCAAGTTCTGGAGCGCGTTTACAATGTGGCTGGTGGCTATCGCAAACTGGCAAAGATTTTTGAAAATCGTGTTGAAGCCAAGGGTGTGCAACCAAGCGTCACCGACAAGCTAGTAAAATCGGCACAGGAAGCCACTTGTGCCAGTTGCAGTCGTCTTGGTTTTTGCTGGAAGGAAAGGCATAAACAAAGCTGGGAATTCATGGACGAAATCGTACCAAAAGCACAAAAGCGTGGTAAATTGCACACGGAAGATGCCCCTAAAGAATTTTATAAACAGTGTATACACGCACCAGATTTTATGGCACATCTTGGGTCGGCATTGGAAAAAGACATCTTGGTTAGGGAATGGCAACAAAAAGTAGTTGAAGCCAAAGCCACAATTTATCATCAATTTTCAGGACTATCAGCCGTGATGTATGAATTTGCCGTGGAACTATCAACAATCTTAAACTTCCAAAAAGAACTGGAAGATAGGATTTTGCGAGAATTCGCAAAAGAAAATGTGGAGGTGGAAAGTTTGATTGTTATAGAAAACACCTTGGGTAAATACGAAATTAGCCTAAGTCACAAAGGTCGCCGTGGAGAACCAAAGTTTGCAGGACAAATTGGTGAAATAATTTCCCGAATTTCTGGCAGGCAAATGGAGTTGGTAGAAGAAAAATACGCAGGACGCATTGTCCATCTAAATTATCTAGAAAAAGAAAAATTTTACATTCACAGCGGGGTTGCCAAAACCAACAAGGGTTACGCTGACCAGTCTGGCGACAGCTTTTCTTTGGTTCAATTACGTGATGG
>Ga0136643_10003830_pt1 | contig 20457 bp, 14 predicted proteins | sample TergutLab28metaG_FD_96883 | JGI IMG/M metagenome (GOLD analysis project Ga0136643, IMG submission 96883) | Labiotermes labralis P1 segment gut microbial communities from Petit-Saut dam, French Guiana - Lab288 P1 (version 3) (version 3) | ecosystem: Host-associated > Arthropoda: Insects >...
CTGAGTGGACCCCGTTCCAGACCCACTACTACTCAGAAAATCTGGTAGCGCCGGGGATCGAACCCGGGACCTCTGTATCTGTAGCCAGAAACTCTGACCACTAGACCACAGAGGCGGTCCCAGGCATCAACACAGCATCGCAAAATTAAAGGTAAAGGTAAAGTTCGCCCTAGTACAGGCCACGAAGGCCCAGAGGAGGAGTAGAGGTATAGCTCTATTCTTTCTTTAACCTCGGCGTTAGATGGGGGTGGGGTGGTCAGCGCCACGCCCCGGCCGCTTTACCCCCGGGAAAGACTCAGTGCCCATTATATAGGAGGCTGGATGGGCTACAGGCCCGGTCTGGACGGTTGCGGAAAATCTCGCCCCCACCGGGATTCGATCCCCGGACCGTCCAGCACGTAGTGAGTCGCTATACCGACTGAGCTATCCCGGCCCACGTCATAAAAGGTAAAAGTGAAATTATTAATTTTTACGCTGATAGATGTGACTGTTCAGAGTCATATCCCGATTTCTTTAGAACTGACACGTTTGGAACAGAGGGCTGTGTGGGCTGCGTAGTCTCTATGGATATGCTTGGAGAAGAGAAAAATCTCTTAATCCTGCAGGAAATCGAATAATTTTCTTTAATCCGCCCGGAATTAAACCAAGTAACAAATCAGATGAGTAAATTCAAGGAAGTCACGTCTATAAGCACCATGGGTGCTAGGGATGGTGCCTCCGGAGGACTTCACACATTCTACTTACTGCATTATTCCCCTTCGGCCGCTTCTGCCCATTGTCAGTTTTGTAGCTAGAATATTATCACTTCCAGATGGCTGGTTTTAAGGTGTGACGTCCCCGTTGTGCTTGTACAACACGCAATAATGACATAGTTCGTCCACACACAACTTTTATTATAGCAAATCCAATAGCAGCTACATGTTCCGGCTGCACATAGCAGCCATCATCAGGCCGTGTGTATCATAAAATGTAAAAATAAAATAACGATTAGACAAGGAATGGTAAACGTTCTGAACACTGGACGCGTATCGTGCGTCTTTATTTCGTGGTTTGAGCACGTTATAGTTCATACTGAGTCCCTCATGTTGGTGTACGTGCGATTGAAGAGGAACTGAGTCCACATGCTTTAAATATTACCTTATTTCATACATTGACTGATATACATAGGACGATGCACTAATGTAAGTATATTGATAGACATAATATTTTATAGCGACACACTGTTAGGCGCGTTGGCAAAATTGCGAAAAGCGACTATTAGCTTCGTCATGTCTGTCCATCTGTCCGTCCGTCTGTATGTCCACATGGAACAACTTGGATCCCACTGGACGAATTTTCATGAGATATTAGGGGATTTTTCGAAAATCTGTCCAGAAAATTCAAATTGCATTAAAATCGGAGAAGAATAAAAGGTACTTTACATGAACACCAATTTACATGTTTTATGTTATCTCGCTCATTCCATCTTAGAATGAGAAATGTTTCAGAAAAAAGTTGTAGAGAAAGTCAAAACACACATTTAATAATCAGTAACATTTTTTCGAAAATCGTGCCGTTTATGAGAAAATGTGGAAAAATATTGTAGAGCAGGACAGGCCACATATGACAATATGGCGCATGCGCATTGCATGCTGGATACCTAAGTCTACAAATACACACATTTTGTGTAATACTCATTGCTTTTCCACAACAACAATGGTTCCCCGAACGCGCCTCGGTGTTGTGTTATAATTACATTACATGTCATATTTATCTCCTTGTAAGATGTCCTGTGTTCTCTCCTCATTACAGATACTACTAAGGCTATTAAATATCTGCTAGAAGAGCGGCTCGCCACTTCTGCACTTTAACTGCCTACATACGGCCTACCATTCTTCAGCTTAAACCGTAGACTTTTATTGATCTTTTTAATTTTTATATTTACATATATATATTTTAAAATTTAGTAACTGAATCATTAATGGCTTTTTAAAATTCTTTTATATATTGTAAGCATTTTCCAGATGCGACGTTCACATACAGTTGTTGCAAGTTGAGATCTCGGCCATAGATATTATTATCGTATGTATGGCTACAGGTGTGTAATTTTATGTTTATTTTGTGATACATACGGCGTAGTGATGGCTGCTTTGTGCAGCCTAAACATGTTGCAACTATTGGATTTGCTATAATAAAGTTGTGTGTCGGCGGGCTGAGTCCTAATTATTGTGTGATCAGGTGGCTAAAGAACTGTAGGGAAGAGCAGGGAAGTAATAATATGGGTGAATGTAACAGTTCGAGCGGGAGGTAGAAGTGTCGATCCGTGCTATATATTTCCGTCACCTCAATATGCAGAATTCATCATGGACCAAGGTTTAATGGGCAATTGTTTAGAAATTATCTGATACATCTGCACAAATGTATTCTTCGTGAGGAAAACACGGCCTGAGAGCAGACGTCTGTCATGTTTTCGAACTTAACCTAGTCCTGGTCTCACAGGCATCTGAAGCATCTGACAGTTAAAATGTGTACGTTGGATAGAGAACTGGCCTGTACATTACAGTTCGCAGTGTCCACGTACTACTGTTTCGTGCAACTATTATATAAACACTTACAGTAGAGTCATTATTATATGTATTTTTTCCACGTTATAATATTTCCCTAAATTATGGTACCCATAACTGAGATAGTGTCTTCTGTTAGAGAGCAACTGCATTATTAACCATCGTACAGATCAGCTGTGGGGACCGCGGTAGCACTGTGGTTAAGGAGTTGTGCTACAAATCGGAAGGTCGCCGGTTCGATCCCAGCTGGTGTCATTGGAATTTTTCATTGACATAAAATCCTTCCGATCGCACTATGGCCATGGGGTCGACTCAGCCTCTAACAGAAATGAGTGCCAGAAGCATTTGCTGGGGGGTAAAGGCGGCCGGTGCTTGAGGCTGACAACCTTACCACCATCCTGGGAACCATAACTTCCTGGAACCTTCTCGGCCACTATAGGCCTGTAACTGGACTGCTTTACTTTTACCTTTACCTTTACAGATTAACTGTACTGTTGAAACCTGTGTAAAAATTATTTTTTTCCCGTTTGTCGTGATTAATATTTGCCTTTTCCGACGGCGCCAATTGTTTCCATTTCTGGTCAGCTTCCAACACCAGCAGTGACCAAAGCAGGTCTGATCATTGTCACTGATCATTGTCAGAGTGCTAAGGTCACATCTGGTGTGTGTGTGTGTGTGTGTGTGTGTGTGTGTGTGATGCGGTGTGGAGCCATTGGTAATGTCTGTGGCTGTCGTAAGGAAGTGAGAATGTGTTCAAGAAGCGATGAATGAAAATTGAACAAAGAACAAAAAATAGAAAGGAATAAAAGAGAATTAAGGAAAAAAGGAAAAGAAGGGAAGCTAGGGGAGACAATTAGAAAATAGAAAACTCACGTTAGTGGAATAAAGGGTTGAAATAAGGAGGCGTTTCCCACCAAGAGACTTCAATTATTCTGGTTTTCTGCAGCTGCTCAGTGAAGGACGAAACAAGAGAAAAAATTTAGACTGCTTAACCATGTGTCTAATGGATTTATAGAATACCACAACGTGGAGACAATCAGCTCCGCCCCGTCTGTGTCCTGTCTCCAATGTAACTTCACTTAACTCGGTCCAAATTACGATATCATAAATTTATTAAAGACATACCAGTTAGACGGGGTTAAAGGTCGCATCACAGATGATGGTCACCCTGTTTAGTGGCCACAGCCCCCAACTATGTTCGGAATGAGAGAGGTCGTGAAAGTGTGAAGTACTAACTTTCCAACAAACATCGTCCACCAGTCCGGAAATTCCAGTCCGGAATTCGTTTTTAGCCGCAGGCATTAAAAGTAATTTATTTAAATTCGTATTTTACTTTCAAATTAAAGAATGATTCTGCTTTTGTGTGTCCCTGTCAATCCACAATTTACAGGCGGGACTACAAAAGCCAGCAGGCTGTTTGTTGCTCACTGCGCAGAATTTACCGTGTCGACTGAAAGTCGACACGGTAAATTAAAAAAAAAAATTCAAGATTCGGCCAGTTCCTTTTCAATATTTGCACCTCCCCATCGACAAGGTCTCCTGCACTTTAAGACCACTCTGTTATGCTATTGTGCATAGAAACATCTCTTAAAGTATTAGAAATATAAATGGGCGTATATAAATGTTAATAGCGTACTTCCTGTTGGAATATACTGCGTTTGACACACATCCTGCTGAGAATAAATAAACTAAAGCAAGGAAACTTCTTGACGCAATTTATTTTCAATTTAAATTCCGAACGGGCAAAGGTCTAAAGACATTACGAAGGAATGAAACTGCGTGGATCTATTAAACTTCAAGGATACACTAATGATAGTATTTTGTTGACGATAATACAAATGTCACTGGTCCTACAGGAAATACAGAATTTCTTTTAGAATGTGCAAGGCGCTTGGTGTGCTTATAAACCCAGAGAAAACTTAATGTATGTTAATGTCCCTTGGCCAGTATAAAGTAAACATCTTAATGTAAACAGGGTTTATACAGATTTGACGTTTCTTGGACCGTGCATCATTGTGATAACTGAAGAATAAAAACCATCTAGATGCCACTTATTAATTTATTGTACTTCTTATAGGCTCAACATGTTTCGGGCAATACTATGCCCATCATCATGAACTCGCGACTATAATGTTGATTACCACATTGGTCGTTTCGTTCTTGGTTTGCTGAAGGTTGGAGGTTAGTTGCGGTTAGGCTGGAGTGGTGTCCAGGCTGCAGGCTTTAGCTAAAGCCTGCAGCCTGGACAATTCCTGTTTTGATTGGCTGGCGACAGCGACAATAAACAGCACACGCGTGTCGATTTACAGGACCATCCACGAAGGTCACTCCTGCACAGGAAGGAAGGACGCGGCCTCTCATTCCTCTCCGAAGTCCTGTTGACTATTCCAGCACTTGACCACGCACGTGGTTTTTGACCGTCTGGAAAGGCCAGCTCATTAAATTTGTAGTGCGACTCTCGCAAGGCGTTAGTTAGACTGTCTGCTGTGCCAGTTCAATTTGTATGTCGCGGTCAAGGTTAACCTAGTGACAGTAATCCACTCTCAATTGTCGTGCTAGTCACAGCTTTTCAAGCTGTGTGTCAGATTCTTTGCGCACCACAATCGGAACATGTTTACTGTCGTCTCCAACCCAGCATTAAGAAAGGGCAGTGTCGTTCTCATCTCAGAATTTCTCGCATTGGTTGTATTTATCTTATTGACTGCAGGCTTAGCTGAAGTGCTTACTACGTATTTGTGAATATCTGTTATTATTTCAAAATTTACAAAGGAACACAGACACGTGAATACAGGGGTGCTATGCCACAAGTCCACAGTATATAGTACACAAAATATTTGTGTCTCTGCGTTTCATTAACCATTTATGGATGAATTCAATAACTTTTCCCTGAACCTAGATTTCATACTAGAACAAGAACAGAATAATAATTTGTTTCTTGACCATTACAGTAAATGAATGCAATGCAGAATCAGACTGGCAATTTAGATTCTATATACACAGAAAACCCCCCAACTGCACACTGTATTATTCCTTACGTTTCATGTCATGCAATAGACCACAGATTGGCATCTATCAGATTTCTCAGTAATCGCTTATGCACATATGCTTTGTTTCCCCAGGATCAAAAAATTGAGACACAAATTATTTGTGCCATCACTTGTAATAAACATTTTAACTTAAATATTTTTGATCAATAAATTATAAGAACAATAATAAATGGACATCTTTCACTTGTGTGGGTAAAGAAAATTTATAAAAAAATTTGTTTAGAAATACCAATATAAATAGATCTTACATGACTAAAAACACTATAGAAACACTTTCTTGCTTACACACCACAGGAATGTATCGACAAATATAATGGCAACGGCATATACGCACTAAAATACCCAGAGTGTGGACAGCGATATCTAGGACAAACGGAAAGAATATTTAAAACTAGATTTAAAGAACATTTTAGTATTATAACCATAAAAATCAAAATTCTAAATTCGCGCAACATCTCCAGGAGTACCAACATTCTTTTGGACCTATGGAGGATGCTATGGATGTAGTGCAAGTTGCTAGGAAAGGAAACTTTATGAATGTTCTGGAAACGTTTGATATCTGCAAAGAAACACATTTAAATAACATACTGAATGATAAATCTACATTGGGCTATAATAAAATTTTCGAATTTCTAATTCATTACGAGTACACCAGATATACAGCCGGCTTGCCATACACCTTTTCACGTTTTTACATAAATGCATAAGTAACATCTATTTGGTAATCGGCTTACTTTCATCATATTTTAATTTCTTTTACTGTCAAATTAATTACGATGTAATACATATTTAAAAGTACCCATTTAGATAGGACGCCTGTACATACACGGTGGAATGTAGGAAGTCATGATGCCATAGGACAGTAAAATGAAATTTTAAACGAAACGTACTGTAGGAGGAAATTTTAATTCAACTATACATTTGAAAATAGATTTTAAAAGTAGTAGGTTTTTTAATATGTAGTCAATATATCCAGGGAATTTGATTCAATTAATTTAATATAATTATTATAAACATTACTGCACATGTATGTCCTTGCACGGTTACGTAGGATTCTCCCACTACTCATACTTTCATTTACACATTTTACTTATCAATACACTGCGACGGTATAATATTTTATTTTTTCCTGGTATAAATATTTTTTTTTTTAGGTTTTAATAATACTGTAAAGGGGAGGCCCCTTCCTCAGTTCTGTCAGCGTTATCTTTTACATTTTTGTAATATTGCCTGATGATTGCCGAGATTGTCGGCTGAAACATGTCGCGTGTGTGAGAAAGAGACAAAATTCTTATAATAAAACCAACTAGATGCACTAATTTCTCTAATTTATTTTTGGAATGAAACTCTACATGTTTCGGACAGTTTCTCTGTCCATCATCAGGAGTTTTTCACTGTACACACAGCAGTGGTATATGTCACACAGCTTGCGAGCAGGATCAGGACGGACCTGCAGTTCTGTTCTGATCCTGCTCGCAAGCAGTCAGCAAACCTGTATGATATATACCATTGCTGTGTTTACAGTGAAAAACTCCTGATGATGGACAGAGGATCTGTCCGAAACATGTAGAATTTTATTCCAAAAATAAATTTGAGAAATCAGTGGATCTAGTTGGTTTTATTATAAGAATTTATGTCGATGCACGGTCACCTGATCGTCAGAAAAAAAAAGGAAGTCAGAACATTGATGCTGTTGTACTAGTCGGATAATTATAGAAGACATATCCTAATATCCTCTTCTTCCAGGTTCACCAGTAGCTTCCAGTTTATCTTATTACATCACACATCTCTCATTTATTTAGTCACGATCATATTTCGTGTAGAGTATAAATGAAAAATCTCTGCATTGTGCAGTTGTCTCAATTCCCTATCTATTACATAGAGACATTATGATCGATTTTTTTTTACGTTTTGCTGACCGTGCATCTCAGTATATTTATCTCAGTATCTAACCAACTTGATGTACAAAATTTGTTTCACAATAAGTTTTATTTCATGCCTCTACATGTTTCGAGCACATATGCTCATCATCAGGAGGTCAAAATTGCATTACACAGCCTGTGGTCTCATCACGCCTATAGGTGTGTAATGCAATTTTGACCTCCTGATGATGAGGATATGTGCTCGAAACATGTAGAGGCATAAAATAAAACTTATTGTGAAACAAATTTTGTGCATAAAGTTGGTTAAATACTGAGATAAATTATTCTCGGTGTTTCGTCGTCATTCTAAACGAGAAACTGGCTGGGCTTGTGGCACTGGAAAATACCGGAGGTGTATGCAGGGTTTTGGTGAGGAGACTTGAAGAAAAGAGATTCCTCAGAAGACCGAGCGTAGAGGGGAAGATAATATTAAAATACATGAGATTGGTCGGACTCAAAACAGGAACAATAAGAGGGCTATTGTGAGTGTACCATAATGATATTTTCTTTTTCCATAAAATGTTAGGAATTTCTTGACTAGCTAGTGAAAGTATAAGATACTCATGAAGAGCCCTGGCTTTGGTTAGATGGTCTAAATAAGAAAATAGAACAATATTGTCTCCCACCTATCAAGCTGATGTGAGAAACTTGCGCTGTCACGTGTTCTGAATATTAGTGCGTGTGTTTCCAGTGTGTGTAACGACATATTCGCTCCCCATAGTGCACGCCCCCTCTCCGACCTCACCTGTGCTGATGTGACAGAAGAACAATCGATGCCCTCGAAACTACATGTACGTTCGAGGAAGTTTCAACAATCATCAGTTTGTGAATAGTAAAGAATGCATGAAACGTCTTTATATGCTGATTCACTAAGTACAGGTATCCGTGTTTGAACTCTGCAAAATTGAACTTGGTTTGCGCTTGCAGCAATATGCAGTAGAGTACTGACAGCTGTCATTAATACCCTTACTTTTATACTCTCAGAATTAATTCTACTGTAAATTCGAAGGTTCTTGTGGGCTGTTGTGGCGGGAAAAATGAAATCTTGGAGTTTTAAAAGACAAATAACTTCGTAATTGACTAAATGACTCGGAATATTCTGTGCCATGTATTAACGTGTCTTTAGGAATGATCGTAGATAGCTTCATATTCAGGCCTTCACGTTAGAAGACAACAAGGTAATCAAGAAATTCCGAAAAAATAATAAAGTCTGTTTTCTATTGTTAAGATCCCTATTCTTATACGGGGTGATTCATGACTCGTGGAAATTAATGCAGGATATGATTTCCTGGGTTTTTATGATAAAAACGTTACCATTAAATATCCTATTATCAGTGGTTACGGATGTGTGGTGGATTTTAATTGTCGTGAACGCCCGCCTGTGATCTGCAAGTCGCAAGTCACGCTGTGCGACCTCCAGCAAGCTGCAACAGGAACTGTCAGCGGAAGCTGCAACTCGCAACTCGCGCTGTTCACAACCGAGAGGCAGTGTGAGTTGCGGCCGGCGGTGGCATTTTCGAAAACCTGCTTAAAACACAGATCTGTGTAAACTGAAGGTAATTTCATGGAACTTATTTTTTAAATATCTTTAGTATTATGCCTGTTTATTATTTTGTTTCATTTATTTCAATAATCCTTACCCTCGAGCCGTAATTCCGTAAGCGTCCAAAATAGGACACATGTTGATATGAAATTTTCCGATCACAAGGTCTACGAAATCATCCTCTTCTGCAATGTCCATGAGTCATGAATCACCTTGTGTATTTATTGGTAATCTAATAGCTGTTAATTTTGTGAAGAACCTAAGTGCAACTTCTGTACGCTAAATTGATCTGACGAAACCACGTGGTTTCTTAATATCGTAGCGCTTCTTGGTTTAAATTATATTCTATAAACGATGTGTTTCTTTGATTATGTTTATACAATTTGAAGCTAAATACAACCTTGGCACAAACTTCGCATTTTTATTTCACTATCCACAAAAGAATTTCCATGAAGATATTTCCGTACTTTTTTAAGAAATATTATCTTACGTCATTCACGTACCCTGTAAGGAGAGAGGGGCAGTTGGTGCTGCCACCTTACGAGTTCGCGCATGTGCAGTGTTTTTAATATACGTTATAAGTAATCGGAAATTACGGCTTTGAGATATCCACAAATTACGTAACTCTATGCCATATTTGGTGAAAATCTGACTGGTGTCTAAAAGTAAACAAACACACACATATAAAAATTATTTCATAAATATACATGTGTCCTTTCTTGGAAGGAAAGTACACTAAAGCTCCTAATGATATCTATGACTCTAACATTATTCCAGTCGGTGATCTGAAATTTATTAGGTTTGTTTCCTCGTTTGGGAACGTGATTTAAACTTTATCAGTGATTCAAATTAAGTTTTGGTGTAAATACGAGAAAATTTTGAGAAATAAACGAATTGTATACAGATGTATGGCTTTATAAATATGTCAATTAAAAAATCCTTTATTCAGAAATTTTTCTTAGCAAAAAGAGCTATTTTGTTCTTCCCAACAGAAATAAGAGAGGAAATATCAGCAGAAGGAAACACTTCTTACGCTTTCGCGTGAATATGGCAAGCAAGTTTCTTCGATAACAATGGTAATTAAGGCAACCATGGTAACAAGAAAATTAATGATATCATTAGCAACCAAGGTGAAGATGGTAACATAGGCAATCATACTGTCCAAAAGAACTTCCGTAACTTTGGTCACAATGGCAATGTCAGTAACTATTCAGTCATACCTGTAAGTAGCTCTTCATGTGAAGTGTCTTATTTTTGTCTGATTTTAATCAAAATTGGAAGAAGCTTACAAATTTTAGTAAGAAACCTCCAATATAAATTTTCATGTAAGTCCGTCCGTTGGGGGTCGAGTTCCGTTCGGACGGACAGACATGACAAAGTTAATGGTCGTTTTACTCAGTCGCTTTTCAAAAGCGTATAAAAACGATCGTATGAAATCATTACGCCATGTGTGTGTGTGTGTTCATGGGTGTGCCTTTCAAATTTGAAGCAGTTAATCCGTTTACCTCATTTTGCGGAACTCATTGTGTAAGTAGGCATTTTGAGTTCCGTTCGGAACATTGCAGTAAACTATATCATATTTTTGTGACATAACCTCACATTTGAACGCCCTTAAATCTTGAATTTGTCTCACATGTTTCGTTTAGTGTCGCTTGATCAACGTTTACTTCACAGTGTGCATGTTACAAAAGCAATTCCTCCAATTTGACATTCTGTGTACCGTGCATCATGATATAGCTGCGTAATAAGGACCAAGAAGATGCACGTTCTATTTGATTTATTTCAATAATCACCCTCTCCATGTTTCGAATAGATTAACTATTCATCCTCAGGAGGTACACGTAACTTTACTGTACCTGCAGTGTATGGTATTTATCATGCATACACCCACTCCGATCGTGCTAGCGGCAAGTCAACGTATATGCATGATAAATGCAATACGCTGCATGTACAGTACAGTTACCTCCTTGTGATGAATAGTTAATCTATTCGAAACATGTAGAGGGTGATTTTTGAAATAAATCAAATAAAAAAGTGCATCTTGATGGTCCTTAATACGCAACATCTCTCCAAATTTACCATTCTCAGCCGCTTCTCTCATCTTCAGCTAAATAACTCAACAGTCAGCCATAATCAAGCCATCATTTCCACTCACCGCGCAGTTTTAGCATAAAGCTCAGTAAGCTGTAGCTTGCAGAAAACAGCGCGTGCTCCGCAGTTACAAGTGTGGCTGAGCGTCGCGTTTCTACACTGAGAGACTTAATTGCGTGCGCCAGAATTTGTGTCGACTAGAACTATTAAAAGGCGTTTATTCCAAGGTGGGTTATCGTGGGTCAAGTGCCCAAGGACTGGCTTGGTAAGGGGACTGGCCTTGACATGAAGTCGTTCTAGCTGAACGCAGCATGTGCGTTACAAATGTTGCAGACCAAAGCGTAGATTGCTTCCTAGGAGACCTCTGGCAAGGTATAGCAAGCGGGTTTCCCATTGACACTACTTTACACGTGGTAGGGCAGCTGCTGTCTTTCCTGGAGTCCAAAGCAGGAAGAAAGAAAGAGAGAAGTGGAGAAGAACACGAGTGAAAGAACACGAGTGAAAGAACACGAGGATGAAAAGACAGACGAAGGTGAGGAAAGTAGGAAGACAGTAAAAACAAAGAGAAGAAAAATAAAGAAAGGTTGTGAAGAAGAAGAAGAAGAAGAAGAAGAAGAAGAGAAGGTATTCGTGGTACATAAGCTGTATGTGTATAATAAGGTAGAGAAAAACAGCAAAATACCGAAGAAAGAAAAAGGTAAGAAATAATTTAGGAGAGAAAAAAGAAAATGTCACAGAAGAAACAAACGATGTAATAAAGGAATTAAAGAAGAAAAACAGGAGATAAGCTTGTTTATATAAATCTGTCCCACTGTTTAATTAAGCACAATGCCATGCAGGCTAAGAGAGAGTGGAGGTAATGTTGCATCGTTCTTAACATCGGCACTAGACGACGGTGAGTTGTCAGCTACACGCACCGGTTGCTTTAACACCAGGGAAAGAGACCCCGGTAGCCATTTGATAGGAGGTTGGATGAGACCCTGATCCGATGTGGACACAGAGATCTCAATTCTGCTGAGAATCTAAACTTATTTGCCCGGTCATCCAGCGCGCAACCTAGTTACTCTACTGACTGGACCAACCAGGCTCCCCGTATAATCAGAGAATTCAAAAGTATAGAAGAAGGAGAAATTCAGGAAATTAAGAAGACAGGAAAGGAAAAAAAAAAGTAACTTTCCTCTTCTTTACCTTTATGAAATTGTGTGGTCACGTGATACTTGCTCCTCTAATGCCGGTGACTATGACTTCTGGGATGTGACGTGTGGTCACGTGACACTTGCTCCTCTAATGCCGGTGACTATGAAGATTGTTATCTTCTTGGATGTGACGTGTGGTCGTGCGTCTATATTTATTACTCTGAAAACTTCTCTGCATGTGGTGCGGATGACCTGCAATTTCGACAAAGCCGTTCAGGCTCTTCCCGTTACTCTGTGCAGCCCACCTTGGAGCAATATAGTAAATTTATGTACTCCCTAGCACTCATTTGTACCGTGAAATTCCGTGTTTATAGCGACGTGGGGCAACATTCGCCCCTGCACACATGCCGACACTTGCAGTCTTGTATCTCATTTCGGTAATTCTCCAACGGGAGATCGAGAATATTTTTACCCAAAGTCGTGATTTAAAATTGATGCGTGTCGTTTCATTACGTCTCGTGCTGTTACACAGTAGCTTTGACGTGTCTTGCAATACATGAATGAAATAATTAAGACATTTGTTATACTGATCACTAGAAATAATCCAACGTTCCCAAAATGAAGTACATTTTGACGTCCATGTTTGCAACCTTTCTGATGATACTTTACGTTTGCCACCAAGCTGTGCCTGTCCGTAATATTGGTAAGACTGCACAGTGTCATGACCGAGCAGATCACTATCCAGGTCTTTCGGGTATTTGAAGAGTTTTAAGTTCCCTGCATTAACGTCAAAATCCGAATGTTTATGTGTGTTACTGCGGTGAAGTGTCAGTTTGTAGTTTGACAACGTTAACTGTGCAACACACAACAAACATATGTCTGAACCGTTAACTCTCTCAGGCACCAATGAGGGTCACATTTCCACTCACTCCTACGGCAACTGGTTCGTACCCTACTGAGTATGGTGAGCCTGCAAAACTCAAACATAAAAGACCGAAGCACATTTTGCTGTAAGCAGCCCACCATCAGTCCTAGTGTTTTAGGCACATTTTTTCGCCGACTTTATTTATAATTCCTTCCATTTCACTGTTTTTTACTGTACTCACATTTGCTCAAATTGGTCATGGGAACAATCTTGTGACCTCTTATCGAGCATCCTGTACATGTTTTCTCTGAAATCTTTAAAGGTGGGCCTATTTTTTTGAATGGAGCAATAGCCCTTAGTGGGCCAGGGTTTCCTCATTTTCGAGGCTTCACGATCACACACACACCACTCGGTAGGACTCCGCTGGACATGTGATCAGCCGGACGCAGAGACCTCTACCTGACAACAACAATCGCCACACCCATATATTCATGCCCCCGGAGGGATTCGAACCCGTAATCCCAGAAGTCGAGCAGCTGCAGACTCACGCTTTAGACCGCGCGGCCTCTGGTATCGGCAGGCGGGCCTATATTTTTTGATATTTTGTTGTATTCGATACACGTATTAAGTTCAAAACACTTTTCTCGTAATGAGTGGTTTTCTGTTCAATTTCAGATTCTGGATTATTGACAACGTATTGACTAGTACACATTTCTGTCCCCGATGAAACTGTCTTAGTTGTCATGAAAGGAAATAAAGGGCCCCTCGGTAACAACTGTCGAATTGTGGGCGGAGGCAGAAAGGATGCGCGTATGTGTGTGTTTTTGCGTGCGTACTTCGCATTCCACAAGCATCTCATACCATTGTCAGATCGGCTCATAGAATACACGTTTAAACATCGATCCTTGCAAATAATGAAAACAGTGTTACATAACACATATGTGTGCATAATTCTATACTTTGTTTTACTTCGTGTGCGCGTGCTACTGGCTTTCGCGTATAACAAATGAGAGGAAGAGCGTGTAGTGGTGGGAGAGATGCTGTCTGTTGAGATATGCTAGTACAAAGAGATGTGTGGAATGAGCATCATGTTCAAACTAGACTAGCTTATGTATGCAAACAAGAAAGGATGAGCTGGCAGAGCATATAATACACATGCGGAAGGTAAGAATTGCATAGGAAATTTTAGCTTGACAATTTAACGGTGACGTGGAATACCCAGTAGTAAAGGATACGTTAATTATTTTCGTTGTTACATCGTGCATGTTGTTGAGTTAATTATTATACCAACTGCTGCACATATATAAAATTTACACATTAAAACATTAAAAACATTCCGACATGTTTCGGTCCTAGGACCATCATCAGGGAGCCGTATCGTCTTTGCTAAAGTCACACTATAAAAAGTCACATTAATTTCGCTATACCAGTTGGGTATTGTGGCAGCATGCCGTGTTGTGTAAAGTTATGTTGCGAAGAGTGCAGGGCACTCTTCGCAACATAACATAGCGTAAGGTTGTGGACCGGATTTATATGACCCAGAGTAGAGTCCAGTTTTGAGCTATAGTGAAAATGGTAATGAGACTTCGACTCCCATAAGAGACCACAAATTTCTTAACAAGCTGAGCTACTACGTGCTTCTGAAAGACTTCGCTGTACGGAGTCACAATTGAGTCAACAAAAGAAGGAACACTTATTGTTACCCACCCGCCCTATAATGGCTGTTATTTCGCCTCAAAGTCCTTCCTTTCTCTCTGTCTCACTAATTACCACAATCTACCGGCTCTCTCTCTCCCTCTTTGTCTCTCTTGCTGTTTGAATTTTGTGGCTTGTTATTTTGGGAAGACGGTGATAAATTCGAAATTTTGAAGGAGAGAATTTCGTAAGTTTATGTAGGGTTGAACATCACATGGCCGAGTAAGTCCCACGAAACATGTTCATTTATTGGTTGGGTGATGAACTAGTGCTAGGGTAGTGTTTTTAGATGCGCGTCGGCGTCGACTGTTTGAAGTGCACTGGACTAGTAGGATGTGATCTGGCCTAAGACCAGGCCGCTGTTCTTTGTTAGTTTTGTGGCGGTGCGATTCTAGACCTTTTGCTATGGAATGGTGACTGCCAGTTACGCATCGTGAAGTGCGTGATGCTTTTTTTTTATTGTGTCTTTAGGCGGAGAACTTTTAAGACCTTGAGGAAAGTTTTGTTATATGTATTTTACATCGATTTTTTTCCTGATTCTATTCGTGAATTATCTTAATATTTTTTAAAATAAGAGAAAAAAATTGCTACTTATAGACTACATGGAGGAACACTTGAAAATATTTCGTTCAGTCTTACGGGAATGAATAAACGAATTTTTCAATAATTGTTCTACTAATTCATTAGCAAGAAAACATAAACCTCAGCTCATTAGGAAGTCAGTTCATACACAGAGCGAAATTTCAGAACATCCTACAGATGTGTAATACAACAGAATATTCATGTCTTAAACATACGTAATGTCCTTGACTATTTCTGTAAACTTAAGACGGAATTAGAATTTAAATGCAGCATGGAAAAAAAATATTACCATTATCATACATCTCTGAAGGTTTCACTTCAGATCTCAGATTTTTTAAAAATCAATGAGGCCTCTTCATGAGTTACTTCTCCTCTTCGGCCATATATTAAGTAATCGATATTGCATAGAGTGGAAGACATTAAATTTCACAACACATCGTCTACAATTTTAAAGGAAGTAGTCTATCGCTTTGTGACTCTGTGAACAGCATTAGTACGATATTACGTCAATCCCCATTTCCCTCCATTCATCTGTAATTATTATGCGATCTTTTATTTAGTGGTTCCATGTGCTTAAAATATGCTAAAAAACCCCAGAAAGTTATTCATTATTCTACTTTGTCACAAAAATAGAGACACAGGACAGATACCACGTAGAATTCCCTATGAATCTGCCTATCCTAAATCGAAGAAGGTGCCTGAGAACAGTGTCGGGCCCGTTATGCCGTCAGATGTTCCTATGACGGAGTGAGATATAATTTAATCTCTACCGGAAGTTAAGAAATTTGATCTGAAGTTTTATTTTTACTGTAAGTGGTTTTTTATTACAGAAAAATATTTCTCGCCAGAAAAAAACATTAGAATATACGACCCTGCAGGGACCAAAAAACCGTCTCCAATTTTGTGGGTGGGTGTTTTCGTGTTGGGTTACTGTGGCAACAGTTCGCAGAAGGTAAGCTATCTGTGCATCCAGGTGCTGGTTTATCGGCTAGAAAGGGCAAAAACAACATCAGGGAGGCCTCTTTCAACTAAAAACTCCAAAGCCAGGAAATCCGGAGAGAAAAAAAGAAGAACAGAAAAGAATGGAAAATCAGAAGAAAAACGCATCAATGAATTTCTAACGCGTAGCATTCAATAGCTTCCATGTGCACATTGGTTGCTGTATAACAGATTTATATTTCCAACCAGCTGATCTGGACATTAACCTCAGCTGCTGGTTACGGGGATGGTGAAAGGGTGTAGGCGGGGGAAGGGGGGAGTGCTGAATATATATATATATAGGCAAGGAGTAGCGAACCATTGCAGACATTTGCAACGTTTTGCATGGTGGTGCTCAGCTGTTGTTTGTGGAACTGAGGGCAATACCTGCGGACAACCGATCAACTGCTTACCTCACCTCAATATGACGTATGTATTCAAATCGGTGACACCAACAAATTACCTTTTTTACGTTAGATAGCAGCGTTTATTACTTCGTCAAATGTGTTCGTTTCATAGGTTAAGTTACAACGTTCGAAGACAGTCTCCTCTTATTTTTTTTTCTCTCTCTCTTTCTTTGGCAGTCAAAATGCTTTTCAGTTAACGTTCACTTACTGATTTTAACTTTGGCTAAGACACTTAAGTTTTGCTGCCGTATAATATCGACATGATTTTATTTCATTTTTTGGGTCCAAAAACGAAATATGGTAGAGAGACGTTTAACTTTTATTTCGTATTTTCACACACTTGCCGTTAGGACATTAGAGAGGTAACTTGGTGTGTTAGTGTCTATTTATCTTGCATAACACGTAGGTTGCTTTGGTAGATAAGTGGGCATAATTCTGTCGATAACAGAAAAGGGAAATTTTATTTGAAGCGTGTAGTCACAGGTCTGTATTGAAGAATTGTATTAAAATGGGCCCTAAAAATCAGGGTATGGTGTCTTGGATGAGTTCAATTGGTACAAAATAAATACCAGCGGTTGAAGCTTTGGAACACAATAATCAAAATTTGGGTTTTGTAAAAGGCGGGAAATTACTTCACCAGGTGAGTAACTTTTAGATTCTGAAGCAAGACTCTTATCCATAAAGCTAGTTGGAAGGACGTCTGGCAGAGACGCTTAGGCGATATGCTGTTCTGAGATGGATCTAACGTCGATGGAAGTATAAGGATAATCACAATACCAATTTGTTCATTCTTCACGTATGGCTTGAGAGCTGCAAATATGCAGTCTCAAAATTCGGATGTTTTTTATTCGCTTTCGCAAAATTGCGAAAAGCGACTAGTAGCTGCGTCATGTCTTTCCGTCTGTCCGCATGGAACAACTCGGCTCCTACTAGATGGATTTTTTAAAATATGATATTTGAGTAATTTTCGAAAATCAGTCGAGAAAATTCCTATTTTTTTAAAAAATCGGACAAGAATAACGGGCATTTTACATGAAGACCAGTATACATTTTTTATTATATCTCGCCCAGTTCTTCTTAAAATGAGAATTATTTCAGACAAAAATTGTAAAGAAAATCAAAACATATTTTATGTTACGTATTTTTTTTTTCGAAAAAATTGTCTTTTATGAGATAATGTGGAAATATATTGTAGAGCTGGGCAGGCCACAGTTGACAATATGGCGCATGCTTATTGCATGCTCGATACCTAAGGCCACATACACACCCTCAGAATATGTAATACTCATTGATTTTCTATTGCAACAGCGGTTGCAAGAACGCCCCTTAACGTCACGTTACACGTAGATTGGCCGTCTTTTTGTTGCTGAACTTCTATAAGTGAAATAAAGTTAGAGATATTTATGTTGACTTGTTAGTTTATTCATTTATATAAGACTATGAGTCTTACATAAAACATACTTTTATAAGCAAACGCTTACAAATGTTGCGACAATGTAATGATTTACGTTTTTAGAACACAATTTTTGGCGTCACCCCACTTACCAATTTTCTTTAAAACCCACTGAAATCAACACAAAATCGCAAGTTTCGTTCGTATCCTTAAGCGAAGTGGTTCTTACGTATAATATCGTAGGTAAAAATGATCCAACAAATTTTACTCCAAGTCTACCACACCGAGTTTAATATACGTAATTGATCTGTTAGACCGCCGATCCTAGTGGCCGCGCGGTCTAAGGCGTGGTTCTACGGCCGCTCGCCTACTGGAATTGTGGGTTCGAATCCTGCCGGGACTTAGATGTTTGTCTCTTGTGAGTATTGTGTGTGTCAGTTAGAGGTCTCTGCGTCGGTCTGGTCACTCATCCAGAGGAGTCCTATCGACTGTGGTGTGTCTGAGTGTGATCATGATTCCTCGATAATGGGTGGCCTTGGCCCACTGGAGGCTGTTGCGCCATGGTTAAAAAAGTCTTAGACCGGTCGCCGTTACTTATTATGCATGTGTCTTCTTGTGCAGGATGCTGCGGCTGATGGTGCTCGGTTTCGACCCTCTAAACTTGGCGGCGCTCCTGGTGCTGCCTGTACTCATCTTTCTCACGGAGTACTATCTATCGTGGGGTACGAGGAAAAGTCCACAGTCACGTGAGTCACAAACACAACTTTCTATTGTGGTGAAAAGCTGCTTGAGCTTCAGACAACTTCTATAAGTCCCACGGATTTCGGGGATGACAGCCCGAAGGGCTTCACGCCATCCATATCTCTCATACGTCAGCAAGTCTAAAGAACTTGTTGCCAGCGAAAGCTATAACAGTACCTTAGTCACTACTTGCGTGAGTAGAATGCTGGGCGTCTTGTGGGGAATGAAGGGGGTAAACTGGAGTACAGCTATCCCATTACATTCCTGGACGAGGCATTAGGGTTCCAGGAAGTTGAGGCTCCCAGAATGTGTAGATATTTGGTACATGAAGGTGGTAAGGTCGTCAGTCCTACGTATCGGCCTTCTTAACCCCCCCTTCCCAGGAAATATTCTTGGTAACTATTTCTGTTAGAGGCTCAGTCGACCCCAGTGTTGTAGTGCGGCCGGAAGTTTAATGTCAATGAAAAATTCCAGTTACCCTCATCGGGAATCAAACCCGCGACTTTTCGGCTTGTATCGCAGTACCTCAACCAACTGAGCCACCGCTACGATGATAAACAAACCGACTGTATTAATCCTGAACCCCGTATTATGTATTATTAAAACATTTTGTTCATTTAATGTTAGTTCAGAGCATTGTTTCTTCTTTCCTAGAGTTTGACATGTGCTTACAAAGGTACTGTTAGTTAGGACCCTGAGAATAAAAGTTTTCATATCGCCATGGTGTAAGACAAAGCCTTAATTGCTAGTGTTGCCATGCCAGGGAGTACTGGATTATTGGTAATACAGGAAATACTAAACTGGCCTTGATGGGGTCCGATGACCCGTTTATGGTACAAGAACCAAGCAAAACTCGCAGACCAGTGAAAACAATATCATACTTTATTTTCGTCACGCCCAGTTTCCATACCTTTCGGACGATGACTTGAACCGTATCCTAGCAACTTTCCCGCAGATCCGCCCTCTAACCTTCAGTTCCGATCAAGATACCGGGCAGCTGCGCGTGTCTACCTCCATCTGAAGGGCATTTTGTAAATTCTTTGGTGTATAAGGGTATTTGGTTCGAGATCCTCTTGCTATGCTGGTAGAACAGAGACTCACCGGTTAGTTACGAACTGGCTACAAATTATGTATGAAAATTTAAATTTGATCTCGTGTGTAAGCAACACGCCTAGGAGGTTAAGATCCACAGGTTCTATACTTCTACACTTCTATAGACGGGTAATAGAGTTAGTGTGTCCTAGAACCAGGCCAAGTATTGTGGTCAGAAAATTGTTCTCGTATCTTCCTTTTTGTCTAGCCAACAACATTTCACGTTCAACTGTTAGCCAATATATTTTAATTCAGTAGTAGGCATCGTGTCTTATATTTATACGACAGACATGCGCTCACTGCACACACATATATATGAGTATATATATATATATATATATATATATATACAGTCTTATATACATAGGCTACACACACACACACACACACACACACACACACACACACACACACACACACAC
>Ga0136643_10003834_pt1 | contig 20449 bp, 20 predicted proteins | sample TergutLab28metaG_FD_96883 | JGI IMG/M metagenome (GOLD analysis project Ga0136643, IMG submission 96883) | Labiotermes labralis P1 segment gut microbial communities from Petit-Saut dam, French Guiana - Lab288 P1 (version 3) (version 3) | ecosystem: Host-associated > Arthropoda: Insects >...
TAATCCCCTGGGAAATGGAAGGGGGGGTTCCCCCGGGTGGCAAGGCCCCCGCCACCACCTTCGGGTTCCCGACCCCGGGGTCCTTTTTACCAACCGGGCCCCCCCCCCCCCCCAAACACACAATACATTGCCTACGGAATATGCTGCGAGACAGCGGCCGAATTCCACTAGACATCTGTTTTGTACCTACTGCAGACTAAAACGCAAGAACGAAAGCACATGAGTGAATCGTTTCGCGCAAAACAAGAACGTTGCAAAACTTGCGCCATTAGAGCAGAGAGGTGCAGCCAGCATGACGCCCAGTTCGGTCGTACAGCTGTACTAGAGAATGTTTCCTGCTACCTGTTACCAGTTACGTTCACTGCCAGCAGTTATCATTTTCAGCACTCGGATTTCACTGTGTCCGAAGCCCTCGGATTCCAGCACTCTGCCTAAAGGAATTTCTCTTCTAAAATCCTGCTCCTGCAGTCCCCCCCCCCGTGCCGCACTGTGTGGCATGGAATGATACAGAATATTATTCGCCCTGACCATCTGCAGGAACTCGGGGCATATTACTGAGGCCGTATATGGGATATGATTACTTCGTTGCTGTGGCAAAATCAGACGCGAGTGTCACGTACTGTGGCTGTGCCAGCAGTGTGGACTACAGGCCAGTGAATCTCCAAATGCCGATCCACTCCAGCCATTCCCGATTGCTCATGGCAACCTTTAACAAATCCTAGCGATATCTTGCTACCAGCAGTAGGTGCCTGTCGGTAGTCAAGGTGTTGTCAGTGTATAAAGTACGGGACTCGGCTTACGGCTTTAGAAACGGGAAATGAGTGGTAAACTGAGCCCAATAGCTTGTTCCCGAAGGACAGTTGCGTCCCGCTCGGTCTTGTCTTGTTTTTTAAAATGAGCATGGTGTGGTCAGACACGATATCTGCAGTTTATAAAGAAGGAAGTGCTGCAGAATGCTAGATGTGGTGATTTTGAAGACGAACGAAAATCTGACCCCTTGCGGAGATGTAGCCTATGAAGGAAGAATTTAAACACAGGGTAAATGGAGAATTTATTACGTTTTCGTAGGAACTGAAGCAAAATTGCGAAGTCGCGATCTGGAAGTGAGATAAACAGTGTTATTTCAAATGGTTAGCTGTGCAATCACTTCCATTTCTAAAGAACAGAAACAAATCGAGGAAAACCATGGACAGAAGGTTAGGTTAGGTTAATTAATGTCTGTCTTGTTCAGCATGTTGGATACGAGATCTGAAGTTTTGCCGTACAACACAGCTTACAATTTGTTACGCTGCATCATGCAGTTTGATGTGTTTGCTTCAGAAAACTGTAAAGAACGAGCACTGCATGACATGGAATTGCGTAGAGCGAAATCGTGGATGAAAAAGTTCCAAATAAAATGCGCGGTGGCACACACGAGACAGGGATTAGAATTTAGGCAATACTGACATGACGAAAAGCGGGGCACTAAAAGTGCTGTTGAAGGTTCGAAAAATTTTATCTCAAAATAAATGTTAACTCTGCCCACATAAATATGCAGTGACCACAGTGACACCTGGGATTGTGAACAGCTTAAAAATAGGTTTCGAACCCCGAAAAACATGGAAGGTTGATTATGATACGTTTGGCGAGCAACTGGAGAGTAAAAATCTGAACACAACTCAGAAAACTGCGGTACAGAGGTGGTGGGACGGAGGATTAATGCAGGATGAGCGGGAAGCCTTTGTGCGCCTGGCGTGAAGTCTCCGTGCACATAAGGCAGACCGCTTATGGTTGCGGTTAGTGTTGCAAGTGTCGCCCACTGCCACGTAAAACAGGTCACGTGTTTTGTGTACGGTACTTCCCCAGTTCAGCACCATTCTTGCACAGGTGCGCGGGAACTGCGCGCTCTGCCTCCAGTGTACGATATTCCTGGACGTTCCGTTGGCAAGTATGATCCATCCGTCTGTTGCTGTATTCTGTGGCCCCCCAGATGACAGCGTCGCTTCCTTTTCATTTTTCGCACTCACCTGCAGCCAGTTCGTTTGTGACCGTGCATTGCGGTGGAGAGGTTGCTACCCGCTGAAGGGACGTCATGTGGTCTGCATTTGGGGATTATTTGTTCACTTTGTGACAACAAAATTTTTTTTTATTTCGTGCATTTATTTTTGTTTCTTTTTATGTAGTTTTGCATTATTTTAATTGTCCGTTTTATTGGTTGGTTGTTACTGTACCGTCAAATTAAGCAAAATAAATACGTTTTCGAGTACACTGTGCGTTAATGTATTTCTTGTAGCTCAGTAAAATACGTGTCTCATTCGCTGTGTAGTCTGCTTTACAACAGGGAGTTCTCCACAGAGTGCGATCCACTTTTTGCTCTTTCAATTTCCAGTATTCGCTCTCTTTTTTTATAAGGGCATCCAGTAGATTTTTACGTCTTCTTTCTCGTCTTCCCGTCACATCTATCGTTCCCTCTATTTTTCCTTCAATGACGTGCTCTAGAAGGCAGTTTTTGCGCAAGATGTGAACATGTTTGTCCACATAAATACAAATGAACATTTCACGTTATAATACGCAGTGCACAACACTTGATATCGTTCATGTTTGTTACCCAAAATCGTTATTCGAAACTCAGTACTGTGTGCTCAGAACACAAATGATCCTTATACCAGTACAGCCGTGTACACTGCATTTCACCTTCCTCAGTATAAGAATATTCCCTGAATTGGTCTCTGTGTATCGTTTGTCGAGCAACAGAGGAAAACCATCTAATCGTGTTTTCACTTTCGTTTCTGCAGCCAGCAGCACGACATTCAGTACGTACGGCAGTGACAGGTGGCACGTACGTGTCTGTCGAGAAACAAAATGGAGAAGACGCAACCGGTGGTAGCGATTGTTGCCCTCCCTACAACAAAGATATTGAACATTGGCGAGACGCCGTCCTCTGCTGAACCTGCAGTTGCACAATCTGTGCTCAACTGTCGAAATTCAAGTTAGGTGTTAGCGTGAATGCATCGTCTGCCACAAACGGATACAATTAGTATATTTTTCCACGGAAGAACAGAGTTTGTAATGGTTATTTGGTTCACGCTATAACCTGCCATGGAGGCCCACACGGGGAGTAGTATAGCTCTACTCTTTCTTCAACCTCGGGGCTAGAGGGCGGTGTGCGTGGGTGGTCAAACTTCACGCTCCAGCTGCTTAACCCCCCCCCCTCCGGGAAAGAGCCGGTACCCATTGTATAGGAGTCTGGGTGGGCCCCAGGGCCGGGCTTGACGGGTCCGGAAAATCTCGCCCACTGGGATTCGATCCCTGGACCGTCCAGCCGGTAGCCAGTCGCTATACCGATTGAACCGCCTGTAATGTTAATTTAATGTGAGGTCACAGGATAAAGCAAAACAGGATGTACTGCAGTTGACTATTGTTGATGGACTAATCAATAAAATGTGAAACATGTGGCCTGTGTCTGTACATGAAACTGTATGTTGTGTTGGACTTGGCATTGTTCTGTCGATGTAGCTGTAAGCAGTGGGATCACTGGGCTAAACTGCTCACTGCCATAACCTGAAGTACTGTGGTATCAGTTTGACGACGCTGTCACGTGTTAAGGTTATAGCGTCGTTGATGGGTGCCTCCATGTGGCAGCGATGTACGCCTGTCCCAGTTCCACACTCCCTGGTCTGTGAACAAACCTAGGCCTACACGAACGACGTTTCGAATGCTCGAATTGCCTCCATCTTCAGGACACCCTATTTCGTTTCATGTTATTTCCCAGCAACACGCACTGCTGCTGGCTTGCTGTTCGATATTGATGCCATCGCGGGATCGTGGTTCGACTTGGCAACATGGCTTTGGCCCTGAGGGTAAGATAAGAGGGAGGTGGGGGCAGTTCGCTATCCCTGTCTCTGTCCCACAGACAAGGTCTCCGAGCCTATGCTCCGGCTGCAGTGAACATGTTGCCCGACATCACGTATGTATTGGCTGTGTGACCCTCGTAAATGTCACAGGGTTTATGGTCTTTTGCAAATGTACGGCGGTGTAAATAACTTCCAAGGTTTCGAAGCAATCTGCTGCTTCCATCCTCAGAGTGGAAGTGTTCCTTCGAAACATTGGAACTTAACGTGCAAAACCACATGAAGATACGTCACTGTGAGGATCACCAATAAATGCTGCCAACATCGGTGCATTACCTTCATGACTTTCACCACAAGAGCTGTCAAGTGTTGCCGGTAGCACTGAGTTCTTCGCAAGGTTATGTATATCGCTCAGTGTGCAGCGATATGCACTGCGAGCTGCCAACTGTACACAGTACAGTAACACTGTAACTGTGCTCCATGTAATCCTTGTTTCCCGCCGCTAATAACAGAAAGCTAAGCTATAAGCTTGCAGTGTGCAGCTGTGCCAGTGTGGGCCGTGTTGCACATATTTCAGGGGAAGTGCTGCACATTGCTTGCTAGGCTTGCCGTTGCTATGGCGTATAGTTACGTGACCAGTACATAGCTACTGCTTTCTGTACAACACCAACTGAGAGCACAAAAAGTGCGGAACATTGAGAGCCGCTGTCGGCAGCAGCGGATAGCACGTACTGCGTACTGATTTGTTGTGACGAAGAATACTTCGAGATTAAACTTGGCAGAAACTACAGTTCCAAGATAATTTGAGGTGCGGCACAGAAAGTAACATGTCGGCCGGCTGTGTTACAATATATTCGGGCAGCAGAAATACCGTGCGAGATGTCAGAACTTAAATTTACTGCAGGTGGGAAAATGAAGTACCATAAAGACAGATAATGGGCAAATGATGAGGAACTTAGATGTACATACATAAAAATGTGTAAATTATACCAGTATTCATGTTGTGTTGTGCGAATGTAACAAGGGAGTGGATGGAGAAGACTACAAATCGGGGAGCTTTATGCTCTGTACTTCTTACCACATATCATTTGGATGGTCAAATAAAAAAAAGATGGGCGGGTCATGTGGCACGTATGGGGGGCAGGAGAGGTGCATACAGGGTTTTGGTGGGGAGACCTGAGGGAAAGAGACCACTTGGAAGACCTAAGGGTAGATTGGGAGATAATATTACAACTAATTTTCAAGAAGTGGGATGGAGGTACGGACAAGATTGATCTGGCTCAGGACAGAACAGGTGAATGTTTGTGTTCCATGAAATGCAGGGAATTTCTTGACTGTCTGAGAACCGGTTAGCTTTACAGGAAGGTCTCAGCTTCGTGAGGTTAGTTGGTTGGTTCGTTAGTTAGTTAGTTAGAATTTTATATTCTCTGAAGATAGCAAGTAAAGCCGAAACATGTAAGATAAAGTGGTAAGAATAAAAAGTTGTGTCTGTGATTAATTAAGCATCACTCCCAGAAGGTATATGGGAGAAAGGAGGCACAGCTCCACACATTATTAACGTGGGCACTAGACGGAGGACACAGTGTTACTTCTAGGTCAGACCCTACCGACTGCATCTCTCTGCGTAGGCCGATAATTTATTAAATGCAGAACGCATAAATTAATATTGGGTTGAATATTTGTAAAAACGAAGGCTAACGTCTGGGGTGTGTGTCAGAAAGTGGGCTGACAGCTGTCTGATTCTGCAGCGACGAAATTCCGTCAGTCGGTGCTTTAAAACGGCTATTTATGGATTATTTACGGATTATTCAACTAGTGAGTCAGTCCGACGTGGATAAAATTGGCGGTGTGTGCAGTGAATTGGAAGGGATGCAGAAGGCAGCGGTAAGGGCCTAATTCCAGGCAATATCCGTGCATTTTCCGGGAGGGTCGGAGGATATTCACGAACCTACCCCCCGCCCCCAATCATGATAGACGCCGGGCCGAGAACTGAACCCGGTATATTTCGAACACGAAGCAAGAGAGGCTGCGACGATCAGCAGCTATCAGTAGCTATCCATATCCTTCATTGCTGGCGAGTGTAGAAAACAATCAGTGATACCCGTCATAATAAAACCACAGGATCGACCACAGATTCCGAAGGGTATCTTTTATACGAAAGTGTGGAGAAGGCTTGCAATTCTCAGTACGAAGGAACGAAAACCGGCGGAAGATAAGGAAAATGAAACTTAACTATTCACAGAAAGACGGAGCAAAAAAAGGAATTAGTGTTGGCTCAGTTTACGTGAAAACCGTCAGGAAACTGCAGATGGCGCCTGTGCAGCGCACTGGGGAATGTGGGGGGCACACACTGACTGCCCACTGCCAGTGTCGCGGTGGTGACACAAAGCAGGATTATCCGTCAGAACATAAAGTACATCAGCGCTGAATGCAACTAAGGAACGGTGGCTGATAGTGAATGTGAGTAATGTGGTTACTGCCTTAACAAATGTCAGCTTGTGTCTAAATGTACAGGTACACGGGTCGTGTCTGGGCCACAACGGTTGACATTCAATTTTCGGTCATCAGCAATAACAGCATGGCGGAAGCCCAAATTGGTGACGAAGCGACATTAGCGACACTTGTTGTAAGGTCGCAGCAATACAAAGTGATTATGTACAGTTGTGGTAAAGTGTACTGTAACAATATGGCGACCAAGTGATCATTTTCGGTTAACTTTCCGTTTGATGGTGGTAAGGAGGCTTAAAGACAGTTCGGAACATGTGTGCATTAGAACGCTCACAGATTGTTTGCAAACTGCGGTGTGAAAGTCCAAAACACAAACATTACAAAGGCACAAATCTCTGTCATGTTGTTTCCGAGAAACTTAACGTATACAGAATCCGGTGCTTCATAAACATGCAAGGTTCCAACATAATGCCAGTTGCATTGACACAACCAGCAATGTATAGAACAAGCAAACCGGCTGTACCAGTTCCACTCTGCACCCAGTTTTCGTGTACCTGAACAGCATACCAGTTCACTGCTGCGCACCAGTAACTCGCTCTACCCGCTGACACATGTGAAGGGAAGATGCCGGCCTGCGATAACAGTAGCTGAACACGCTACCTGGAACTTACACGGCTTGTCAGGCAGGAGTTCCTTCAACTCACTGCGAAGCCAGCAAGATAAGACATAACCAACTGTCCGAACTGGGCCCGACCTAATGACTTCTTCCAATACGGACGGTCAAGTTAGCACCGACCTCTGAGCTGTGTGCGTTGAGAATTTGTGCTTGCTGACTAAGAGTTCATTAAGCACCACGCCACAAGGAATAGGCGAGAGTGGAGGTACAGCTCCGTTCATTCCCTACTTCGACACAGCATGGAGATGTGAGTTAGACGCCTCTCCCTCTTTACCTCCGAGGTCCCGAAGCTGGCCTTGACTCCGTGGAGAACGGAGAAACCTCGTACCAATATCAGCAATTGAACCCCGATCCCTCGTTCGTCTAGTATCTTTGCAGGTCACTTCACTTACTGAGCTATTAATGGTCACGGGGGGAAGGCTCGGAAGAGACGGAGGTTTTCGGTATAATGAGGTGAAAACATGTGAACTGAGTGCTGTTCGTTTAACGTTGCATCACAGTGACTGCCAGAACAGTTGCAATGTAGGGCATTTAATTGGCAGCATTAACAGTAAGGATTGGACACAGCAGGCACTGAGCACGGTTCTAGCCAAGTTTGCAACATATTTCCGTAATGCTGTGTGTGATGGTATACGAAATGAAAATCAGGACATTTAAGGGCAAGTATTTAATATTACTGCATATTGATCCTTCACTTATGTAACGGCACTTTAGATAGGAGAAATTATTACTTAACGTTTATTTAACGAGGCTGTCAACAGGTAAGACTATACAGGGTGTTTCCGGGGGAGTGGGAGTCTGCCATACTTCGGGGGCACATTCCTTTAGGGTGCATTCCATCGATATAACGAAAAACACCAATATCCAAATTTGATCGCTTACGGAGACAATGATGAGAGCAGCATTAAAGAATTCGAACTATTATGTGTCTATTGATTACCAGGTACAGGTACATACTAAAACGGGGAGGAATTCGTAGTTCCAATTACGTTAACACGTGTTCTTCACGTTTAATTAACACGTGCGTGACATCAAGGCTGTGATTACGTAGGGAGCCTCGTAATAGTTTCATTAAAAAATCGTCATTATGTTTCCAAGGACTTGACCTCGCCGCCGCAAGGCTTCTCTTCGCTATCTGCTCAAGGACGGACCTGCGCAGTGTGGAACCGCAAGAAACACCGCACTCTACTTGCGTCAACAGCTCCGTAAACGTTCGACTAAGGATAATGTAAATTGGTTATATCTACGCAGTTTAACCTAAGTATGGCAGTTCTCCTAAATCACCGTGTATAATGAAATAGAAAGAGTCATCTCATTTGTAGGTGCTATATCGACGTTTTCCTGGAGGAACCGAGAGAAACCACAAAAAAACTCCAGTCATAATACACGGTGTCTCGCACAACATTAGAACCAGGACCCTCCAAGTGTTTATCGCTTGAGACAGCTTGCTCGGTCATAGCTCAAACTGTACGGCGTTCGGTGATATGGTGATCAGTGAACAGTGACGGCTGTGCTGGGAGAACATCGGGCAACGGTTGACACCAGCAGAGGGCGATCCGTATCAGAAAGCTGCAAATAGCTGCACAGTAGTTCAATAATTAGCGAATCGTACAAACAGATGAAGTAGCTAACAACACTGAAATTACCATGCCGCAATGTTCAGCGGTCCGGGGGTCAATTCCAATCAGTTTTTGAGTGTGAAGTTCCCCCAGCTATGCAAATTGCATTTGATTTAAGCAAATTCAGTTCCCTTCTCTGTCTGACGTGCTGACTTCACAACCAAATAGCCAATTTCGGTAGTCTGCTCCAAAATAGTGGTAAATATCTTCCACACTACACGGCGTCACGTTCCAGAAGACAGTAATCTTCTCAGTTAACGTCGTGAGAATCTCTATTTTCGAATAAAAATAATGATAATAATATACAAAATATAAATGGCTCATACAGCACAGTTTCTCTTGAGAAAATAACGAGTCTAGAACAATCCGCACTGTTTCTTTAGGATACATTTTAATATTATCCTCCAATCTAAGCCTAAGTTTTCCTCCTGGTTCTTGTTCAAGTTTTCTCCTCAAACGTCTCAACGCATGTCTCTCTGTTACTGTCTCCCTGTTGCTGTCTCTCCCACCTCATCATTCTTAGTGACGTCATCTTAATATCTGAACAGCAGCACCAATCACGAAGCTGCTCTTCAGCACTCGCAGTCTGTCACTTTTGCCTTACGAATTCCATGCATTATGATGAAGTGCAAACTCATGTCAACTGTTATAGAATTTTCGCGAACTGTCTTGTACATAACTACCACATGTTTCGGCGCTATTATCTGGCCATCTTCAGGCTGCTGACAACAATTATTTTTTAACATACAGCAACACAGTGGGTCACAGTTGGCGTACTTTTGTACCGGTAGGGCACAATGCATACTGTCTTTTTGCACACCTGTTATATGTTTCGGCGCTATTATCTGGCCATCTACAGGGAGATGACAACTGTACAATTCTGCACTACTGATATCACAGCATTCAGCATGTACGCTGGTAGTGACGTATTTCGTTTCTGTGCGTTTGGAGGAAATTTTGCTGTCAGATGGCTGAAGATGGGCAGAGAATAACGCCGAAACATGTAGTGGCTGTGTACAAGACAGTACGCATGGATTCTTGGTGTTCCATAAGTGTTCTACCCGCTCGTTCACGCTACGTAAAGAAGTAGGTACTGTACAAGAGGCGGTCCTCTGTCGGCTTGATCGCAGTGCTTCTAGCACAGTGCGCAGCAACTGGGCAGCGCCACGATATGGCATGTCAGCATTGATGTACAAGATTTTATACAAATCATTTTTGTTGATTATTTTACGACCCTGTCAGTATCCCACAATACCCAGCATCACAATTTATTTGAAGATCTAACGAAACTGAATTTTGTCAGTGTTAAACAGATTTAACAATCTACTGATTGTCGTGTCTATATATTTGTACGTTTCGCGGTCCACAGTTTAAGGAACGCTGCCTGGTGCGCGCAGAGCCGACTAGCATCCCGCACACATAGATGTGGATGGATGGTCAGTGCCACGCCCCGGCCGCTTTACCCCCGGGAAAGACCCAGTACCCATTGTATAGGAGGCTGGTTGGGCCAATCTGTAGGCGTGCTGAAAACTTCGCCATTACCGGGATTCGATCCCCGGACCGTCCTAATAACAGTACTAGATGAAATACGATTTTAAGTTAGTCCAGCCCATTCAAAGTAACTGCATTTTTGATATGCCAAAAGAAACGGCTAAGTTTTGCAGCTTACAGTTCCGGACAGGCAGTTCCTGATTATGTGGAAGGTCTCTTAACGAGAATCGCAACAAACAAACAAACAGACGGACCTTCAATCACAGAGAGTACCTTGTACTTTTCAACACGTGCTACATATTTTGGTTTAACATAAGCATAATATGTAGGAAAAAACAAGTCGAAACATGTAGTAGCACGTTTTGAACAACAGAAGATACTGTCTGAAAATGACGGCCTGTTCGTCTGTCTGCTTATTGAAGCATCACGGCAGGATGTTTCGCCCTAAGAAATAAGCTATGGTAACTTGGACCTAGGATCCAAATGCCAATTGACTGCATTATTAGATGCATGGTGTGACTTTAGACGTGGGTGGACGGCCGGGAACGATATGCGCTGAAATTGTGCTGAGCGAGAGGGGAATGACGCTACTGGCTGTGAGACAGATGTCTGCTTGGGGCACAAACAGTGTCATTGAAGTTACGTGCGTTTTTATGCAATGGCAATGAATCCGAAACATCAGTTGGTGTTGTGTATAGGTCAGCTGCAGACTGGGCGAGGTTGTCGTGCTGGCTGTACCGGCGGGAACTATAAATAGATGGCACTGATTGTGCCTGCAAAACGTTTAAGAAGTCAATTGTTTTGTGTGTGGCTATGAACACACATGTAACCACTTTGCTCCAGTAACTCCGCGTACGGTGTCAAATTTCGTGAGGGCGTTACATGATTCATTTTGAACATCAAAATGCTCTATCAGCATGTGCCCCAGTACCAACCCTCACACCGCTACCAGCATTGTAATGTGCGTACATGGCTGTAACCGAATATTGTACAGTACAAGGTTCTTGTATAATTACAGTAAAGTCACGTGTACTTGATGTACTGTACAACGTGTCCGATATCACCACAAAATTTAGCAGCAATTAAGCCTCCTCCTGTGTGCAACTGCATGTCAGAAAGGAGGCCTACCACAGAGAAAGACGCCAGTCTGTGTCAACATGGAACAAACCCATCAGTCCAATCTGTTTCTGTTCACAACGCCCTCCGCCATTCCACATGCACAATTCTGCTCCTGTCGTCTTCCTCACAACTCCACCGTATCCCCTGACGCCGTCAGCACACTCCATAACTCGCTGCAGCAGTTTTGCCTATGGACCGTGTCCTTTGCGTGCCGCACGGCAAGTAGCGAAGGGGCGTAAGAACTGGTGACGTCGCAGGCCAGGCCGATGGGCCAAAACAGATAGACATGTGAGGGAATAGTGGTGTGGGGGGACGGGGGTTACGTGAAGGTGGTTCTTAAGACTGACAGCTTACAGTTTCTGTAAACAGTAAAATGCTCATGGCGATATGAAAGCTGACAATCGGACACACTTTGCTCAAAATGACTCACAGAGTCACATCCTGAAGTTTGGCACACTCTATGCGATACATTCTGTTTGGCATCAGGGACTGTTGGCAAACAAAACACATGTGTGAGTACGAGGTGAAGGGTGACAGGTCATGTATATTCTACGCTTAGGTCTTCTTCAGGTTTCCTCACCAAAACCCTATATGCATTTCCTATGACGGCCGCGCGTGCCACGTATTCCGGCCATCTGTTGCTCCTACTTGCCGATATTCTGTACTTCAAGACCCGTAGTGAGCTCTTCGCTTACAGAGAGAGCCCGAGTTAAACACTGTACAGCACAGTGCTACAGGAAAGACAGCCGAACGGCTGATGCCATCTTGAAGACTATTGCCATACCAGATAACAGGAAAACAAAGGGTCTTTTCATTAACATATATAGATAGCCTTTGTTAGATGGTCGGTCTCATGCTGCATCGCTATGTCTGGCACACAAAAGCACAAAAAAACGAGCCAAACACAGCCCCACCCCTCCCCCCGTATGCACGCAGTGTAGAGACAGGGGAAGCTGCAGCTGAGCCTCTTGCCACTTGTGGCGTGCAACAGGCAAAACGCAACTAGCGAACATGTGTGTACTGGGCGCATCTGAGGACATCGACCCAGGTTTTGGTGCATGCACACATTCACGCATGCGCGTAATACACATTAACTGGCAAATTAAATTGGCATTTTAAATTTGTAAACATACACCAGGTTTGAAGTTTTAAGAAGTGTGATGACGTAACGTGTTCCAGCTCCATGCAGGGATAGCCATTGTAAGCCCAATGCCATCTACTGTAACATTAGACACTGTTCGTGTTGCCCATTTGGTGGCTTTCGAATGATTCTGAAGAGTAACAACGAAAATTTCCAGAGACAGCATTAATCAGTGGGTCTGTGTAGTGAACACCGGTGTCCGGCTTCAAAGGGATGGTAACGCATTTCAGAAATATCCACAAATTTTTACGCAGACTTGATGCAGTTACAGAACCGCTCAATAAGGATGACGACAGTCATAAGCAAATGAAGCCAAAGCATTAATTTTACTAACTTCTGGTTTGTGACTACGTGTACTTTGGTAAATAGGCACAAAAGTTTCGGCAGAACCTCCCACCTCCGTTTCCCTCTTCTACCACGAGGACTGAGGCAAAACTGATATGTATCTACCAAACCACACGGCGTCACATCTCAGAAGGCAGAAACTTTATAGTGACTGTCCTGTGACGTGAATCAGGAAATTTCAGCAAGGAAATTCCCTGAAATTATGATAATGATATTGATGGGATTGCATCGTTCTATCGTGCAGACAAGCTCGGGTAATGTCTCGGTGCTTCGCTGAACAGGTTGGTTGTTAAAAGAGCCGCGCTAGGCCAAGGAAAAGCAAGCGTCGTTTTGTATTAGAGGAGCAATTTTCCTGACGCGAAGGTCTCATTTTCTTTCTTTTCGTTCATTGCCTGCCTTCCCGCATGCTCACAGATGGCTTATTGCATGACAGCAAATTGCAATTTAAACTGAGGCTCGGTGTGTACCGATACCCAGGAGAATGCATTTAACCAGCGAGAGTATTTAATAATTTGTATACGCATTTCTGCCGACTTATATTGCCTTTGGTTTCCTTCATATGCACATTAACGTAACTAGCATGCGTGTAGGGCCAGGAGAATATTCATGTGTCCAGTTAACAACAGCACCATCCGCAAAACAAACACTTCAGAGGGGTTCGGCAATATTTCCCATGATGCACTCCTCTTACAAGTCCTGGAAGTAGGACAGCATGAGTTTGAACCCGGGGACTGTCACTCCAGGTGGAATGTTGAATAAAGGGAAAGAAGCAGTGATGGGCAGCTTCACACAAGTCTGTGTGTGGGTGTACAGTGGCACTAGTTATGCGGAAAGTGACTGTCCGTGTCACCAGAAGTCAGTGGGGTCGCTCTTGACAGCTTCTCGGGTGCGAGGTCCCAGGACACGCGGTAACGGGCGCACAGGTCACGAGATGCCGAAAGCGAATCAAATGCACTGTGTGGGGAGACCAATGAAATTTGAAAATTTGACTCGCCGATTGGCCGACCATTGGAAGCGCATAACTGCTACCGGTAGGACAGATTTCGCACAAATTCAAGTGCAAGCGGAGGTCTGCTGCGGCAAAGTGACGCGGCTTCATGACTCGAAGCTCGGCGTTAGCGTTTTGAAGATGAAAGACTCGAGGAATCGCCACTGCGCGCCGCGCAATGTCCCACAAGGGCACATGCCGCAGGAGAGACGGATTTTTTTTTCTGAAATTAACCCTGAAAATCAAACATCTTGGGACATGTAAATTATTAGTACTAGAGCATTACTGTAGCAAAGTGTGTGTTCATGACCTGACTGGTGCATATATAAATTTCTTACAGATTAAGTTACACATATTAATAATTTAAACGTGTATTTTCAATACATTTTACATTTTCCACTCCGTGCACTATCGTACAGCTGTTACAGTGTACACCAAAGTATGATTTATACACGCGCACATATCCGTCTGTATTAATCGTACATTCATGAAGGTACGACAGACAGTGCCACATACTGGAGATGATAATCAGGTCTAACTATTTTTGTATGCAGCTGTGCGCTAAGTGCTGATGGGCCACTGTGGAGGACCGATACGTGTATATTGAAACATTACTGTGGTTATGACGAAGTGCGTCCATTTGTTGGTTTAGGTTATAACAATTGTAAATTATAACTTACATGACGTACTGCGGCAAGTTGTAGTATGTATGTATTAATGTGTGTATATATATATATATATATATAGAAAAGTACAGTTCACTCTATAACCTGCCATGAAGGCCCTGAAGAGGAACAGAGATGCAGCTCTATTCTTTCTTTAACCTTGGCACTTGATGGGGTGGGTGGTCAACGCCACGCCCCGGCCGCTTTACCCCTAGGAAACAGACACTGTTCCCATTGGATAGGAAGCTGGGTGGGCCCCAAAGCCGATCTGGACGGGTGCGTAAAATCTCGTCCCCACCGGGATTCGATCCCCGCACTGTCCATATATATGTATATATAACTGTACACCAAAGTAAGGCACGTGTCTTACGTGTGTTACTGTGGGCACTACTCAAGCCTCAAATTGTAAACTACCCACAGCCAACACGCATTCAGTACAAATGCCTGCCGTGTGTCTGTACATGTTGTAGCACCGATCTAAATCTTCCTCTGCTAACATCAACAATATTCCCTGCATGCAGCTCATATCTCCATTCAAAAGATAGCTGGCGGCCACGTAATTCACCCACAACCCTTTCCTGCCCTTTTAAATAGTAGCAACCTTTAGGACAACCTACAGGCGCCCGATTGCGTTGGTGGTGTGGGTGTGCAAAGATGGTGGAACTTGTTGGGAAGCCGGCAAGGACGAATCACTTCCAAAGTGTGCAGCAACTGCTGCATACTTTGGAAATGATTAATCTGAGTTTGTTAACTAGCAAATTAAAACACAAAAGTGAGTGTTCGTCTTACGATTTTGAAGTGTTTACATTTGTTGGTATTGTTAGCACAAAGTACAACAATTTACAGCATTTATTTGGTTGTTTATTTATTACTGACGTAATGTAATGTAATGGCGCAGGTTAGACCTGTAAGCCTGTAGCCTCGAATGACAGGAAAATTAGTGCAAAATGAATGGCAAACTATGAGGAAGTAACCGGCCGTGGTCTAACTGGCGGTACTGTGCCAGCGTTTGCTTTCCCTAATGACAAAAAGCACGAAACATGTCAGTAAATACAGCTGGTCTATGGACCGGGATTTTGAACAGTCGGAGGTTCTACCGTCTCGACCGCGTCGTACAGTTTGGACTGACCGCAGAGCGCGTTCCTAGCCATAGCAACCAAGTGACACCGATATCTTTGGTGACCATGGAGGCACAGGTAGGCATAGTAACCGCACCAACATTTGTAGACTGCATTTGAAATGTGATGGCACACGCGCAGAAACCAGATTTCTTCTTTCGGCGAAACGGACGAATCCATTTAAATCGGCGGGGGCGTCAGTTCAGTCGACTACTGGCAGCCGAGGTGTGCGCATCAGCGGTAGTAATGCTGGATACACCATGTTCCGAGGTAGTGTGAAGAGCACTGGCTACCCACTCCATTCGCCAGTTTCATCTTCACTTCCCTGCCCATGCGTCACTTTGTGCCATCACATTTCAACTGGACTCTACCGTCCGTACAGAGGCAGCCCTCGTCACGTCACAACTGCACGTAGTTCTACGGGTAAATTTACTGTTATTTTTGTCTGATTTAAACCGCACTTGAATTTGCTCGACAGATTTCAGTAAACCCCGCAATATAGAATGTTACGAAAATCGGTCCAGCGGGAGCCGAGTTGTTCCTTGCTTACGGACGGACGGACAGGCAGGATGAAGCTAACAGCATGTATTCACAACGGGCCTGTAACGAAGGAGTCATATGGACGTGAGCAATAACGGGAAATGTTGCACCCCAAAGTAACTGTTACTGCGAGAACCGTCCACACTAAGATCAAGCTGAAGAGAGCTGGATCGGTTTTACTGTGAAAAGCTAACCAAATCCAGCACAAAAATAAGATGTGATCGCACAAGTAAGCCAGCGGTGTGCGGCCGACAAGATACGAAACCCCACAGGCCACTTTGAGTGTCTTGAAACTGGAATTATGCCTGGAACAAAGCCTCGAAGTTTGGAGGTAAAATAAGTCATTACTGCACTCAATTTGGGTGCCGCACCATAATGGCGTTTGCAGTTCCATGCAATCATAACGTCCACAGCGGATGGAGGTAAGAGGTCAGCTTCATCATCGGAAAAGGAACCTCGGGTACCCGTTGGATAGCAGGCTGGGTTGACCCCACAGTCAGTGTGGAAGCGGAAGGCAGTGACCAATCCTTGCCTCTGCGTGCAATCGAACCCTGACTCCCCTGCCCTCAAACCAGTAACCTAATCACTGTGCTGGTTGAGGTAATCCCGGTCCTCCAGTTTGAAAAATCGTCATTCGGCGTCAAAGTTGTGTTATCACTCAGGGGGCCACACTTCATGTACTCCGTAACGTCTGCCAGTTTCTTCTGCAAGTGGAACGGCTCGAACGTGGGAAGATCTGACAACCATGGCGGTGGTACACACACACACACACACTCACAGTGCCTGCACTGAGGTTTGCTCACCAAACAAGTTTCTCCTCTTCTCGGCCTGGCCTATCTCTGTAACCATGGAGACGCGAAGCCAGTCTTTCTTCCTTCTCGTTTGCGAAAAGTTGGAGACGCAAGCAGACTGTTCCACGCACTGTGTCACATGTTGTACTTCCTGGAGCCTGTCAGTTCGTGTCCCGAAATGTTTCTCCAACTTTAACAAGGCCAATACTGGGATACGACGTTTCGACTTGTGATCCCTACCAACTAACGTACAATGAAATGACGTGTTCGACTGGACTGCGGTTTGAAACCCTTGGCCAAATGACATGGTTATTTGTGAAACCGTATAGCTTGGTAGATGGACACGCAGGTTCGGTGGAACGAGGAACGTTTGCTATCTTAAGGCAGAAATGTTTTGCAGTCTGCATCTTCTGGACAGCGCGCCATCTGCTAGCACAGCTGTGATGTCAACGTTATACCATTTATTGTTCTCCGCGTCCGAAGCAGACGTGTTCTGGTATAGGCATTTATTGGTTGTGTCCACATGTGCGTGTGGTCCGGCTTTGAAGCCAGGCCTACTGGGTTTACGTAGTTTAACTACAACACGGAAGCAGCGGTGCAGCAATTCGCTACGACCGAGCAATGCCCTGCGTAGTTAAATTGTAAAAATATCTTCCCTAACAACTTGACTTGCAGGGAATATTTCTCACCATCATTGTTATCAATCAGACTTGGAGCTTCAACCATGCAGATTCCTGCAATTGTACTAATACTTTACGACACATTTGCTCAACCCATTTGCATGCCAAACCAAGCAAAGATAAGCTGGTAAAGTTGCTGAACAATGTGGGGAAACCTGAAATGCTCCTAATGACCTTGGAGCAGTTGATGGGTAACAATGCCATCAATACAGTAGTGCCTGCTGTCCGCAGTTTGTAACAGTCAGTTCAGCCTAAATCATTGACCTATCAAATGCACTGGCACAGAGCGTGTGCAGCAAGATGCACAAATATAAGGCGAATGTGGGAAATGTCACGTTGTCTTTGTCTTTGAAGCTTTGTTGTCCTTGTCAGAGCGCTGTGACCGACAGCTGACAGCAGAACTTACAAACATCGAAGTGCCTTCAAAGCACAAAGTGTGCCAAGAACCAGCAAAATGCACTGAATTCCACTGACGTATCTTTATTGTCATATTGTCACCCACATCTTTCGTCAGGTGGGAATAACACAATAACAATGTTTCAGTACAAATTCAGTGCATTCCGTCTGTTCCCGACACACACTGTACACATTCAGTGTATTCTGTTCCCGACACACACTGTACACATTCAGTGCATTCTGTTCCCGACACACACTGTACACATTCAGTGCATTCTGTTCCCGACACACACTGTACACATTCAGTGTATTCTGTTCCCGACACACACTGTACACATTCAGTGTATTCTGTTCCCGACACACACTGTACACATTCAAACGCTGCTGTTGCATCCTATCAGGAAACAACGCAACCTCGTTAAATGTTTCGTTGTTCATTACTGCTCCGTCGTCACGGCGCACAATGTTCTATGCGTTCAGGCAATGAGTTCGTCTGAGACACTGCTACGCGTCTACCAGACAACACTACGTCATATTTCACACGTCCGCAAAGCCGATGCTCGGTACCTGTCCGGATAACTACCAATATCAGGGACTAAATTTCGCACGCATATGAAAGCAAAGTGATAACGTGTTTCCACGAGAGCATCGTTGTAAAATTTACAACTGTCATTCAAACACACCTGTTTACGACAACCTATTGGTCGTGTATGGGGCCACGACAAACGTAGCAAGGTACCAATATCAGCACTAACGGACCTACTACGAAGCAACAGAGTACCGGTATGTCCCACCACACACCACTCCAGACGCTGACTCAGTCCACAGCATCTGAGCGACGTTCTCCGAATCAGGTCAAGCTTGTTACGCTGTATATATTCGGCGCTAGTATACGACGAATTGAGGTAACATGTGACCGGGAAACAGCCACGCTCTGTCTTGTGCCACGTGATCCCACCCACCTTGCCGCGTGTCGCAGATGGCCAGCATTATGCGGGGTCAGTGCGCTGTGTGTGCGATGCGCCATTGATACGACGCTACTCAGTTTCTGTGCCGGCGGATATCGATTGCGCAATCATTGCGCGGGAAACGTTTCCAAAAGTCGTACTTCATTGCTTGATAATCCCGCACATGGGGACAGTGATGACGTAACATCTCACACTGCTGTACACAGCGCCGAATAAGATCGTACAGAAATTGTAATAAAAAGGGTTTGGAACGAAGCAGTGATGGCGGCACTATTCTGGCATTCAGCATGTTAACACCGAAATTTATAACTCGCCACCTCCAAGACACTTCAGTCGATGATATTACTGTAGCCAGCATAATAAATTTAACACCGGGGACAGACGATACCAGCTGGTCTGTTTGAGCATTTTGTTCTCTGGAATGTACAGGTGAGTTCGAGCACGGTCTTACTGACGTTTCGAAAATTTACCATCGCCGTCTTCAAGGCAGAAGAGGAAGCAGATTCGTGCAAAACGTCGATAGATTCGACCAGAATACACGGGGTCACATCAAACAAAAATGCTCCTTATTTTCACGGCCCTGAGAGTCTCTAATCTCACAAAGCAAGATAAACTATTTCCAAGGAACCAAATTCCATCCACTCATGTTGTATTGAATCGTTTCGTGTGCTGATGTTGGAACATTCCACGAGTTTCCACAGAGCTCGGTGTAGCTAAACACAACTCACGGAATCCATAAAGCACAGTGCTTGCTACACGTACATAAGGCACGTTGCTTGCTATACGTGCATAAAGCACAGTGCTTGCTATACGTACATAAAGCACAGTGCTTGCTATACGTACATAAGGCACAGTGCTTGCTATACGTACATAAGGCACGGTACTTGCTATAGGTGCATAAAGCACAGTGATTGCTATACGTACATAAAGCACAGTGCTTGCTATACGTACATAAAGCACAGTGCTTGCTAGAGGTACATAAGGCACAGTGCTTGCTATAAGTACATAAGGCACGGTGCTTGCTATACGTGCATAAAGCACAGTGCTTGCTATAAGTACATAAAGCACAGTGCTTGCTATACGTACATAAAGCACAGTGCTTGCTATACGTACATAAGGCACAGTGCTTGCTATACGTACATAAGGCACGGTGCTTGCTATACGTACATAAGGCACAGTGCTTGCTATACGTACATAAGGCACGGTGCTTGCTATACGTGCATAAAGCACAGTGCTTGCTATACGTACATAAAGCACAGTGCTTGCTATACGTACATAAGGCACAGTGCTTGCTATACGTGCATAAAGCACGGTGCTTGCTATACGTACATAAGGCACGGTGCTTGCTCTACGTACATAAGGCACAGTGCTTGCTATACGTGCATAAAGCACGGTGCTTGCTATATTTGCATAAAGCACAGTGCTTGCTATACATACATAAGGCACAGTGCTTGCTATACGTGCATAAAGCACGGTGCTTGCTATACGTGCATAAAGCACAGTGATTGCTATACGTGCATAAAGCATGGTGCTTGCTATACGTACATAAGGTACGGTGCTTTCTCTACGTACATAAGGCACGGTGCTTGCTATACGTGCATAAAGCACAGTGCTTGCTATACATACGTAAGGCA
>Ga0136643_10003838_pt1 | contig 20444 bp, 8 predicted proteins | sample TergutLab28metaG_FD_96883 | JGI IMG/M metagenome (GOLD analysis project Ga0136643, IMG submission 96883) | Labiotermes labralis P1 segment gut microbial communities from Petit-Saut dam, French Guiana - Lab288 P1 (version 3) (version 3) | ecosystem: Host-associated > Arthropoda: Insects >...
ACCACCGCCCACACGATACACATTGAGTTCCTGATTTTAAATTCCTGTCGCAGCCATTACACAATACCTGAACGGATTTTTCGTCGGGGCCCGGATTTAGCTCCACTCCCCCGATTATTAATAAGGTTGCTATTACCGCTGCACTCAGAATCATAGGTCCCATCGAAATTTTTCTTCCTCCGTTTTTGACCTTCCCTACCGCTGTCCGCCATGCAGTCCTCGCGGCCCAGACCCCCACGCGTGCCCGGTAGTCTTCCAGGTAGCAACCCATGCCCCTCACTTAGAAGCTCATAAAGAAAACACGTCCGACCACCACAAGTACCTTAACACAAGTGTGAACTATCCATTTACAAGTACAAAATCTTACTGTAGTAAAACAGATGAGACACACGTGGCTGTTTAATGATTAAAAAATGGCCCTATGTTATATTAGCTTGTCAGAGGAGACCAGTATGTTTGTGCTGGTAAAGAAAAGTATTCATGGGTTGCATAACACTTGCAATATATACCTCCTCTCTGCCATACACTTTCATGCTGTGCACAGGAACAACTTTTAACATTACCTTAAACTAGAAGATATAGGTTATATGACCTTTTCCTAATAGATTGCACTATTACAAATTCAGATTTTAAGTCTTTTTATGGAGTCCTGATAGCATAATTATTTGTTCTAGGTATTTGTTGCACTGAGCGCCAGCAGTGCATCTGAATTCATAAAAGGTAAGGTATTTCATGACTTCACTTATACCTTAGAATGCACAGGATGAGGACTCAGTTATTCCTCTTGAGTTTTTAATTCATGTTGTTGTACTTTACTTCGTGTAATATTAAGTAACTTTGCAGTTAATATGGGTGGGACTCATTATTATTGCGGACATTTAGGGTACATAGATGAATTAAACTTGTTTTATGTTTTATTTACAAGAATTAAACATGTGTTACCCCTGACAGGAATTGAAGTCTGGATTTTTCAGCCTATAGCCTAATCACTGCATCAGCTATGCTGTCTTAGCTCTTGGAAATATGTTATGAGTGCAGGTACTCTATAAGAAGCTAAAAGCTATTACATGTTTGGAGGAGTGTTTATGTGACCTAGGTTGGTGTGTAAACAGGTGCTTGCATATTTGCTAGAGAAATGTGTGATCAAACTATGGCATGTTTTTTTAAGAAACTGCAAATTTCTCATTCATTTCCTTTGTTTCTTCATTCCTTATTAGTGAAATTGTGTGCTGTATTTCTTCAGCTGGATCTTTCTTTACAGAGAATATTTCAAAACCCACTTCAAAGCAATTTTTTTGATAAGCCAGCTCGTACCAGTTTCTGAATCCAAAAAAGTTATTCTATCAGACTTAATTTTCATGTATCAAGTATGTGGGTGTGATGTGACCTTGCAACATAATTCTTTATTGTCTGAAGTTGTTAGTTTTAAATGAAGTATGTCTAGGAAGCTGAAGTTTATGGAATTGGTAATGTACATAAGGTGAGAATTTGTGTGTTATTTACTTGGGATGTTCACTGCACATGGTTGGTGAAGAAATCACAGGACTACTACATAAAATTCACATTTTTTTTATTAACAAAGCAATCATGGTGATGTTTGAAATTCATGCATATACAAAATGAAGTATTCTTACATACCTGTACACAAAATAGCTTTAAATTATGCATTTTGTCAATTGGTATCTGTCATGATACTCTCAGGGACTTAGTGGTCATATCATAACACATTTTCACTGTGTCATTTTTAGGTAGGCCCTGTTGTTTGATGTTTTGAATTGTTCCCTTAAATTAGAGACTGAAACATTGCAAAAGAACATAAGATTGGTGCTAAAAGTCTTATGCAGACCATTATCTCAAATGTTTTGCCAGCTGCTATAAATTTCATTCATATTTTTGGATTTGTGTTTACTTTTAATACAATCTGAACTGTAATGGTTTATGATTAGAATGACCACCCCAACCCTTGTGTCATGGGACCATGCATTAATTGAAGCATTTATTTCATGCTGGATTTCCATTATTAGTACAACATTGTCAAATGATTTAATCATTGCCATGATTGTATTGGTTCACATGTAAATGTCATGTGCACAGTGTGCAGGTACTTAATGTTCTTTGTACCAGATTTTACATTACTGACACTTGTAGTTCACTCATGGTTACCATAAGCCAAAAGATAAGTGTAGATTATATGCAGTTAACTTCTTGTTGAACATTTTAAAAACTTACCTTCATAAAATTCGGTTATTTTTCATAGTTCTAAACCATTGAGACCTGCATTAAGCTGTGCTAATGTCACTTCCACTTCACAAGTTTGTTCAGTCTGCTGCCCTGCTTGTTTTACTCATAGTAGGAAATTAGAAGAAGGTAATATGGGTTGTTATCTAATGTCTTGATATTCTTATCAAGCTTTATGACAACTAAGCATTTGTTTTTAATGCTGTTGAGATGGGCATATGCAGATGGTTGGATAAACAGACATGATAATGCCATAAATCCATCTTTCCTTGTGAAATAATTAAAGTAAACAGTAATTGTTTATGACTTCTCAGCTTGTACAAAAATGTTATAGAACATTTTTTGGCTACTTTAATTCTTTATTCATGTTAAATAATTTGGGTTTTGTAGTGTTAATTTGGGGGGGGGGGGATGGTACTGTACAGTGGTATACAGTACATCAGTTAATATAGAATTTGATGAAGTTTATGACTGGTAGAGTTATTGCACAGTGATTTTGCTGAATTTGGAATACCAAGGAAATGAATAGATTTATGGAATTTTTAGGCCTTTGCAGGTGTTGGGATGGGTGTCAGGTATTGTTGGTTATTACAAAGTGCTCAGTGACACAGTTTGACATCCTAGAACTGATACCTAATCAGATTTAGTTAAAATATGTGAATTGAACAAATATAGTAAAGTTTGTGTAGTGGAATGTTGTTATGTTTCATATTCAGACTGATATAGAGCTGCTACATTTCACTCTTGAATGTGCCATTTAGAAGCCTGAGAAAGTAAAGAGGGCTTCTTGACAGAGGCTGTGCTCCATGGAACTACTTAGCTACCCAATGGTAGATAACCTTTGCTTGAATACGGACAAAATCTGTATATAAAAAACAAAGTTTGTCATACCTCTTAAGTGGTGTACCAAATCTGAAGGTTCCAAGTATAATTGATGGTGTCTAAAATTTTTGTCATATTTTATTATGCTGAATAAATATAGCATGCTTTATACTAAAACGATTATTGAATTGTTATATCAAAATATTCATTTCATTGTGTGGAGGACCTTTAATATTTAGCAAGGCAGGGTGGTCACCCTGTCTGTATAAATGCTTTTAACAGTGGCAGAAGTACAAATTGTACTCCTTAGTTTACAAAATGCAACATAAGAATATTTCTAATTGTTTGGTCCTATTGTCAGCAGTACTTTAAAACAATTTGAATGAAAATAATAATTATTTTGTTTAGTCTAACTACAATACAATCTAATATATTTTTCCTACAACTAGTGTTTTTTTTTTTTTTTGCTTTTAAATAGACATTTTAACCCCTCTTGTTTTTTTTTTTTTTTATTTTTATTTATGGTCACTTAAAACTTTTTTTTTTAATTTTTTTATTTTGTAAAATTTTAATAAAATTAATTTTTTTTTTTTTTTGTTTAACTACAATACAATATAATATATTTTTCCTACAACTAGTTTTTTTTTTTTTTTTGCCATGAAGTAGACATTCTAACACATCTGGTTTGTTTATTTATTTATTTTTATGTATGGCCATCTAATACTTTGATTTTTAAGTTTCTTAGCTTGGAAAATGTTAAGAGAAGGAACACAGTCAAGTTTTTACAGTTGGAAGCATTTACAACATGATTCAGAGGGTGAACCATGTTTTCACGCACTTAATTCATACACAAAATTTTCGAATTCGAGCACCTATATATTTTTGTTTAGGCTTTTAATTTTCTGTGATACATATATCAACATTGTATCATTCAGGTGTAAGAACATGAGTACAGCACAAAGTTATGAAACATGTAGTATGTATTTGTGTAGTGAAAGCTCATTTAAGATATATATTGGTATTGCCTTCTCCCCAGACGTTTGAGTACAACTGCATGTTCACATGGCACCAGCACTTTCTTGAAGGAAGTTCACTGATGCAGTTCTATGAAAATGTACATTTGATAACATTTAATTACGCTAGTAGGGTCTTTAGTGTCCGAGAATCTGGTTTTGGTATCTTGTATGTTATTTGCATGAAGTGCACAAAATAAACATGAAATGGGGCGGTCATGTCTATCTGTTTACAGATTCAAACTGTGATACTGCCATACTGATTATTGCCGGCTGTATTATAAAGATTAGAACATACAAAACAGTAATTTTGCCTCTTGGTTTCATGTGAGTGCAGAACTACATCTCTCTCATTACGGGCAGAACGTAGGCTGAGAGTAGTTGAGAAGAGGGTGCCGAGGAAAGTATTTGGGCATAAGATGGAGGAGGTGACAGGACATTGAAGAATATAGCCTTATGAGAAGCTTCATTATACTTCTCACAAAATTTTATGTGAGCGATCAAATCAAGGGGTATCATATGGGAAGGGACATGCAGCATGCATGGGAAGAAGCAATGGGAGAAGAGAAACAGGGTTGTGGTGTGGAAATCTGAAAGAAAGTGATTATGTAGAGACCTAGATAGGTGATAATATTAGGATGTATCCTAAAGAAATAGGATGGGAGCATGTGGATGGATTTATGTGACTAAGGAAAAGGACAAGTGGTGGGCTGTTATGAGTATGGTAATGAACTTTGGTATTCCATAAAATTTAGGAATTCCTTTACTTGATGGGGAACTGGGATCTCCTTAAGACTCTGCTCCATGTTCACTCTAAAATTTAGTGGACAAAATTTAAATGTGATGTGCATCAGTCAATTATGATCATACTATGCATTCACAATTAATATAGTCAACAACAGTCATGTTCAGAATAGCTTTTAACTCTTGTTTCAGCCTTGAGTGTAGCAAACAGTGGGTGAGATGCACGTAATAATTTTAATTTTAATTTTTTTTTGTATGGTGTTCTGGTGATCAGCAGTGTCAAAAATAGATTTGCATCGGCTATAAGAGAGCACTGATGTGATTCTATTGGGAGTACACCTGTACTCTTTGTGCTAGATCTTTATGTAAAAATGTGTTTATTAAACAGTCACTACAGTTGTAATTTGTCAAAGTCAGAGTAATATTAACCAAGTGCCTCCATGCACCCGGACTTGTGTGTAATCACCTATCAGTCTAATGATGCCATAACACAGATATCACAACCATTACTTTGTATGCTGTTCACAAAGGTGTCAGCACTCCATTATTCAGACAGTTCACACCCTTACAAATAGGCATGTTTGTGGAGAGTGTTCATGAAGCAGAATTTTTTAAAGCAAATCTATATTTCCAATTAGCAATCTGTTACAATTTGAGGTTATGTTCCTTAACAATCAAAAAATGTTTTGCCTGATCTGAAATGTAGAAGCGGCAAAACATATTAGATTGTTACATACACTACAAAAATACAAAAATGAATTTTAACATAAGCATATATTGTAAGCAAGGTTGGGAAAGCAAATTTTTTTTTGCCTTACTCTTGTTTAGGCTTAAATGATTCAAGGACATTGATTTTGTTCATATGATTTTGGATGAGTGAGTATGTGTTTGGGTGAAGAATGAACAAGAGTATATATACTTCATTTTAAAAGTTTGTGTGATCAGAAGTGTGTATTGTGAATCTCTGTAAAGTGAGGACTGACATGTAATTTAACACATCTCTTTTCATCATTCCAGTAGGTGACTTCCAATTTAGTGTATATTTGTTTAAGTAACATACCTGTAACTTATTAATTCCAGTGAAAAGCTATATGTATGTTTAATTTTCATTTAAAAAAGAAGTTTGGAAAGAACCGAAATGCCAGGAAAATAAAGAAAATTTTTGAAGGTATGGAATCAGTTTACATGTTAGAGAAGTAAAGCTGATATTTATCCACAGTATTTGTTACAGTTTTTAAAATTGTACGCCTGTGACTTCAGAGCTTAATCACTCTTATGTATAAGAGTATGACATAATACACATAAAATTGGTTTATAAACCAAAATTTTTAGTATTGTGTATTAAAAATGTAAACTTACTTACATGCATACACTTTTAAACCTTTTATTATTATTGTACTTTTTGAAGTTATTAATTTAGCTATAGTCATCACATATGAACTGCTGTTAACTTTTTTCCAGCAGTGCTTCAGTAAGACTTAATGATAAACATTGCTATGTTGCAATAGTTGTGCCCTCTTAATGACTGAATGTAATGAACATGCTGCTTGACAGTACTGTGGTTTCAATTCTTTGCATTGAAAGTTTGATGGATCCAAAGAAAGACCTAAACACTTTTAACGTGTTAACATCTGATGGGTGTAAAGGGTAGAGATTGAACTGTTTCGAGCAACTAATTGCATTAAGACACGTGTGTGCATGCAGTAAATTTATGTAGTTTAGCTTTGAGGTAAGGAATACTGGCATGATAGTATGGCTTACTCAACTTTATCCCTGAAAGTATCCTACAGATTGTCCAAATAGAATGAGAGAAATAGGAATTCCTTTTGTTTCACTTTGTCTGAGCCCCTCGTTGAATACGACCAGAAAATTTTCATGGGCCACAGCTGATAAAAATATGTGACTGCAGGAAATGTAGTTGATCATAGTCTGTTTTGTCAGTTTTGGATGCAAATATTTTGCCAGCAGAATAAGTAAATGGTTTTGTTCATTTGTCAGAAGTGGCTCTGTACAGAGTGAATGCATGAAGTGTTGACTTTTTTAATGCAATATTGCTCATGAACTGAAAAGTGTGAGAATGAAAACCAAATATGTTCAATCAGTAATTATAAATAATTGTGTAATATGGGTCATCTGGGTACATATAGCGGGATGTAAATGGCACCAGTTTAAGATACTGAAGCAGGATATTGTGTGTGATTAAATTTTTATGCCATATTACATGAGTCTTGCTACCAGTGGCCATGCTTAGGAAAGTATGGGCTGAACTTGAATACAGATGTGATATGTTGTAGTTATTCCAGTGCCCTCTTTGAACATCTGTAAACTGTCCATTGCAAGTCACCTTATTACATAGCCTAGCAAAATATATTTGGTTTTCATTCATCTGCCTCTTATTCATGAGCAATGTTACTTTAAAGTCAGCTACATTTTATGTTTTCAGTTTGTATGTCTGATCACCCATTTCAAACACAACAAGTGAATGCCCAGGATTTCGTCTTGAACACACAGTGTGCAACAGTGTAATAATTTTATTACATACATACATACACCAGTGTTTAAAACTGTAACTGATTTCTGCTTTTCCAGTAATAAGAAAAGTGCAGTTACCACAGGGAATTTTTATCAAGATTCATTCAGTGCTCATTTTTTAAAATACTTGTCTGTAGATTATACCACAGAGCAAATGTTACAGGTTGATGGAATCCACCAGTGACTGAGTTCCATGTTAATCATGGTAGGCACTGTAAAAGTAGCAGATGTGAAACATGTTGCAATAATGCAGTGATTCTACTGTGTTTGATTTTTCTGTAGGTGAAAAACTTACTTGATTTGATATTTGTCACAGTGTGTGGGATTAGTATAAAATATGGTTTATTTAGATTACAGTTGTCTGAATTGTCATCTTACTGATCTTTATATAACCCAGAGTATTATAAGACATTTTTACATTGATAATATCTGAATCACCTTCCGATTATACCATGTGCCGATATTTGGTGTTCACCACCTTATACCCAGGCTTGAGTGAAAGGGAAATCTTGAACTTGTTTTCTGTATAGTAACAACATTAATATTTGAAACAGTATAATCATGCTAGCATATTTAATAATGTTGATCTAAGCACATATGCGAATTTAGGGATTTTTTTTATGAAAGGCTGTACTTGTTTGTTTGCTGTGAAGATATGAAAACACAGTGTACTTATACATATGAACGAGGGAGATGGCAGATATTGAAGGAACACATTGGAATATAGCCACTTATAGTTCAGAGTTGCACAAATTTTCCAGATATCTGGGAGCTATCTCACAATTTTAGGTGCTAGAAGCATGACAAGAAGCAAGAGCTATACTGAGGACCCACAAATATTAGGCACCACCATACAAAATGTAGTTGCACAGTTGATATGGCACCCAAGATTTGTGCACCCTTGGTATATTAAAGAAGGAAAGTGGTAGACACTGGGGTGAGCCATTTGATAGGTTGCTTGTCTTTCATCTGACACATACATACATTTAAGAGCGTAACCAGGCGTGGAGAGAGAATTTTTGTATTAATTCGTAAGTAAGAGTCACTTACCATGTTCAAGCGCTGGTTGCACCACTCTTCTGAATTTGTTTGTTGTGATAATGCTTTGTATCTGTTTTATAGGAAACATTCACTATTTTGATATGGAATAAACATTGTGGGGTGGCATTTTGTTTCTTATTCTGAAGGCCCTGCTTTCAAATTTTGATCCACAAACTGAATATTCCAATTGAGAATTCTTGTGGTTTCACCCACTTTCTGAAGGCACATTCCAGGGTAGTGCATGAAGTTATGCCTTAACTACCTCCTTCCACATAATTTCCAATTCATTGTTCACTAATCATCCCATCATTCAACACTAATAGTCTATGCTACTGATAGTATAATTAAACAAATCATAAATGAAAGAAGTGCGAATGGAATTTGGTCATTACAGATCTCTCACACTTCGTTTCTTTATAGATATAACTGTGCTGTCATCTTCATATATCAAAATGTAGGTTTTCCTTTATTTTCCAGAATTTTTACACTGGTTTTCCCCCTTTGTAATTAAAAAATTTGTTTCTATGTGCACAAATTCTCTCAAAACGCCTGGATGCTCATGGGTAGCAGAAAACCCCATTTCTTACTCCTTGCACTCTGTTCCTGACTGTTGCCAATTATATAAAACATAAGCATTTGTCTGTTATTTAAATGTGACCTTCATTTAGTGAGTTTGGTTTTTCATAAATAAATTTTCATTTCTATTTTAAATTTAATTGTGGAAATTCAAAGTATAAATGTTATTTAGATATGTTATTCTTTCAAAGTTAAATGTAACCATTGTACATACGTTGATCTTGTTTTTCTCCTACCAAAATAACTCCTTGTCATAAAGAATTGGAACAGTTTTAGAACATATTGCTCTGTATTTGTTAGGCATGAACCTTGTTTCTTGTATCCACTTCAATCATCACACTTACCATGATAAGACAAGCAAGAAGTCACACACATTTCCATGGACTTTTCTTTCAAGACACAAAGATACATTTAACAGCATGAACAGCTTCTTGTTGTACAAGTAGAAGAAAGATATTTGTTTAGAAAGGACAACAGACACAGAAGATTGATATTAATAATGCACTAATTTTACCATTTTGTTAATTTCACTTATAGTAATTTTACTTTTTATTTTTGTAGGCAAAGGGTTGCCCCTTTTGGTTTGGATTACACATTCCCGAAGGTATCAGGCTGCCTTTGAAACTTAATTACTGTTGTAAATTTTGCACATTTTCTGTCATTTTTTGTGCATTTTCCAACTACTTTGAACTATTCAAAGGGTGTAGGCCAAGTTCCATTTTTGTGCACAAATATACAGTCATTTTACTGGATTGTAGGAAAACCATGTAGATGAGAAATTGATGTTACAGTTTTAAAAGTTTGCTGTGTAAAAGTAACTGAAAATATCAGTACAAAAAATTGCTTTAATTTATGAGCTGCTGGTTTGGTTTTGAGAGCTGCATTTTGGAGTGGCCAGTGTCAGTTTTCATGACTGATTTATAATTTGCAGTAACTTCACATGTTGGTTCATTATAATACTGGAATTGTTATGCGATCAGTTACCGTTAACGTTTCAGAATCATGAGCTGTTAACTTTAGTTTGTAGATTTGCCGCTGCATTTTAACTTGTAAAATAGTAATAAAACTTCCCAATACAGTTATTCAAAAATATAACATTTAATATCATAATTAATACATTTATGTTTAAACACCCAATGTGTTTTGGCTGTGTTGTCATCTTCAGGAGTAAGTTTTCTTTTATAGGACACTAATGTAAGCTCTTCTCAGGGGAGGCTTATGACTTGAAGAAACAATAATGAAAATGTTCCTCAGGGATGACATTTGCTGTAAAGAAACACAAATGAAAGTGTTCCTTTAAAGCAGAAGTAACCCTGGAGGCTTACTCATTAGTGTGAAAACATGTTGGTTGTTCAAACATAAATATATTAAACGATTTTATGTGAATGTTTGTTTGAAATAGTTAGTGAATGGAATGTGTCCTCACTAATCCTTCAGATAAGTTTAATTGTTTAGGAGCATTAAGTTAGAAATAGTGAATGCTAGACATATTTTGTTACCCGTGGTTGATTTGCCAACTTGTAGGAGGTTTGGCTACTTTTTGCTATAAAAATTAAAAGTGGTCTTTTGATGCTGTTATTACTAGATTTCTGCTTACTTTAAAATAATGAAATTAATTCATTTTTCCTTTATGGAAAGTCAGCCATGAGGCACAAATAATGGGTGACTTATAAAATAATATTTTCATTCTTCTTGGCACACACATTACATTGAGATATAGTGCATTTACCTGCCCCCCCCCCAAACTGGCCCACCATATATCTCGAAATTATTTTACAAATTTTTGTAAAGTTTTATATATGGGGTCTGCGCTGAAAGCTGTTGGTTATATTTTATGTTGGTCCATGACAGACGAATGTAACCCCTACTTGAAGCACAAATTTTAAATTTTATCTTCCCTGCTCAAAAATATACAAAAGAAGTGGATGTTAAGATGTTGTCTATTGAAACGTTAACTGTTTAATACAGTAAAATGGGGAATCAAAGGCCTGTGAACAGTGTAAAGTGAATTGTGGTTACCTTGAAGCAATTAATCCATATCTCTGTAAATGGACATCTGAGCGTGGTGTGCAGAATTGCAAAGAATCTGTTGCTATTCTTGATTACACAACAGATGAGATGACTTACCTAAAGGCAAACATATAATGGGGAATTCTGTGAGTAGCATTTGCGATAGTAATATTGGTAGCAAATGATGGTAGTCATGACTGCATAATGACTGTAGTTGATGATATTTTACTTTGAGATATGGTTCACCTACTGTTCCAGTATGTTTGGACAATTATTCCAATTTTTGTAGAACCTGCAAACCTAATAAATGTAGCCACCAAGTTTACATAAATAACTTATTTCATTGCAAGGCATCGTGATTTACCTTCATTATGAAACAGTTTATAAAAGGGGATTTTATTTGGACCATGCAAAACAATTCTCAAATTATAAAACATATCTATTGAACATATAATTGGTTTGCATTGAATTTCATTCTTTAAACATGAAACTGTCGTCATATATCATGTCCCTTAAATTAAAGTGTAATGTTAAATTTGAAATGATATATAACTTTTGTACCTATCAACACATATGTTTAGTTATTTTGAGTCTTGTGTGATCTGGTATAATATATTTTTTATAGACATTGTTCAAAATGCTGATGAAGAGTGAATTGAGTGCATTTTTAAATATTGTATCTTTTTATTATTAATTTTAAATTATGGGTTTCTGCTCATCCATTGAGTAAAGTGAGTTTCATTGAATTTGGCATGCATTTGTTGACATGGTTACAGCCCTTCATTTAGCAGTGCAGTGATTAATTTCTGAACCATAGGGTTTTCCTACTCTATTGCATTTATTCTCAACGTAGGGTGTAGTAAGTTTTTGTGTTAACTATAAAACCAAATTTAGTAATGAATTTTTAACATGGTCATGCTTTACCATAAATTACATTTTTGAGTCTAACACAACCACATACAGCCTAATAACAACAATTTTGAAGCTATTTTTGAAACAAAAGTAGCCCAGTTTTCTGCTCTTGCCCCAGCTTTTGTAGGTGTGGCAAATTTTGAAGAGATATAATTATTTTTCAGTAGATTAACAGGGGTTTGTATATTCATTTATAGTGAAAGGTGTCAGCTTTTATGTGCCATGTGGAATGGCACATGATTGGTTTTTGAGTACCAAAGGTTACATTCAGTTTATTGGAAATGTATTACATGGTAGTTGTGTCATGTTTTTAATTTGTGATATGTCACTCACATACACTATCACAGACCTTCCAGAGGGTATCATAGCTGCTAATTAATTCTCATTCCAAATGAAGTGTTGCAGTAGACTGTCATCATTTTTGTTTCTGTATGTTCACGTAAAAAAGACCAATGTTTATTATTACTTAAACTTCTTAACATTCAGGCATGTTGTGAGTGTGTTGTACAGTTTACAAAATGTACAACTGACACTGTCTGAAGACACAAGATTGTCAGAGTCAGTCAAGTGTTTGTAGTCTTACGAAGAAAGCACTACGATTTGCAGGAGAAGTGACATGTTGTTATGTCTGTGTATTGTTATGTGATACAGTTATGCATAAATTGGATCATTACTTAAATTTTCTGTTATAAAGTCGCCATGTGAAATTTGTTGAGTGATACTACTTACATTTTAGTGAAAGAGTTTTGTGTGATTGTTTCTAATGTGCAGGTTCAGTATGGGAGTCTCATAGCTGAGGCAGCTCTGTTGCAATAATGACTCCAGTTTCAAGTAGTTAAACAAGCTGACTTCACGATGCAAACCAATTAAATATTCAGTTGTTAATCCTATGGATTGCAATTGACATGTTTCACCTTGGATGGTTTCATTTACATTATGTAATCTTTTTGTTTTATATTTAAACAAATTAATAAGCGTGTAGTTGTTAACCATACAACCTTATCCCAGCACGATTACTTTAGGCCTGCATTAAGAACAGTGTGGAGGTTATAATGACAGTTGGTGGTAAAGTGGCGATCCCATAAAGATCCCACATTCAACCCAGACCTTACCAGTCCTGTTATGTGTTCATCTTACAGTATTCTCAGCAACACAGGCATGCACAGAAAATAACCTGAAAGGCCATAAGTGTAAATTGTGTTGTATTACACTTAAATTCAGATCCAAGACCTCAGCCAGACACTTGCTGTCACATATTCACACTCACACTATGTCATGCTTTTGGCATTAATTAAAATCAAATTGGTTAATTTATGAACTGTACACTGAATGATTGTTAAAGTACTTCACAGCAGCACTATAACGACAGCAGTGGATACTGTTTTAATTATTTAACTTACTCTTTTTATGAGTCAGTTTCAGAAAATGTAATTTCTTTTGATTTCTAAGAAATTGTGTACATGCTGCAAATTTATATTCTTATTTTGTTTCATAAATGTCATTTATTATGATGTGTGATATGACAGATGGACATGTTAAGTGTCCTTTATACTTCGTTATGCACAGCTTAACATTTTGTGGAATGCCTTAAGACACTCTTGGTATTTTTTGATATGTTATGAATTTTGGGAAGTTAAGGTTTCTGAAACATGTAGTAATATGAAGCCTGATATGCCTTAGTTTATATATATATATATATATATAACAATATATATATATATATATTGTGTGTGGGCCGGGATAACATAATCAGTATAGCGACTTGCTACGGGTTGGAGAGTCTGGGGATCGAATGCCGGTGGTGGAAAGATTTTCCACGCTTGTCCAGGCCGAGCCTGAGGCCCACCTAGCCTTCTATACAATGGCTAACATATCTTTCCTGGGAGTATGTCGGCTGGGGCTGGGCGTTGACCACCCACTCCACCTAGCATCGAGGTTAGACAATAGATCTATACTTGTACTCTCCCACTGGGCCGTCATGGACTGTTACAAGGTGAACTTTACTTATATATGTGGTAAAAGAAGCTTTTAAAACATTGGTACTCTGTGTTCCTTAATATTTTTATTTACGATTCAGATTTTGTCATTCAAATTTAGACAAGTCATTTAGTGGTTCTTGCAGCATAGTCTGTAAATGTCTGAAAAGACAGTCCAAAATAATGACATCTGAATGCCTGTTTTATGCTTGTTTTTATGGATGGTATACAGTGTGCATGCAACTGTTGGGTAATCAATGCTGGTTGTAAAAGAAGATATGTAGAGAGATCTGTGGCTTGGACACTTCAGTTGCCTGTTAAATCTGTTTTGCATAGGAGCTATTGTCAAAATAAGGCAACTGTTTCAAGCTATTTGACACAGGTGTCTATGGTTGAGAATATTGCGTTGAAATAAGAGTAATTTTTGTTTCATTTAATTGAATGTTTGACTTCTATGAAAGTCTTCTCTAACTAATATAAGCTTCTTTTGGTTTTGTGTCTAAAACAACATTTTCTTTGTTAATTGGTTTATATTACATCATCAAATTTATATTACTGAAAATATGATGATGGGTTCTGATTGTGTGATTGTATGTCAAGTATCACAGCGAGAACCGAAATTTACAAGTACTTCTTTACTTATTTTTGTCGAATTTTGTGTTAAATTCGTTGGCATTGTGAGGCACACATTTCCATTAAGTTCTGGTTTTACCAACTCAAATGTATGTTTGTAGAGTACTTGTTTTTGGCAAATTATGTGACTTCTAAAACAGTTTGGGAATTGGCAATTATGTGTTTTAATATATGTATTAATGCATTATAGCCATGCACTTTAAGTGCACCCAGACAGAAATAAGGATTATTCACAACCATACTTTAATTCTGACAATTTGGAACGCTTTTTTGTTTTATGTGTAAACAGTGTTTTATATTTTAGCAGTGGGGTGTTATATGCTGGTTTTTTTTTTGTTTATCTCCCTAAATATTTTGGTGAAATGCATGATCCATCTGCGAAGTGACAACAGCATAAGGCAGCAATGATGTAACAGGTGGTACATTCACAGTTAAAATAGCATTGTCACATCATGGCTTTCTGTATCAGCTGTACTGTTATGGGTTGGACTGGTAAGTTTTGGGCCGATTAGTCTACACGATGCGCCTAAAGTGACCGAGCTTCTAGCAGGACTAAACGTCCACCTCATGGCACACCTCCATATAATCAGGATTGTGCATGATATCCTTGATCATATCTTTGAGAATGGTGTAACGGGGGAAGATTGGGTATACCTTCGAGTTCATGTACTCCGTCTGAAAGAAATGAACACTTTTTAAAATACATTTCATAGTGATGATGTGGTAATCATAACAGTACAATCCCCTCCCCAACATGCATACACATATGTGTGATACTGAAGCTCTAAACAGTAAAACTGACATTCACAACAGTCGTGAGAAATAGTAGCAAATAATCTTAGGATAGGGGTTGTCAAAGTGTTTTGGATCTAGGGCTGTGCATATTGACTTTATTCTAGACACACACACACACACACACACACACACATGCAGAGTTAACGCCATGAATCAAGGTCCGTGGGAATCTGATATTTGCTCAGCCTGGTTAGGTTCTGTGCCTTTATTGGAGTCAAAGTTTTAATTAACGCTATTCACCACAGCCCGGTGTTAGACTACCCTGAGTCACTTAGTTGGGTCGATACACGCCACGTTTTTCAGATACATTTTAATCTCATCCTTCAACTTCCTCCTAGGTCTCACCTCGTGTAATTTCTTCTTTTTAGGTTTTAGAGCTCTTTTGCGATTATTGCGGGTACTAACAAACCTGGCCGCAAAGAACGAATATAGCATGTCACGACATTTCCAAAGGATCTTCCAGCGTGACCCCCTACTTAACCTTTCAGCGTGACTTCCTGCAGTAAACTATAACTTGAATCCCTCGGTCCATTGGTTCAGAAGTTACGGATACGCATACAGGGGAGTTTAAAAAATAAGGTAACGAGGTGTCTCACGTGAAATAGCACAATCTGTCCGCGGGTTTCACCATATAACGGACACATCTGGATCGTCCGTGTCGTCTCGCAGTCACGAGAGGGCAACGTAAGCGTGTCACATTAAAGAAGGCAGGCCTACTATAAATATGGTAAATGTCGAAGTATGCAGTATGATTTCATTTTTTGCGCGTGACGTAGGCCTACGTCACACTGATGAACATTCATCGCCAGTGGGTGGAGATGCATGTAGCACTTGTAATGCTACATAAGTGTCAATATGTTGCATTACTTTCGGTACAGATAGATGTTGGCGACACGCAAGGACCAGGTTGTCTAAGCTTGTCCACTTCGGATGACAATTTGCGTCGCGCAGATGCTCTAGTGAGATAGGACAGACGCAATGAATCTGACTGGCGTCACCCGAGACCCTGACATGTCGCTGGGTAGTGGGGACAGAACTGTCCACGACCGGCTGGATTTCTGAAAAAGTGTTTGCACGCCGGCTACCAAAGAACTTCACAGACTATCATAAAGATCATATGGTACACTCGTGCAAGTATTTAGTATATTGCAGCGTACATGGAGAGCAGTTTATGCAGTGCATCGATACAGACGAGACATGCAAAAATCACGTGACGCAAAAAACCAAGGGAACAGAGCATCTGTGGCTTAGAGCCACTCATTATCTCCACGCGCAAAAGGTATCCAAGCGATGGCATCAGTAGAGAAGATCATAGTGACTGTCTTTTGTGTGACCACAGTGGTGACATTGTTACTGGCGAACGTTTTTGTGGCACACTTGAAAGGTTACGGCATGCCATTCGTCGCAAAAAGACCTGGTTTGCTGCGCCAAGGCCTTGTCATTTTGCACGATAAAGGCGGTCCTCTTACTCCGAACCGGGCATGTGACTGTTTCAGGCGGCCGGGCGATTGTGGACGTCTTCCCGATCTCGCGCCGACTGAATTGGACGCTTTAAGAAGCAGCTAGTTGGCAAGCGGTTTGAAATAGACGCCAACTTGAAGCAGTCTGTCACAACCTGGCTACAGACACTTGACAACGATTTCTTGTGCTCTGGGTTGCAGATCTAGGTGCCGAATTCGGTGAGGTGCTTAGACGTCAGTAGTGACTACGTGGAGGTCTGATGTGTACCATGTGCTACCCATGTGCCATGTATACATCGAAGTCGGAACAAAGTTTTCGGCATGTGAATGTTTGTTACCTTATTTTTAAAACTCGTTTGTAGATCAGATGATCTCAGCCCAGTGAATTGTAAGGACAGTATACGGTTATGAGGTCCAATTTTAAGGAAGGTTTGTCAGTGCCGAATTGCTACAAGAAATGCAGATTTTACGCAGACGAAGCTTACACTTCTATCAGTAGTATACCTTCAGTTCTCGAATGAGATTCCTCAGACCAGAGTACTTCTTCAGTAGGCGGTAGAGGTCGTTTGTCATTTGCGTGTTTTCGCTCTCGATCTGCAGTATCGTCATGTCTGCAAGAAATAACATTACTGTCGTTAAAAAGTGAGAACTTCGTCAGTGAGCATATGTTATTTGGAACATTAATCTTACTTCGACATATTTCAATTTAAATTGGTCATATCCAGGGAGATAGTTGACGGTTGCCAAATACCATTGCCAAGACTTTACATTGCCTGCCAGATGGATTTTCGTACTTACTTACGTTTTGTGAGATTTGTTTTTTTATGTATATTTTGTTTTCTGCCTCAAAATAACACCATTAGCATTTACCAGAAGCTGAGGCCTTCAATTCGGATTTAACCCCTCCCATTTTTCTTGGATGTTCATAGTGGCGTGTTCGGGAACGACTTTCGGAAGCAACAAAAATAAAAAAAATCTCGATTTAAGACCATTTTCAACAAGGAACGCATCACATACGTTTACAACCGTCCATTATTGTCTTTATTTAAATTTATATGCCAGAAAATTAATAATGCAGCTTCTATTATTGAATTATTTCATTGTTGGTAGTGTTTTGTTCCCCTGGTGCAATGTGTCTTGTTTGTCTCTGGTACGATATACGTACTGTCTCTTACTCATGTCTACTTTTCATTGTATCTTTAACTTCATATGCTTACGACCACTCACTCTCCAGGCGGTCTATCCTCTCGCGTCTGTTCTCTGCCTCTTCCGCGAGCTTTGCCGAAGTCTTCACGCCCTCCCCAGACTTCTGCGTCTTCTCCATGATAGCACATGCGCGTAGAACAAAGGCCGGCACAGTTTCTTGCTTCTCCTGCTTGGGAATATCCACCAAGGTCCAGTACTGAGTCTCCAGACGGATCACTTCCTGCAGGCACAGAAGTCACAATTATCCATTGAACCCATCTTTCAAGATAACTCTGAAAATATTATTTTTGTTAATACCATGGATATTGGTAGTTCATTGAGCTGCTTGAGAAATTCCCTGACTTTTTTTGGAACCCGAGGGTTCATTATCGTGCGACGTTTGAGTCTCTCACAGCGGTGCTCCCTGTCTTCTGGGATAGGCGTCATGTATATGGTGTGTATATATATATACACATACAAACATACATACATACTACATACATACGTACATACATACATACATACATACAACGTTTCGGAGGAGATTTGCTGCGTGTATCTTCAGGGTAGTGCAAGAAGAGCCCACTCTTCTTGCACTACCCTGAAGATTGAAATTGTACATCATTCATTATGTTGAGCCACATGAATCCATTTTATCTCCGCACTATTTCTCTTAGATGAATTTTAATATTATGTCCCTTCTATACGTCTGGGTCTTAAAATTTCATTTTTAAAGACACCTATTAGGAGTTTCGAAATTAGTTCGGGAAAAGAATAAATCCGTTAGGGACAAACTGGGTGTGCAGAACATTGTCCGGGAAATAGAAGAGCATCAACAAAATTGGTTACAGCACTTACAGAGAATGGACAAAAATAGGATACCGAAGCAGGCAGTGCCGTATAAACCGAAAGGGAGAAGAAATATAGGACGCCCGAGGAAACGGTGGAGGGAGGGACCGACTTCAACTGGAGGGTTAAGGAACAGGCATTATGCCTAAACCTTCAGAGCTAATGATGACGATATACATCTAGGTATTACATGTGGCATTTTCTCCCTCAGATTTTTCCGACTGAAATGTTGTGTATTTCGTATTTTACCCATTCATACTTCTTGATTTAATTGTCCAAAATTATTCAGTTTAAAAGAGTACCGTTACTACAATCTAATTTCAAAGGAGTCGTCGTTAGATGTACGAAACGGATCGCAGATTAACGATATAAGTTTAAGTGTTGCGGACTTGCTGAACGCGACACCGTCTAAGTACAGACAGGTTCACAGGGGGGTTAACACGACCACTTTAGAATGACAGCTCACAGATAAGAGTTTAATACAGCATTTAGGTTTTGTTGTCATGTAGTGTGGATTTAAACGGAACACTGTTTAGTAAAAACGGTGACGATAGATGAAAATAATGGTTCAGGTATTAACGACTGATGCCAACAGCACACTTCTTAAAACATGATGTGGGAAGACCGTACCGTGAGTCCAGGCATAGATCCTTGCCACTGTGAAACAGTGGATTGAAATTGTTGTCGCAGTGGGAGAAATGTAACTCATGTATTGGTCTGAGGTTGTAATGGCCTTGAATATGGTCTGGGGATGTGGTGCCTGGTGATAGAAAAGTCGTACCTTGATGTGAACCGGGTTTCCTGTACGTCTGACTGTCGTGGTACCTACAAGGGATAAGGCATGGAAATTCAGAAAATTACGTCACAAGAGCTTCAAATTATTTTCACACTATTTTTAGTCACTTCACGGCTCTCGCAGTTGCTAAGATTTTATAGCGTCGGTGATAGATGAGTAAGTGTGGAGCGGTGATGAAGGGACAACTGAAGAAGACCGTAGCACTGGGATAAAAACCTACGTCACTGCCTCTTTGTCCGCCATAGTATTGTTAATGAGGTTTAATTATGAAGGTATAGATAAGCAAGACATGCAGCACAAATGAATAAAACGAGAAGTAAATTAGAATTGTTAAACGTCTTTTAAAGTGTGAGATTTTGAGAAATGATGGTGGTGAATATTATGATTCTGGTCATTTAGGACGTAATGGCGTATAGTTCGGTAGGTACATGCCTATCATGCTGTACGGTGTCACGCTAAAGAAGGCCGGAATTTTATTATTCCTGGGAAGTGTAACCTTGGTGGACTAAAACCGGAATCGAATTGACATGGATCTTACGGAAATATATTTGGGGGATACAAACTGGATTGAACTGACGCGTGGTAGGGTTCGTGTCAGGGATATTTGGTGAAGACCCGAGCTGTCGTTTTGCATACAACAGTGCAATGAATGTCTGCTAGGAATTTGAATAAAGGTTGACCAACTAGATGACACTTGCTTTATTATATATTGCTCAACATGTTTCAGACGTTAATACGGCCATCTTCAGGAGCTTGCGAGTACTTGTTGTGTTGTGTAGGCTGCAATGATAGAGGTTTTGTGTGTTAGTTTATATATCTAGTGGTAAGTGCTATACCTATATTATGTGTCGTGTGTGGCTCT
>Ga0136643_10003839_pt1 | contig 20439 bp, 13 predicted proteins | sample TergutLab28metaG_FD_96883 | JGI IMG/M metagenome (GOLD analysis project Ga0136643, IMG submission 96883) | Labiotermes labralis P1 segment gut microbial communities from Petit-Saut dam, French Guiana - Lab288 P1 (version 3) (version 3) | ecosystem: Host-associated > Arthropoda: Insects >...
ATTATGTAATTTTCTGTTTTTTATTGAGTGTTTGTGTTTTGACATGTTCCACATCCTTTTGGTTGTTGTGACCGTGTATGGATTAATGGAGTAAAAATAAATGAATGAATGAATGAATGAATATTGGGCCCTGGGCTGGATGGTCTCAGCACAGAAGTGGTACTTCAAAGAGACTCGCCATGGCACACTGGGGTTTAGATGGTGTTTCACTTGGTCATTAGAGCTGGTGTTGCTTGTTTGTGCTTATCCTGCACATTCTAGCTGTGTTGTGTCTTTGTGGGCTAGTGTACTTTTTGTGATTATAATGGAGTGGGCTGCTGATGAGTGCAGAGAGGACCAAATGTTGTGGGATATATGAAGTTAACACACAAAAGACTGATTTATGGGTATAAGTATAATAGAAGATGAACACCTATACACACATCTGAAACAAAAATTATCTGTTGGGAACATATCCAAAAGTACAACAGTTCAGAAGAGAAAATGAATAATGGGATCACGCACTTGTCTCCAATACTCATTGCTATAAAATTTTTATCAGTCATTTCTTAACACCAACCCCAGTGATCATGAAGAACCTTGCAGTGCATAGCATCTAAAGCCACTGAACAATCAGTCTGCACATTAAGAAACAGTCATCTTAAGTTTCACAAACATGATACTGGGTTGAAGGATGAGCATGAGTGCATCTTTGTAGGAACAACAGTTCCTGTGGTATATTCTTCGTGTCTGTAATCTTATCTTTGCAGTTACCTTACTTTCATTCAGACCTCTTAAAATGAAGGGACCTGGCGATCACAAAGTGAATGTGTTTAGTGCATAAGGGCAAATAGAATTTTGTGGTTGAATATTTTCCTTGTTCAGGGTGGGTTTTGTCTCATTTTCAATCACTGTGCTTTTTGAAACCAGAATGGAGTCTTATGAATATCCATAATGCCCTCTATCCATATTGGGTCATACTTTGCACACCGGTTTCATAGAAAGATTTTCAATATAGGGATTCTGATAATATACACACTGTTGGGAAAAGATAATATGTGCACATATATGCATGTAATTTTATTTATTGAATTATTTATGAAAAAAATTTTACGTATGTTATAGATACAGCAGGTGCAGTGCCCAAAAAGACAGCATACTTAGGCTCTATGCCTTCGACAGCTGGAATGGGACAGAGAGGTTAGTAGATAATTTGTCAATTTTGTGCATATCAGGCTTAGAGTGGCTGTAAGAGAAATTTTTATTTGCTCCCACTAAACCTTAGAACATTTTGTAAATTAACTACACACCCTTGACAGTATCAGCATATGGTTGGTGATGCATAGTAGTTTTATGGTTTTTTAAAAAGTTACATATATTCATGATACCATTGAATGTTTTCTACTTAGGATTTAAGCAAAATCAGTGTTTGTATTTAGGCTTTATGAATATTAGATCTAATAGCTGAAGTATAGTAACCTTAACCTTTCTGTTTTATGTGAAATTTATTTTGATATTTAGAAATGGACAAGAATGTAAGTATGTTTTCTGTGACTTTATTTCATGTAACGAATTGTCATTTTAGTTGTCCCAAATGAGTGTGTGTGTGTGTGTATATATATATATATATATATACTTTTTTCTTTTTCCATGTGGTCTGCAGTCTGATGCAGTGGCTGGTATACTAATAGCATTACACAATAGATACAGTGTTTCCCTAAGGGGGGTTTTCAGTGAACCAGTAAAAAAGAACTTGTGAGGGGAAGTAAAAAATTAGTTTTTTTCCTCCCTGCTTTTGCATTTTGATCAAGAGTGATTTTTTCTAATATTTCAGTTTGAAGGACCAAAAAAATGTATTTTGTCAGAACAACTTGGTTACATGTTACTTAAAAAAAAATAATAACATGTAACTTATAGTGGACTATTTAATGGTACACGGTTTGTTTAAGCAGTATACTGCCTTGTACTATTCACTTTGCACTGTATGATCCATTGATTTTACATTGTGTTAAAGTGACTGAAATGTGGAGTGGGAATTTAGTTGTATGAACTACAATGCGATGCACACAGTTTTGGTGCACGCTACTGCTTGTAGGCCAGCAGTTGTTTAATTTACAGAGAAATCCAGAAATTTTGTGTGGAATAATTCCTTGGCAAATATTGAATTCATGATCTTTAGTAGGCACATGTCCTAACATCTTTACTCAGAATTCTGTGCAAAGGAGCTTATCTAGAGGGCACTGGATTGTTACGTGAAAACTTGTTACTCTCCCTGTTGTGTGAATTGTCAGTGTTGTATAAGATGTATGTGAGAGTTTGTTTGTTGTTGGACAGAAATCGGAAGTTTAAGTGGAGCTTAAGATGGTTGGATGTAAAGAGTTATATCCCACTCATGGAACAATACACTCATGCAGCTCAAAGACTGCTTATTGTCATGTAAAACTTCTTTGTAAGAAACTCTGTATAACATCTTACTCCATATTATTTCTGTATAAAAATTTTTTTGGTATGAGAAACGTCTGAAGATTTAGATCTCTTTTGCTTTGTATGGGTTTCACAGTATTTTCAAAGTTCAGCGTCAAAGCAGATGTATTTGGAGGAGAAACTGGGCTTGGATGGTTCCTAATGCTGTCCTTCAGTTGGTAATCCCTTTGAATGTTCAGCAGTATGCTGTGTCTTTAATGTTTTAAAGCTGTTGACCAACACATCCCCAGTATAAGAAGCAGTTCTTTTCTCTGATTTTTATTTCTTAGAGACTGTGAGTAAAAGCAGGCTGAAGCATTGTCACATTATTACTGTAGTGTGCAAAGAGATTTTATCCAGAATTATAATTAATCAGGAAGCAAATATTTTGTGTAATGTGTAAAATTCTTTGTTAAGTAGTGCTTTCTGACAATGATCTTAGAGCTACCAAAGGCATTGTTAAATATGCTCTGTGAACCTACATTATTACCTGACTCAGAAATTGTATTACATCCCCAAATATTACGTGTAATTTATTTATTGTTCCTTACTGAATTCAAATGTACTGTACTGCTTTGTCAGCTCTTCAGACATACTGGGGAGAGAAAGCTATGACTGTGGATACATTAAAACATCTTCATGGGTCATTGAAGACACGCCCACAAGAAGACGTAATTACAGATGAACCACATTCTTTAAAATCCAGCGTGAAATTAATGGAACACCAGAAACATGCATTAGCATGGCTTATTTGGAGAGAAAGCCATAAACCAAATGGTGGGATTCTTGGTAAGTTCTTTAACCCTTCAAAAACTCACATTTGTCTAATTTGTACAGTTATAAATGTTAAATTCCCATCTCACAGAAGGACACAGTTGATATAAATTATAAAAACCAATTGGTTGATGTAGTTTTAAGAAAACAGTTGCTGTTAGGCAGAGAAAGAAGCATGATGAATGAATTTATTGGGTGTTATAATGGTATAGAAGAATTTCTAAATGAGGAGGATGATTTTGAAATTTAATTACTAATAAACAGTATACAAGGTAATAAGAAAAGAGGTTAACAAGTTTATGGTATTATGGTAAGGAGCTAATGGTTGTGTTAAAAAATTTCACACTGAAGATGTCTAGGCCAAAAGACTTAACTGTTTCAGTAATGGTGAATGTGGCTGGTAGATTTTGGTAGAGGTTATTAAAAAAAAAATATATTTTGTTAAACTAGTTACAAAGGCTGCATGCTTTGGCGGGAGGGGACTTTGTTTGTGGTTTAGAGTTTGACTCAATTAAATATTAATATGAACTTACACAGATTTCATGAATCCACACATGAGTCAGGTGACTGTAGGCTCTGCAATAAGTCATACAGCACGTAACATACAAAAGGTAACACTAACGGCCTCTCATACAACTGCAAAATAGAATTGCTTTAAAGGCCACAGCTGACTCTCTGGAATCATTTGTCATAATTGTAATGCGTGCAATACTGATGAGGGAAATTAAAAAATGCCTTAAAAGATAATTTATAATATTTGGCCATTTTTTACTTTATCTCTGCTAAAATGAAGCATATATCTGGCTTTTGAAGTATACAGAAACAAAACAAATTCGGGTTGATCAGTTTCATCCTGTTGTGAAAATATTATGTATGAAAGTAATAAAACAACATATTTCTTTGACACAACTTTTTATTCATAAACTGATTAAATTTTTATAAGTAGTATTGACGACATGTTTCAGTATGTTTGAGGGCCATCTTCAAGTCTTGCAAAGGAGCACAGTCTTTATTTTCTGGTTTAAAGTGTTTATCAGAGCACAGAATGCAACTAATTGGGATACTACATATGAGATGAGATTACTTTTGATTTGATTTTTTCATTACAGTTTTCATACAATGCACAGATATTCTGTAGAGTTTTATGTCAGAGTTATGCATGTATATGTTTCAGCTGATGATATGGGATTGGGAAAAACACTTACCATGATTGCTTTAGTTCTGAAGGCCAAAGAAGAAATTGAGAATGAGGGCGTGTCTGAGGAAGATGCAGATGAAGAAAATGAAAATTCATGGTATTCAGAGAAACAGACATGTAAGTATTACTGCACTTTTCATAGACATTTCCACTTTTTACAGTTTTATCATCTCTACAACTCTCAAAACATATCTCTCCTCCCAGAGCTTACCAGTTTTTTTGCATGATCTTGCTTCCATTCATGCAATGCCTCTCGGACTTAACATCTTCATATTTAGCTTCTTGACTGTTTCCTTTTCCTTTTTTATATTCCAGTTCACCTTTGTCATCCTGTTTTTATTCTGTCTTGAAACTTGTCCATGCCTTCTTATTCTGCTATATATTAGTGTACTTTTCAAGTCCCTTCATCTTTAAATTATCTTCAGGTTCATATTTTATTCTGATCAATCTAGTTTCTCCTATGCTCTTAAAAATGCCATTTTTGTTGCTGTTAGTCTACTGATGTCCAGAAATCTAAGTATCATTATCTCATTCAAATGGTTTATACTGATTTTCATTTTTGCTTGTGTTACCTCCTACATTTCTTGACAGATGAAAAGGGAGGAACCCTGGTGATTTGCCCAGCAAGCCTTCTTAACCAGTGGGAAGGTGAAGTAAAGAAACGAGTTAAGCAAAATGTAATAGATTTAGAGGTCTACCATGGTATATCCCGAGAATCAAGACCTCGTCGGTAAGTGTTGTTCACTTTCTTTACCTATGCTTTATTGTCTGTTATGGGAATGGACTGAGTAAATGGAAATTTACATTGCTCCTTACCTTGCTGAAGTTAACTCATTTTCAGAATGGACTTGTAGTTTTATCCTGTGTGTGTCAGAGGCCTAATGTGCTGATAATTATAATTCTTGTGACTTTGTTAGACCGTTTAATGAATTTTAGGTGGGTGCTTATAGCTCTCAGTGCTGACACACGTCTCACCTATGCACATATACAGGCGTGCACACAAACACACACACACACAGTGGACTTGAATTTGTTTTTACAAAACTGTTACTTTTGATACATTAATTTGGTACAAATAACTACTTAATGAAAGCCTCAGGTTTTGTACAAGGAAGTTTTAAAAAGTAAGATAACAAACTTTGTGAAGTTGAGATCTTTATTATGACATCAGTTTGTACATGGCACATTAGTAGCAGATGATATACATCAGACTTCCATGTATTCCATATAGTCAGTACTGATGCTTAAGCCTTTGTCTGACCATGGTGCCAAGGTGTGTGTCCTGGTGTAGAAGAAAGAGGTGTCAAGTGTCTGTAGCTATCATGTTCTTGTCAGGATCTGTTGCAATTTGCTTGCCAGCCAGTTTGCTTCATTAGGAGTCCAAAGAAGTAGAAATCAACAGCATGAGACTGGGACTGTAGGGAGAGTGGTGCATAATCCAGGTTTAATCTTCTGTAAGAAGAGACTGCAGAAACTGCTGTCCGTGGTGGATGTATCATCAAATGTGTGAGTTCCGTACATGGAGCTTGACAGTTGTATGGGAGGTTCTTTGGCACCCAGAATATCCACACGCTTCTCTGTAAATTCAGTTGGTTTTGGAAAATACTGTGCTTACTACCCAGCGAATTGTTTAGATTTGGGCAGTATCAATCAGCTTATTGTATCTGTCTTGTCTGATAAGGGCATCTGCGTGATACACATTGTCATCCGTAGTGGACATGCTTGGGCATCTGAGTCGATGTTTGTCATCAGTAGGTGTCCTTCTGTTACTGAAATATTGCTTCATATTCATGCCTCTTTCCATGACATTACATGTGCTGAGTACATCACCATCTGGTACTGAATTGCACTGAGTCCCACCCTTCGCATGCAGCAGTTCAATCATGCTGTGTACTTTAACATTTGATCATATTTTCAGTAGGCCTACCTGCCACTGTCAAACTGATGGTACAGAAATACAACATGCTTACGGTGCCCTCTTATGGCTGTGTGATTACAGGTGGTCTTCAAATACTCATTACTTTGTGAAATCATGGTTGGATGATGCCATTTCAATGAGACATGCTCAGTGATGAATCCTGATCTGGAGATCAGATCTAATGGAAGGTTAATTGGAAAGCATCGTGTACCGTCCCTCTAAACCTGACCAACGGATCAGGGTTCACCACTTGTCACGGTGTTACCTTGTTTAATGACGTATTGTAATTTGAATCTTCAGAATGATTTGTCTTGAAATGGAATAAATGGAAAAGACTTATCTCTACGTAATGCCAAGTTTAAAGTTCCAAAGTAAAAAAGTAAAGTTCACCTTAGAACAGGCCATGAAGGCCAAGAGGGGGAGTAGAGGTACAGCTTTAGTGTTCCTTTAACCTGGTCACTAGATGGGGGTGGGTGGTCATTGCCATGCCCCAACTGCACTGCTCCCAGGAAAGAGACCCTGTACCCATTGTCTAGGAGTCTGGATGGGACCCAGGACTGGTCTGGACAGGTGTAGAAAATTTTGCCCCCAACAGATTCAATTCCTGGACCATGCAGCCTGTAGTGTGTTGCTATACTGACTGTGCTGTCCAGCCCTCAGTATAGTCCATGGTAAAGTTCCATGGTATAATCTGTAAATTGTGATGATCTTTTGTACACACTGTGGTTTCCATGAATCATAACACAGAGTGCCACAACATAAACGTCCACCACCAAGAATACTTCATACCTCATGTGACTCATCTGTATTGTGTATCTTAATGCAACTTTTGTAGACTGGCAAGACGTGACATGGTAGTAACAACATACAATATAGTTAGATCAGAAGGAGGAGTTGTGTCTGGCCAAAAGAAATCCTGCAGTGCTGTGGACCACTCAAAGCAAGTAAGTCTTTTAATAGTAAAAGATAGATTTATTGTCTCATTTTTTGGTTTGTTATCATCCTTGTATTGATGTAACGTTTATCTCACCATCTGTCTGTTTGGCTGATTACACTTATTAGCCTGGAACTTGGAATTAGACCATGAATGCATCCTTACAAATTGTGTGATATCAGGCTTTCACTGCAGTGTAAATGATGTCTTCGCTGTTCTGGGTTAATTGAAAGACTTGGTACCATCGACACAACAGCTGCTTGACCCGTGTAGATCTGACAGGTTATCCGAGAACAATGGTAACTAACGACCAATCAATTCTAAATAACATCCCAGAAGAGCCAAGTTCATATCCTTCCATATTGTTTCATATTCATTATATGCAAATCGTCATTATTCAAATTATAATCTAAGCTGCTGAAATTATTAAAGGAAGCAAAAATAAGTAGTGATTATGACTGTAACAATTATTTCTTATGTTAAACAAGTTTTTTTGACTGTGGTCACCAGTTACGTGAGTTTGATAGATGGTTAATTTTAATGCCGACTTAGGTCACTTGTGCGAAAGAACATCCAACATACGTTGTTGACAGTCCACTTCATTAGGCTACAGTAACATCCTCTATTGCTTCTGATTAGTCACTGTTTTATCATACCTTTTCTGATTTGTCACTGTGTTCCCTTAGCAGTTAATACAATCTCATAGTGTCCAAGTCAGCTGCATGCATTGTTAACCTTTCTTCTTTATCTAGAGTCTAATTAGAAGACGTTTCTGTTTCCTAGTCTTAATATGACATGCAGCACCTGATTTTGCAATAGTGATATGTATTTTATAGTACATGAAATATTTGCATTGTTTAACTGTGTGGACAGTGCAGATTCACGTGTTTTTTTTTTATTTTAGGGCACTTTGTTTGGTGTTAAATGGGAAAGAATTATATTGGATGAGGCCCATACAATTCGCAACCACAAGAATCAAACGGCAGTTGCAGTGTGCGCTTTAAAAGCCAAATACCGATGGGCTCTCACTGGGACTCCAATTCATAACAAAGAAATGGATTTATATTCATTGCTGAAGTTTCTGAGATGTTCTCCCTTTGATGATTTAATTGTGAGTAGGTTTTGTAGGAACTCTAAGACATCGTTCATTGAACATTAACATGCATACTTGTTTTTTGTAGACAGTGAGCATTTCAGTATTTGGTTAAATAGGAATTAAAAGAGGCATAAGTACTATGTTGTCATTAATCAAAGATAATTTGTGTACTTATGCTAATGTTATTAATAACTACACTGTAGAGAAATACAAATGTAAAATTTCCCCAAAGTGACAGGTTCCTTTGCTGTTAAACGATAATACAGATAAGAAGTTTTCTGTGATGAAGTTTGTTGCTTTGAAGCCGCGTTACTATTCAGAGTCACAGGTATTACTGATTCAATAGTGAAAAGAGTAAGAGAGTCTTAATGTATTAACACAGCAATTTGCTGGAGAAGGAATCATGCAACAGACAAACTATCTTCTCAGAAACAATGTGGATTTATATTTCATCATAACCCTTTATTGTTCAGTTAAATGAAACATACGAATCTTCTGTACCTCACAGGAAAAACAGCATCCTCTGAAATGACAAACTGGTTATTGCTGTACAGAGAAGTTTGACATTCAGGTGACTGTGCATCGTGATAAATTCTTATAATAAAACCAACTAGATGCACTAATTTCTGAAATTTATTTTTGGAATATAACTCTACATGTTTCGGACAGTTTGTGTGTCCATCATCATGGCTTTTTCACTGTACACACAGCAATGGTATATGTCATACTGGAGTTTTTCACTTTACACACATCAATGGTTTATGTCATACTGAAATTTCAGTATGACATATACCATTGCTGGGTGTACAGTGAAAAACTCCTGATGTTGGACAGAGGAACTGGGCAAAAAAAGTAGAGTTTTATTCCAAAAATAAATTTGAGAAATTAGTACATCTAGTTGGTTTTATTATAAGAATAGAGAAGTATTTGCTGTTATTCTAAGAGTCATGTGGAACCCATATATATGCTCTGTGTGTTTAATTTGATGGTGTTTATTGTCAGAGCACCCAATAAGGAAAGGTATCATTGTGCGTTGAAGAGATGAACAAAACCAAAAATTGACAAGATATGTTTTGTGGCTTGTTGGTTAATTTTGTATATGATTAGTTACATATGCATCAAAATTTTAGGGAGCAAATTTTTTACGCATTCCATCTAAGAAGTTTTTGTCAGTTGGTTGTTCCAACTCATTAAGAGGAAAGTACATGGTGAGTAGCGTGCACCACATAAAAGTAAGTCTCTTTGTGATTATTTAGACAAGAACCAGTTCAACTGGAAACAGGAGACTAAAAAATCCATGAACATGGTTAAGACACTTGTATACACAGTGTGCACCCTTTAATTGCCTAATAATACTGATTATGCATTCTTTGCACAACGTGCAAAAAGTGGGAATGGCCATATCTATTATGATTTATGTGCATCTGTGTACATGCTTCAGTTCAGGCTCTGTAAGATGTAAGAAAAGAACCTTCATAGGGTCGGTCCTCAGTATGTCTGTATGTTTCCAATAGAGAATTCCTGGACATATTTTGACATGTTCTGTGTATGTTATTGCTATTACAGTCCACCCCAGATTCATAAGTTGTATTTTCCTGCATTTCATAACAGCACTGTGGAGGAAATATGGGTGTATGCAGGGTGGGCACTGCAGTATCACAATTACTAAAGTGTGGTAATCATAGTAATCATAGTAACTGTGGTAAGGATAGGAAGGTAATTAAACACAGTAATGAATTTTATATTGCACTAAAATGTGAGTTTGGAATGCTCATGAAAACTGTGTACATGGATTGATTACACCTTTACATTATTATTATCATCATCATCATCCTTGGTATCACCTTTATCAAGGGTATTTACAATTATATACCTGAAACAAACCACGTTTCTAGGGTATATAGTGTTGCAGCTGTTCTGTATTTATAATTCGTGCTACATGTAATGTTATCTTGCCCATGAAATATGTTTTGTGCTTTTACATTAGCACTTTCTGCAGTATGTGCGCGGTGCCCAATACAGTTGTTTTTTGCAGTTCCTTAATTTCGTGCTCTCCAGGCATGATGCTCAGGTCTTGTCTGAGTTATTTTGAAATGGTTCCAGTCTCCCCTATTATGTAATACCAGAATCACTTTTGCTTTAACATTCCAATTGCGTTGAATTTCTATTATGAGGTTTTAATATTTTAAAATCATCTCGGCTTCTTTCTTTATCACATTTCTGTGTCCCGGAATTCCAACAGCCATTAACATGCATGTTCCTTGTTTATTATCATGGATTATGGTATCCAGTTACTATTATGAATAGTTGTCAGTTTGCACTTGTTGGTTCCATCATATGGTAACCCTGCCTTCATGACTTGTTTCGAATGATTTTGGTATGTGGTCATACCAGTGTTTGTTGTCTAATTTTACCCCTATTTCGTTGCATATGTAAAAGTTTAGTTGAGCACACTATCATGTTGTTTTGTTTTGTTTTGTTTTGTTGTGGTGGTTGTCGTCTCATGGTCATCATTGTCATTGTAGTTGTTGTTCTGAATATGTAGATAGTGATGTCTAGTTTGTTTCTACATTTCAGGCTCCCATTTTCACATCCACATTTATGGTTTGGCTATAATCTTCAGAACATAGTATATATAACAATATCATCTACCCACATTGGAAAACATATTAATTGATGGAATAGTCAGATTTAACATGTGTATTTAATGAAGAGAATGGTTAGATTTCACCAATGTAGCACTTGCCAGTTTTCTTACCCATCAGTCATATTAGTGATTAACTTCAGTATTTGAACTTTCACATTTATTTTGTAGGTGTGGCGTCGCTGGGTTGATAATAAGAGTGCTGGAGGAATGCAGCGACTAAATACCGTGATGAATTCTATAATGTTACGTAGAACAAAAGAACAGCTACAAAGCAATGGAACACTATCATGTCTGCCAGAAAAGTTTGTTTATGATATCAGTGTGAAACTTGATGCCGAAGAATTCAGAGTGTACCAAACAGTTCTGAACTTCTCTAGGTAACTATGCGATGATAATTGTTGGACTGACTTCTCTTGTTATGTTAATTTATGAGACTTGTTAAGTGCTTACCATTCTGTGTAATGTCATTAGTGACTCATGGTGAATTTTATGACGAACTTCTAACCATTCTTTTCATAAAAATATTGGTATTTTAGAAACAAATGGTGCCTTGGTAAACAAACATTCAAAATTGAAGATTCAAGTCTTCAGGGGTGTGACACAATGTCAGTCGATAAATAGGTATTGATGTTCCAGTGGAGCTTGCTTCCTTCATTCTCAGTTTGTGAGCAGTCCTCAAAGGGTGGCTGCACCAGGAAAATTGTTATGTTATATCTGTAAGGATGATTGGTGTAGTGAGTGTAGTGCAAGGGGCTACAGGAGGAACAGGTAGGAAAGTTCAGCAGAGCTGGCTGGGATTGAGTGTATGGGATGGAAACAAAGTAATGTGTATTTTATTTTATTTTTTTTTTTTAATGTGTTGGTAGAAACCAGAAGTTAGTTGACCATGATTCAGTCATAAATCATGTTACTCGAATAATTTTGAATGTGATGGGCATCAAGGACATCAGAATAAAGAATAAAAGTATACTTATTAACTTGGAATCATAAAAATTAAATATCAAACAAAGGAACAAATTAATTCATGGAGGAGTAACGTGGGTTCCCACTGCAAGTGATTGTGATATTTTGTTTGTGAGAGGGACTGACTTCCGAAACAACCACATTTTTTTGGACTTATCCATCATTTACTTGTAACTAAAACACAAAGTTTCAGAAGCAGAGCTGGCTTCCAAAAGATTCTATTTTAGTTATAATTTGATGATGGATAAAATCCAGAGAAAGGAGATTGTTTCAGAATACAGTCTACCATTGTCAATTCTTTGTAGATTGAAACAGTGGCATTTCATTTTTGGAATGTTGTACTTCTGTGTTGTACGTTATAATTTGTGTGTGTGTGTTTTTTTTAGAACTTTATTTGCACAATACTTGGCACAGAAAATGGAGAAGCTTGAAGTGAAAAGTGGTCATTCCAAGAACCCAACCTATTTGCAAAATGGTGAGAGATACATAAGTTAAATAACTGAAGTAAACTAAGGAAAGGTTTTAAGTATAAACAGGTTGACCGAGGAAGGGAGGAGCACATAACAGAATGAGAACCAACAGAAGACTTTCTGTATGGAGTAGCCTTCTTAGAATTTCATGCAGTTATGCAGTCCTTGAAAGCATTACACAGGTTACTGACAGTCGTGTTGGCAGACAGTGACAGGTTAGAAATTATGAAAATGTTTCAATCTTTTACTATTGATTTCTTTAGCCACAGTTATGTTACTCCAAATGTCAGAATATTTTTTTTTGTACCTGAAAATTTAAATTCTTGATATTTTCAAAGTAGCTGATGTTAGTGAGGGTGGGAAGTAAACATACTTTATCTTGCGTCGGACTTCCAACTCTATTAGTGCACTACATACCAGTCACGATAATAATTCTGGTGATTAATGCACCATTTATTACATAATGGACACAAGTTATTGTGTCCTTTGGCATATAATATCATTTCTGTGCTTTTTTATACATTTATTGATGTTGTCTGCAGTTGAAACTCTGTAGCACAGAATGATGGATGATAATAATTAAGAAAGGCCAAATGTAAGGTATCAACTGTTATTTGCCTGGAGGGACCAAGGAAAATTAAAACTGGAAGGCGTTTGTTGCCCTGTGTTAACAAGTCTTTTAATGTTATCATTTTGTCTTTGAAAAGGCCTTGCTTACAAGTTTGTAAATATACATCTGGAAGGGTGCACAAATCCAGGGTAACAGGTGACCACAACAATAAATTTTTTGTGATGGCGCCTAATATTTGGGGGTCCTCAGTACAGAACTTGGTTCATGTCACTCTTCTGCCACCTTGAATTTTGACATGGTGCCAGCCCATCAGTTTACATTGTGATGGGCAATAAATTCAGGCATTTTCCAAATCTTGTTGGCCGAAAGCAGTGTTGAGTGTATTACACGCTAACATATTGTTGTTCTGTTGTTTGGAGACTAGTGATGAAAGTGTTGGGAAATGTATGAGGGAGAGTCAAATGAAAACCTTAAAAGTGCAATAAAAATTTGAAATACAGCTCGATTGTCTTGTAAGTTGACAACAATGATACTCATGGTTTGAAGGGTGGCCAACAGGTGACAGTACAAAGCAGGAAAGCAACACGACAGTGCAGTAGTAGTGTAAAGATGGCGGCCCTGCTTGCAACATGCAATTTAAGGTTTTCATGTGACTCACCCTCGTACATATAGTGTTACTGTTCTGGTGCATTCAGTTTCGTTTGTTTAAATCCATAAAAAAATCTGAAAGTTTTGGTGGGGAAAAAAATATGTTGTGCATGAAGTTTTATGCTTCCCTGTGACTGGTACACATTGTTTCACCTCTAATTATATGCAGTTCCATGGATGTTGTATGTTCACATAGTGATGTTTGTGCATATTTTTCAAAGTGTCTCTGTGTCTTTTAACATTGCTGCAGTTGTCTGTCTGTATGTAATATGGTAAGTTTGCAGCATTAATTTTGATAATGTGATGCTGGAAGTATTTACAAGAATGTATTAGTCACACTGAACTTGAGACAACATTTGACAGGTAACTTCTTTTACATAAAATGAATTCAGTGAAAAAAGCTCATATTGTACATTTCATACCATTACCCATCCAGTTGTGTATGTATAAATGGTAAAGTTCACCCTAGAAGAGGCCATAAAGGCCCAGAGGGGGAGTACAGGTATAGCTGTACTCTTTCTTTAACCTTGGCACTAGATGTGTTTGGGTAATTTTGTTCAAACACATTTTTGAAAAATTGTACTTGTTATATGGCATTGTAAATGTGTTTCTTTTTTTCTGACTGTATCTCTGTGACATGTAATTGATAGCCAGGTGAATAATACAGTTTTTATTTATAGATAAATCATTTCCGTATGAGATGAATGAAGAAATCCGTGCTCTGCATCAAAAGATGAACAGCATGGGTGATGTAAAAACATTTCATATACTGGTTCTTCTTGTTCGGTTACGGCAGATTTGCTGTCACCCTGGACTGATTGAGGGTGTAAGTAATTTTGTGTATGTGTGTGTGTGTATACACACACACACACACACATGTACATTCTGGTACGTAGTAGAATCTGGTCTTATGGAATTGTGCGTAGGACTGTTGAGTTGCTGTACCTGGACTCGTCCACAGGAAGTAGCAGAGGGATGATGGGTTAATTGATTAGAAACAGCTATGGAATGCAGATTAGTCTGTATTACTTGCTATTAACTGAATGAAAACATTATTCTTCATAAAATAAACATATTGTTCAATGACACTGTGTAAGATGGGAATTTGTAGAGTTTTCCATAGTCAGGAATTTGAACTATTGTACAGTTTGTGGTAATGCTTGTCACAAGAGGCATTAAATGGAACAAGAATGATCTACTGAGGTAACAACACAGTCCCATGTTTTTAGAGAGGCATTGCTGCAGGCATGTTTATCCCCTTCATTTACCCATGTTATTATCCCCACTTCTATCATTCAACAAGCAGTAAGCAAGCTGCATGTGACCAGTGTTCACAGCTAGCTACCAGTGGACAGGGTGTCATATCCTAGCAGACAGGAATCCTAATAGTCCCAAATTGTGGGATCTTCAGTTCACACTAGTGATAGATTATGTCATGGTTGAACTTCATTAAATATTTTGTGACAGTAGCAATACGAGAATTAAAACATACTAAAGAAATATTCTTCCACTTATGTCTAATGGATATTAAGTGTGAGTGAAAAGTTAAAGTTTTTATTTACAGTATTAGCAAATAACAAATTTGTTAATAATTATCAGTTGCATTGATTAATTTCAGCATGAACATTGGTAAGTCATAGCATTGTTTTGTAGTTAAGCAGATATTTATATTATTTAATTGATCTTATTGCAGATGCTAGACAAAGAAAGTTGTGAAAACGATGGAATAGAAGATGAAACTGGACTGGATGTTGACCTTCTTTCACAGCTTGGAAAAATGGGCCTTGATGACACAAAGGAGAGTGAACCAGTGGATGCTGATGGATTAGTTAAGAAAAAAGTTCTAGATCATAAGAATCCTGTTTTCAAGAAGGACAGACTCAGTTCTAAAGTATGTGTTTGAACAGGGATTTCCATAAGTAACATTCACTAGGTCATAAAAATTAAATAACAAGTCATTACACTGTTAAAATCTATCTAATTTGTACCACTTAAATAACATTTACCAACTTGATCCCCGAGCATTTTGACACATTTGCACCATTGTGGCGTGAGTTGAATAATTTGTGTTTGGTGGAACATGGACTCTTAATCCAAGTTCTTCAAAGACAATGTCCTGTACAGTTCTGATGGACAGCTCCAGTGCAGAAGGTAAATTTTAAATATTGACATGGTTTTTCAAAACCAGTTCATGTATACATGGTGCATACATGTGTCCTTGTTGTGCTGGGCTGGCCACTACAATCATCATCATGAACATCTGTTTGGTTTTCACACTGTGTGCCATTGTCTGACATACTGCACTGTCATTATGCTATGACCATACACTGTCAATTGACAGTAAATTTTTTGGGGGAAAACATGTTTTGCCCATAAGAACCAAATCATGCTATGAACTTCTTTTGTTGTTGCTGTTGCAGTCAACTTGTTCCATGACCAGAACTGGCACCATCTGGTGTATGTTGCTCCTACTACAAGTGCTTTGTCCTAACAAAACAAAATACTGGATTAACAGTAAAGTGATGGGCTGTGGAACCATTGTTTCTGAATATGACTCATAAAAGGGGTGTAAATTGAGGGTACCTGGTAATTACATAATTGTTATCACAAGTAAGAGCATTTATGTAACTTACAGGAAGGGTTCAATTGTTAGAATGGCAGCGAATGTAAAGATGTGCAGTGAAATTAATTATTCATTAATGTTATTAACACTTATAGTTCATAAGCATTGCAGTGTACAGTAAAGCCTCTGTTTAATGTTTAGTTGAAGGTTTTTCTGCATGTAATGCTTGAATATCATTGATCCCAAGTTAATAGTTTCAGTGCTAAATTCCCTTAAGGTTTTCCTTAAGTTAGTGATTTACATCCACCAATCGTGCAATAAACCTTCAATAACAGTGTATACAACTGTTATATAGAGACATTTTGTCCATCAAACTAGCAGACAGTTAAGTGGGTACATACCATTGAAAGACTGATATCTGTAGTTATCACAGAGTAACTTTTGTAACTTACGTAAATTTGAAGTAGAAATGTTTTCCTTATAGTCACTGAGAGTGTCATACATCACATGAATTTGTTGTCCATTGTACATGGAACATCTGTTGGCAGACTATAACTGCAATGTTTCCTGAAAAAAATCTTTCATCGGAGACTCATGACCATGCAAATCATCTTCTGTAATGGGCACATTTTAAGCCTAATTTAACCCTTTAAACACCGAGTTAAATCCCAACTGTAAGTCCCAGCTCACTGAATTATTCTGCCGGGTATTTAAATTTTGCGCATAGTTTTCATAAAACCTGAATATTTCAAGAACTAAGCGGGATAAATTTGTGAATCAAAAAGCATTTTGTGGGGAAAGAAACAGACATTGCCCAGTATGCCTTCAAATGCTGTAATATCCTTATAGGGTAATGGAGAAGAATTGTTTCTGAAAGATAAGTTGGTCTTTGTGTGGTAATCCTGAAAACAGTTTCGGTCAACACAAAGCACTACTTCACACTTGACACATCTGAATATCACCGTTCACTTCACGCCCCCCCCCCTGAACACACACAACATCGGCGTTTCATGTGATTGCAGCCAGGCCAGTGCGATTGTGACTTGTGTCCAGTCTTCAGATGTTAGTAGAAGCTTAGGCTGGTCTCCCTACAGGCATAAATGGTCATGGCTTATGCCCAGCCCGTGCCAGGATCTCTCTGATAAGGGGGCCCAATAAGGGCGTGCACTACACGCCTTCAGGTGTTAGGGGGCAATGTCCACTGAGAGGGTTGTGGCTGTTGACCTGCCACATTACCAAACCATCCACAACTTCAGAGCTGCTGGCAGAATGATCTGGACTTGGAGGCTGTGAAATGGAAGACTGTCGTGAAGGTGGGCGTGGCTCCTCTTCGTCCCCTGACTCGTGTGTTGCGTAATATTTATCCTCGTCGCTGTCCGAACCCATTACGATATCTCGTATTTCTTTTATAGACAGCACACAAGCCCGTTTCTTACATGAAACATCACAATGTTGTATTTTCAACAACGCGTCAAACAGCAGAATCTCTGCTGAAAGAAGTCGAACTTCTTCAAGCTACTTGGTGGTATAATGCATGGATCAGGTATAATGTTCCCTTTCCCCACCTAAGAACCGTTACTCAGCTGCCTGTTAGTAAAACCCAAAAGTTTTATTACCAAAACATTCCAGTCCATTTACTAAATACAGGACATAACTAACTGCACAGTACATTTTCAAGACTTATGACACTTAGGCATTCATGGCTAATTAGGGTCTCAGTGGTAGCGTAAGTGTTTACACACAAATATGACACAGGACTGCTTTCATGATTGATTCAGTGTTGAGACATTGTGCAGTCAGATAGAAAGAGAGGGCTGCCAATGTTGCCAAACGAAGGTCGTCCGAAAGTAGACGTTAGTGTTTCTGGCATTACTAGGAGATGCTACTACATTGGACGTTAGTTGATTAAGGGTTACATACTGACCGTGTCACTGAAAGCAAATATATTATGAAGCATGATCAGTGTGTCATAAACAATCTCAAGTTTAGTAAACCCTAAAAATTCAAATAATTTTTTGGTTTCTAAGCTCTCTAGGTACTTCTTCTCATTCCCCATTCAGGTTGAGGTAACACAGTGTTTCTGTAAAACAAATGGCAGTGGAATCTTACACATTGAATTTTTCTTTGATTGCATGTTGTCACAAGATGTGCCTTCAGTTCTGTTATACCAGACTGGAGTCTACATGTGTACCACCAGTTTATCACAGAACTGTTTTTTTACCCCACCAGATGCGTGCCTTGTTCGCTGAACTTGGAAAGGTCATGGGAAAAGGAGACAGTATTGTCATTGTGTCACAGTTTATTTCATTGCTGAATATGGTTCAGCAACACCTGCAAGAAAACCATGTCAACTGCCTGATGCTCACTGGATCTGTACCAGTCAAGGAGCGCATGGCCTTGGTTGATCGGTTCAATGAGTCGTCAAGATCTATGGTGAGTACCTTCAACTTTTAAATTGAAAACATCAGTTCAGGTGCAATGAAATATGCATATTTAATTACTCATTAAGTAAGCTTTATGCTGTATAGTCTGTCATCAAAATTGTTAGTTGTTCACCTGGGAATCATGTCATATTTGCATGAAACTTGGCAGAGACAAGGCAGTTAGCATGGTGTTTTTATAATAATATATTCAGGTTGCCAGTCAATGATTCATTGTCATATTGATTTTAAGTTGGTTGTTGGGAGACATGAAATTCATGAACTGAACTGTGGTTATTAGAAAGAAACATGGTTTGGTAATTTTATGAGGTACTTCCAGGTTGGGGCTTGGCATGTGTACATGGTTAGATATAATTTTGGTAGATCACTATTTTATTAACCCTTTAAAGATGAAGCATAAACTGTTTTATTGAAAGACCCAGTCCATACTGCACAGTGAACACTCTTCATCTTGGTTATAAAAATCAATCAGTTAAAGCTATATAGAGCGAAAGTTGCTGTTTGTTTTGAGACAAATACAAATTACATAATCACATGTATGGACCAAAAGTAAACCTGTTGAATGTTAGTAATATTGGTACATCATATAGGTTAATGGAAGTTTTCAGAGATTGCCAAGAAAGTGCTATGCTTCCCCTTAGTTCAGCTGTTGTGTTGTGCGTTATGTATTTGTTACAGAACAGTGTGTCATTATAAAGGTGTGTACTACATTACATTTCCACTGTTTGTCAGTTGTGCTTCTGTCATCAGGTAAAAGTATGTGGTAAACCCTATTGGCTGCATCTAATGGACATATGAAATAATCATCTGTTATTCAAACAATCTCATACACTCATATCACAATTTGAAATCAAGGCATTCAAACTTGTGAAGTGACAATTTGATGTCACTGTTGATGACACTAGACATGAACAGAGAACAACAGCCCTTGTGCTCAGCCTGTTAGACTGTTTACTGAACCAGGGTCAGACAGAATGGACAACTGCAGTGCTCCAGATCTGACAGAAACTTCTGAAAACCTTTATGAGCCAGATTTTGTGAAAGATAGGTATTATATAGGAAAGTGTACCCCAACCAGACATGTTACTGATGACAAGACAGACACTGAGGTCAGTGCACAGCATTCTGCCCCTGTGTCATTGTGACGAAACTGTGTGTGGTTTCCACATATGCGTGATGATGTAACAGATGCAAAAGGAAGAAAGTAAACTGTGGGATTATGGCTTATAAATAGTGCGTCCAAAAAGTAAGAACTGGTTTGGTGTGAAAAATGCTACAGAATTTATTTAAAAGGTGTCTTTATTGCAACATGTTGGTACCTACATTGAACAGCTGCTCCACACAGTCACTATGTAAATTCAGGCACTTGTCATGTCATGGGACCAACATTAGAGTGCCTTTATATGCATTTCATGCAGTCATGCATGTCTTTTTTCTCTTGGTCACTCCTCAAACTATGACTGGCAAAAAATTTGTTGAGGTGGAGAAAGATATGATAATCACCTTGCAACAAGGTTGGGACTATATGGAGGATGCTCAAAATTTCCCACTTGAATTATTTGCATGCCCACTTCATTCATCGCATTGCACATTAGTCCTGCCTTCTTTGACAACCAACTTTCCTCACATTCCCTTTGTTTATTGCACCTTCACCATGCACTTCAACATTCTGCCTGTGAATTTTTGCCAGACAAACATTCTTAGCGTTTACAAATTGTATCACCGACTGTACTTCACAGGTAGCGGAATTTTCAGTTTTCAACAACTATGGCGA
>Ga0136643_10003844_pt1 | contig 20433 bp, 6 predicted proteins | sample TergutLab28metaG_FD_96883 | JGI IMG/M metagenome (GOLD analysis project Ga0136643, IMG submission 96883) | Labiotermes labralis P1 segment gut microbial communities from Petit-Saut dam, French Guiana - Lab288 P1 (version 3) (version 3) | ecosystem: Host-associated > Arthropoda: Insects >...
AGTAGCGGCTCCAGGTCTAGAAAACAGAGATTAACGGCTGTGGGGACCCGTTGCGCTGACCACGTGACACCCCTCTATCCGCAAAAGTTGGCACTAACTTCGCCGACCGGCGGCGGCCACTCTATCGGTGTAGTTCGCGTGCGGACTAAGGCCACGGAGTTTAGTTTTAGTTTTACATTTTACTGTCAAGAGAGTGAGCGAAACTAAGAAAAGTCCTCGGGCAGGATAGTTGGTAAATTGACCAAGATTCGAAGGCGTGATATTAAAAACATAGCTCTATAATGTTACGTCTAAATTAATCTTCACGATCTCAAGGAAAGTGGCTTTTGTTTAATTTATTAGTTTCTTCAGCCTCATTCACAACATTTTTCTTCGTAACATAATGCAAGATTGACCGCCGAAAATTTCGCCTCTCTTCTTTCAGAATCTCCGTTTTGTCCTCCAATCGAGTTTTGCTAAAGTGTGACAATTGCGAAATGATTTCACTTAAGTATGTAGTGACAAAGTACTGGCATAACGTGAGCTAAACCAGTAATGTAGCGAGGAATTTATACACTGTTATAAAGACGAGGATTGGAGTGACACATTGAATTAGACAACTGCAATGTTAAGAGATGTGGAAGGTAGAATTATGTGTTTGTATAAACCTACACAGCGAAAGAATCAGTATCAGAGCTTCGAGCATTATGGCAAAAAAGATAGACTACCATCTCACCTTCTTTCAAGTGGTAAAATATTTCTTGCCTATTATGAGAAATGAGAGTCATTCCATACACTTAATAACTACAATTAATACAGTCTGAGTAAATCGAAGTGCCTAGGGTGGTTTCAAATTCACTTGGCGCCAATGTCGCCAAAAGCAAAACTTTCTGGAGCTCCAGGATTATGCTATAGCGAATTACAGTGTCCATGAAACTCTGATCATTAATGCATACGCATGTGTGAGAATTGGAATTTTACATGGCGATGGCTACGCACAATGCCTGATTTTGGATTGTGACGCTGAGTTTTTTTGACATAAACTTCTCGACATTTCCGTGGAACCGAAACAGCATTTTTTTATATGTCGTACAATCAGATTACTCAATGTCATGCCTCGAAAGAGAGCCTATGATGTGAGGCTACTAAATAAGGGAATAATTTCACAAATATACGTCATAAATGAAATTCACAGGCTTGTATCTAGATGTCGTCCCTTTCTAAGTAATCTGCATGCATCGCTAAGTGAAAGCCTGCCATGCTTCCAAACATCCCTTTAGTCACTTTATGAATCTCTTAAGCAATTACGCTCTTCTCTTATGGATTTCTTGAGTTGACTGAAAATGGGTTCCTTTGATGGAACATGTCAATTTTTGGAAAAGAGAAATATCTAGAGGGGAAAGTTCTGCAGAATATCGGGCACTTTCAAGTGTTGATTTTTGTTTGACATCTAGTATCTAGCGTACCGCAACCATTCGTGCATCGGCGTTTGTCTTGGAGCACAAAAATGAATGTCGCGAATCCACAAACCATCTCCTTTTCCGAATTATTTCTAAAAAAAATTCTTAAAACTTAATTATAAAACCAAAAGGAGATATTTCCCCACAAGGATCTTCACGATATCCACATTTCATCCGCTTCGCACGTTACCGAACGGCCACGTTATTCATGTCCTTGTACATTCTGTCTTACTTCTGAAAACTTGTTGTGTCACTCAAATACACGAGCTGTTGATCCGGGCCTTACCCAGACATCTAACGAAAAAAATTAAGTTTTCGGTAGCAGCTTTGTTCAGTGTCATAACAAATTTGATTTTAATTTTTTTCTGAGCTTGAACAAAGCGTATTGCGATAAGTTAAGTGAATGGGTTCTGTGAAGTTAAGGTACTGTTCGGAAACTTCTCATCTCTCGTGACTACACGAAACTAAGAGAGTGAAGTTTGACGCAAAACTAGAGGAAGTTTCAACAACGTAGATCAACAGCAAAGCCAGGTGATCCCCGAAGAGTCTCGTTATTTAATTGCCACTACTCCTATGTGCGTGTTGAATACCGTATGCGTATACAGAATGTATTAAAACGAATGCATTCTCAACTTGAAAATTGAGCTACTTTTCTCATTTTTATTGGGTGGATATTTCATTAGTTGAGTTTCAAGTGCTTTTTTATTGGATGGGAGTAGTAACACCAGGTTTTGCCACTACACACCCACTATATTTGCCAATGACTACGGTTTATATATATAGTTTATTATGTGTGAAAATTTCTTTTCTCATCAAAATTATTTATAGCTTAGCGATCCTACGTACAATCTAGTTCTCTTTCTTTCTCCAACCTCAGTTCTATCTTTCCTTGGTTTCCCTATTTACATTTTATCTTGTACCTGAGGGTACCTAAATTTCCCTGTCTGTTGGCATTTTTAACATTGAGAATCTTCCAGAGCGGTCTTAACACGTTACACATCGGATCTGAGTTCCTATTCTGTCTTAACTCTACTGAGCATGCGCACAAGCTCTTGTTGTTTTAATCGTGTCAACACAGTCTTCAGTGATTCAGTGATAATGAGTACTTGTTGCTATAGGTACACGTACAGTACAAGCTTTCCTTCATGATGAACAAGAGAGTCAAGTCAGGTTCATTTAATAGCAGTGGGTTTGGATCACCACAGTCGATACATAATTCAGGGCAGTTTTTATCAGAGTCGCTACATAGTACAGCTTATTGCTGTTAAGCAAACAGACACACAAGCAAGCGCGTACGCACACACACACACACATACACACAAACAAAGGCAGTTTCTGAAAGAGTGCTTGAAAATATATTGCACGTATTGTGCAAGGGATTTCTTTAGAAATGTCGATAAAAAGCACGTAAAAGATTTGGAATTTGTGAAACACGTTTTTAATTACATTGTTAGAGTTTGGTGCTTGTACCTCTTTCCGCCAAAACAAATCTTTTTTCTAAATGATGATGTCGCCACTCTGTAACGAGGTGTGTGGATTGTAATAATCCAGTTGTGACAGTTGACAGTTTTAGGTAGTCGCATTTTGCGTTGGATCGACTCGTGCGCGCACGACAAGGTTCTGGCGCGCGAGTGTGAGAGTATGGCATGCTGCGTAGGAAGGGGGGGGGTTGGGGGGGGAGGGGTGTTCTCCCGCTGGACAGTGGAAAAGTAAAACCACTGATGGGCAATTTCGAGGCTCGGGACTAGCGCATTAATTCCCCTGTTCAGCCTGTACCCATCCCTCCCTTCAAGTGTCTGACCACGGCCAGTCCATTGCTATCCCTGCGTTGCTATCACGATTCCAATATAGATGATTAGTTTACCCGTTTAGCACCAAAACCCCGTCGCTTTGAACTACTGGAATAGAGAGCTTCAACTCTATTCAGCTTTGTTTAATAATCTGAAGGTTTTTCTGTCTGCCTTCAATAGATTATATTTGCGATTTTGCTGCTCAGAGCCGTCGTATAGACCCGAAACATCGTAAACGTTTTTAAAAAATCCCAATATTTTATCCTATCTTAATTCAACTGAACCCAATCCTCACATTCATATATTTTTTTCAAAATACACTTTAACATTAAATTTTCATATAGGTTTAAATAATCTAAATATTGTATTCTTTTGTGTTTAATTAACTCCATGCTGCAGAATCCTTCCTCAGGAACTAACAGTTCTTCAGTTAGTCGAGATATTCCCCGCATTTATGGAAACGGAAGGTTCAGTATCGTGTTCAAAGAACACGCTATTTGTGCCTGTTGTAAGCCTAATTAACCTTTTGGTGCCGGAATTATTTTTTTAATTTTAGCACATTCTGTATATAAAATGTGAATAATACAGGAACCAAATACATTAGAATTACGAAACAAACTGCATTTTGAAGAGAAAAAAACTGAGAGTATGTATCATGTTTAAAATATTCGGTACCTATATTTGTTGAATAAATATATAAAATGCAACTTTAGAGGTTAGCGGTGCGGTACGACCACTATAGTTGACGTTAGGCGTCAAAAGATTTATAGAATCTATGGCATCCCACCCTAATTTTAAAAACCCATTTTTTATCATCTTCCCATATAATCCTATATATGTTATGTGCTTCTTTGGATCAAATTTTTTCTAAATAAAGAATTTGTTTACTTACCGAGAGTCTTTTCCCAAGTTTTGCTACTATTAGAAAATGATAAGTATCACAGTCAGCTCCCCCGCAAGATTGTACTTCGAATGTACCTGCATGCCATTTCCTGTTTATCAGTATGTCGAAAGTCTCAGTATGAGTCTTCCCATCAAATAAGATCAAGGTGCATTTATGAAGGTTTCAGTTCTAGAATACTGTGCTATACAGGAGTAGATTCTTTCAGTGCTGCAAACTTTACTACTCTTTGCCATTATCATTAGACTCTCAACCTCAATTTTCTGTTTCAAAGTACCTCCTTATCACTATTTTGTATTGAACTCTCATAATATAATTTTCATGTATTTCTTAGGGAACTGATTGGGTACCCGCTAACTTCCCCATAAAAAACTAACCTTGAGCCATCACTCTTATTTTTAATTGGTGCACGCACATTCAGAACCATAATATGACGCACGTGACCTATAAACTCGACATATAACGTGATGTCACCAACAAAATCTGCCGTCTTAAGTGATGACGTAATTTTGTTGTGTGCAAATAATTCTGATCCTAATTGACGATTTTATTCCTTTGTGCATTTAACAAAAGTAATCCTCAGGGTCTGTTCTTGTCACATCCGACTTCCTGTCCTGCCACTAAGTCCAATTTACTTCACTAATTGTCTTGTGAAACTCTGCAGGGACAGTGAAGTACAAGGGCCGGTCGCGTTGCAAGTTCCTAGCGTCGTGTCCACTTCTCCATTGCTCAGATCATTTCCAAAGACCCGTGAAATTTCCAAGTCTTGTGCAACATTTCGTGCTACTATCTTTGTTTTTTTTCCGTCTAGAAATTTCTACAATTTCTGAATTCACTCTTGCCCCAGGCGCATTATATATTTTTGCTGTATAAAAATCCTAATCCAATCAGAGAATTGTGAAATTATTAACTTTAAATGACGAATATTTTCATTGCCTAATTTTCTTGAATCCGTTCTTACTTAATTTCAGTGAAGATCCTCAGAAACTTGTGTTAAAAGGCCTTCGTTTATTATTCTTCCTTGAAGTGAGCAACCAATTTTCACGTACATGTAAACCGACTAATAAATTTATAATTTAATATTTGAGAAATGTGTGCGTATGCAAGACGAAAATTTTAGAAATGTGAACAAATTTTTGCGTGCGTTACCCGAAATTATATTCCCTTAAATTTGTCACTAATATCAATAACATTACGGAGATTTTGATTTCGTCTAAAAGTTTGTTGAAGCATGGTTAACAAGGAGAATCTTATCAGCATTCCGTAATTACAATATAAAAGCTGTGGAGGAGGTATTCCTTTTTAGGCACTTACCTCATTTTTCGTCCAAATTAATTTGTCTTGAGTACCGTCTTAATAGGATAAGCTCACAGATTGTCACCTTAGGGACGAAGGTTTCACACAGTATGAGGATCACTGCCATGTGGACCTCTTGTCCTTCAACAATTTTCTGTAGTGCAGCCAAAATATGTCATATTGACTTATGTTTCTGTTTTATAGCCATCAGTGGCATTCTCTCTACTCGTGTAGGAAGCAGCTGACGATTCTAATTTGCTGAAAGTCATGCCACAGGGTTGGTGTGAGGCGAACTACACCCTCTCAGGTTTTAATCAGTAGCATGAAAGTTAAGGTACATATATACATAGTTCTCCAGTATAAGCTGTGATGGGCTGATGGGGGGGGGGGTGCCTCAGAGATGCTGCTGCAATTATTAATTAACGCTCTCTGGCTCTGAAGTGAAGGTATTAGCAAGGCTTAGAGCAAGCAAACTGGGCTGAAGCGGGAGACTGCGATGGTAGGCACGCCGTGTTAGGTTAGGATGGAAGAGAAGGCAAGACTACGATTATACAAGGAACGTAACGTTAAACTGGTAAAGAAGCAAAGACGAGGTTTAAAGTAGAATTCTTAGGTTGAGTCTCCTTTGTTAGGTTTCTCCACTTGCCTTGTGTCAATAATGTTCTTGTGTTAATTTGTTAGTTACGCCGTTTTATTCTAACTACTTTTAATTTATTTAGTTTATTTTGTTGGTGCCTTACATAACTCATGTGTGTTTAACAGGTATTTTGGTTTGTCTCTTATCTTAATTTATTATTACTTCTTGGGTTAACTCTTTTGGATTCTTCAGTGAATTTGATTTGTTTCTTAGTTTAACCTGCTTATTTCGTAGGTCATAATGTAAATTTTAAATTACGATTGTTTTAGAATTTTAGAATTCGTGAGGAATAGATACACAAAAAATTAAAGATTTCCAGTTAAAAGAATGACAGAATAAAATATTAAACATGATGGGTATGTAAATAAAGAAAATCAGTATAAATGCTTATGCGTTGTGGAAACAATAATAAGTGTTTAACGATTAAATATTCAGTGACATTTAGAAAAATAAAAAAGTGCTCAGAAAAGTTTCTTTACTGAGGGAAATGGTGAAATTGAGTGAACAATTGGCAATAAATCTTTAGTGAAGAAGAGGGATCAGGTGGCCAGGAAAGCACAGAAGTGCAGAGAAGATGAAATTGTCACTTAAATGGACACCACGCCAGGGACACGTGACCAAGCAAGGAAGAGCACAATGACGTCATCCCGTCGTTTGCGTCCTAAAAGATTCTAGTTTGAATAATTCATTTTTAGTTTATTTAACGACACTGTCAGTCACTCAGGCCATATACTGTCGAATGATCGGATGAGAGCGGGTAAAGATATGGAAAGAATGTGAAAGGAAGGGATTTTCGTGTGACATTTACCTGGAGGGAAGGAAGGAGCCTGCAGAAACCAATTCAGTAAAATCAACGATCCGTCTGAGATTCGGGCACGGGACACCCCGAATACAAGTGAGAGCTCAGCTTAGCTTAACCTTTATATAGCACCAAGGCTCCTAAGCAATTTATATATGCAGGTATTTTATGGAGTTGTTTTCTAGTAACTTCATTTAGTTATTAATATAACGTTACACATGTCAAGTGCCGATCTCGGTGGCTACGCGGTCTAAGGTGTCGGTCTGCTGCAGCTTACCTACTGTGATTGTGGTTTGGAAAGCCGACTGGTCCATGGATGTCAGTCTGCTGTGAGCGTTGTGTTTTGTCAGGTAGAGTTTTGGCGACGTCCAGATCACTCCTCCAGAGGAGTTCTGTCAAGTGTTGTGTGTCTGAGTAAGATAGTGAACCCCAATAGGGGCTGTTGCGCCATGGAAACACACCTTACGCACTTATTCAGTCATGTTGTTTCGACACGTACATTTTAGACTTCATCTATGTCTAATTCTCCTACCTAAATTTACACGTGTTTGGCTCTGTCAATACTAAAATTTTAATATTGTCTTTCTCAGAGCTAATAAAGTTAAAATATCCATTCATTTCAGTTTTAAATTTGTATTGCAGTCTGCAAAGCGTCTCACAAATAAAAACAGGCTATAGCTAAGTGCACAACCCAGCCGTAGCATAATAAAGCCGGACTCCGGCAAACTAATGCAGCAGAATCAGACTAGGTGATGGAGCAAGTAACAGTGCAGATGTCTAAACTCACATATTTGGTAAATAAATGATACAAATTCCATAAGGCTGTTGCACAGAGCAATAAGTTTAGTGTGTCACAAGTTACATATGGTGCTTGTAGATATATATGGGTTGACACAGTCACCTGTAATACACACCGTGTGATTCACAGCTGACTCCCGTCTCTCCGTGAAGTAGGAGTGATAAAAATGTTCCATTTATTAGGATATGCAAATATTTGACACCGTATTTACAAAATCTCGCAGCAAGTTCAGTTGAGCGAGCCAAATCCAAATTTGCGTTTTCTCTTCCATTTCCTCTAATATACGTTTTAATGTTCCTATCACATTCCAATGTATGCTTAAGACTTCAACTTTGTTCCTTACCTTCAGATTCTACCACTAAAGTACTGTATGTATTTCAGTCCACTTATTACAAATTTCATTCGCCTTATTCCAAAACCTTAAAAGTAGTAAGTGAGAAAAATGTTTGTGAATTCCTTATTCAATTTTCTACATTTTCCTTTACTTCCTTTATTTCTTTTCGTGTGTTTAGTTCAGTCTTCTCTCAGAGAACCTCAATTATTTTTATTCTCTTAACGAAAAAAATGCCATATTTACCAATACTATAAAACTGGTGGATAGATAAGAATAGCTAGAAGTATTCCCCACCCGTGGTGACTTAATTTGTAGATATTATCGAAGAGCCAACTCTTGTCTTCAGATATAATAACATATAAGACTACTAACATATATTCTTACGGGTAATTTGACTCACGTGATGATTATGTAATGTTGACAAAAATAATACATCTTTTAAATTAATGTTTTAATTCAATTCTTATTGTCTTCTACATATTTCGAACATCTTATGTTCATAATCAGGAAGACTATATTGTACATGCAGCCTCATACGGTATGGTATTCATACATTTACGCAAGCATTCTCTCAGGTTGAAGGATGTAGATTAAAAGAATAATTGAATTTAAACATTAATTTTAAAAGTGCATTGTGTTGGTTAACGTCACATAATTGTGTCACAATGCACGGTGCAATAAACATGAAGTTCGCGTGGTGATATTTTTAGTATTTGTTTAGAAAGTGTTGGTTTCGAACACCCTCAAGCGTACTTCCGTCCTGGTAGTTTGTTATAGTTTTCTTTAATATTTCATCGCACAGTCTAGGTCTTGCTTCAAAATTAGCCTCGAACAGTCTCTTCTACATCACTTATAAACAACTCTTCACTAATAATAATACCACTTGACACTGTGTGAGCTGAGTCATTGGCAGCTTCATTAAACCGAATATAAATAAAGTAAATAAATAATATTTATCTAAATTTTGGACATTAATATCCATGTTGTAGCTTCTCAAAATTCGGAAAATTTTCGTAAATTAAAGGGAGAAAGAAGAAAGTTAAGTCGATCTTTTGGTTGTTTATTAGAACGTGAATTGTGTTCACTGAAGGCTTTATGCTTTATTGTTACAGTCCTGTCTTCTGTCTGTCATTAAAATTAATTTGTGCTCCAAATTGAATTTTTTTCTGTTGCATTCCTTATCAAGAGCTTTCGCGAATGCAACGAAAGCTGTAGCTTACAGACAGTAATACCATAAAAGGGTAAGATGTAATAATAATAATAATATTTATTAACTGCAATTGGGTTGTTACCCGGTGCCAGTGGTTATTTTACATGTGTACAAAACATGAAATCGGTTACTACTGAATTTAAGTCGGGAGGGCTACATAAGAAGCATGTAGTGGCAACTTGGAATCTTGGGAACCATCTCAGCATTTGTTTTTAGGCACAGGGAAACCAAGAAAAACCTGTGTCGAGATGGCTGGTCGCAGGACCCTCCGAATACTGACTTCTAGCCAGCAGTCCGGCATCTAAAGTAAAAAAACAACAATGCATACATAGTACAACAAATACACTTAAGGTAACAATACCAACACAAGACAACTACAATACACACAAGACAACTACAACAATACACAGTACACAATAATAAGGATTCTGGAAGATTTTAAATTCAACTATAGAAACTCTTGGGAATAGATGTAGAGAGAATTTTAATAGGAAAACTTTTTAAATTTAATTTAGCAAAACATATAATTTTATAAATAATATTTATTTTATAGTTTTAGCAGTGAATAATATTATGTCCAGGGAAATAAGTGAATTTTGTCGTCATGTCAACTTTGTAGCATCTGATCGGTATTGGCAATTTACTTGTTAAATTAAAACTAATTTATAACATAAAATTTGGACATATTAGGAACGGAAAACAGTCCTACATATTTCGGTAAATGTATTCAGCCATCTTCAGCGAGTATCAGTACCGGAAAACGCGTAACGTACAGCGTTGTTATACAGCTGTGTCTTATGCAAATAGTAAAATATGTGATGACAGACCACTAACACAGAGTGGCCTTTCATGGTGGAAACATAGAATGGCAATATAGTTTAATAATTTTAATAAATTTGATAATAATTCTAAAATAATTTTTGTACAACAATGTAAAAAAGTTTTCAGCTCATGGTTCCGTGCATCGTAATTCAAGTTAATAAAAAATTGTAAAAAACTAAAAACTGTAACCGCAGCCTCCGGTACAGGTCATAATACTGGTACAGCTACTTCCCTCCAACGTGGCCGATCAGGCCACGTTGGAGGGAAGTAGCTGTACCAGTATTATGACCTGTACCGGAGGCTGCGGTTACAGTCCCGCTCAAGCCACTTTGGAGGGAAGCAGCTGTACCAGTATTATGACCTGTACCGGAGGCTGCGGTTACAGTCCCGCTCAAGCCACGTTGGAGGGAAGTAGCTGTACCAGTATTATGACCTGTACCGGAGGCTGCAGTTACAGCCCCGATCAGGCCACGTTGGAGGGAAGTAGCTGTACCAGTATTATGACCTGTACCGGAGGCTACGTTTACAGTTTTTAGTACTCCTGATGATGGGTGCTGTGACACCCGAAACATGTAGAGTGACTTTGCAGTAAATAAATATCTGCATACTGTTGCATCTGGTTGGAGTTTTATTAACATTGAATGTACACAAATCTTTGAAAGATCTGATGCCGTTTTACATGTTTACCATTTGCATATGGGAAAACTGTAAACAACGCTGTATACTTCTATAAGAATTAATAATCCCTGTAAATGCCTGAAGACAATAGCCGAAACATGTATGAAAGTTTCCTATGCCTAATATGTGCAGTTTGTTGGCTATAAACTTGTTTTATTTTCATCAGCTACATGGAAGTTGTAAAATACACTTGTTAACGGTTTATTACACCGCGTTGTTACTTCTCAATTTCCTTTCCTTATTGCCATTCTAGTCTTATTCCTTCTCTTCGTCTTCACTTCACCTTCATTTCTTGTTGAATTGCAGCACAACAGTTTAACCTCTTAAAAGGCTGCTGGTTACGCTCTGCCCACACTGTATTTATGTGTTTTTTAATTATCTGAGTACAAACAGCGACTTGTGTCACTTACAGCCTAAACAGACTGGGTTTATAACCGAGATAAAAAGTACTTACTGCGCGGTACGTACTGGTTCTTTAAATAAAGCAGTCTTCCATTCGTCTTGAAAGGGTTAAACAAAATGGTATATTTTTCTGTGTCGCAGTTTTCTACTGTGCGTGTCGTTTAATTTGCATTATGCATTAGGCTGCTGAGCTGAATAGAGCTTCAAGCGTTAATGAGAAATCAATTGAGCAGCTGCACAGCCGATATGCAGTGTTCATGCTACGTACACGAGTAATGCACTTGTTTACACCGACTTTAGAACAATTCATTACCTCTTAGAGGTGGCCGTCGACCACGACCAGAGTTGAAACAGTGCTGAACTCGCGTGTGCGTCGATTCACTGTAAATTTCTTCATCCACTGTGTGTAATTGCTATGCTGTTAATGAGTTTACTATTGCATTGATATGTGCAGAATTCTACCCTGAACGCTAGAAGAAAGAGACCGCCTGGTTGATTTAGAAGCAGAAGAAAGGATGTTGACAATATAATAGAGATTTTTTAAAAGCAAAACGGATTACGTCAGAACAAGGGACATCATTGTTCGGTGTACATCAAGTGATGTCTTCCGCTCTTCTACGCGCAATCCCGCGTTAAAGTGGGATTCGCGGAAGTGAGAAGATAGCGGTCTATTTTTATGCCATATATGCGTTCCTGAAAACCCCGCATAATTTAAGACTAATTTTCTTGTAGAAATAATTGCAAAGCAGAGGAGGATGCGTTGTCGGAACACACAGGGCGCTAAATCTACAGAAATTTAGGGTATTTTTGTTTTTAAACATTCTTTTTGAAATCAATATAAGGAAGTAAAAAATAAAAATTGTCTTTGGATTCTCCTTATTTCAAATTTTGAGCATAAAGTGAGGTTTTACTTCTATTTTTATATCACATTATTTCAAATTTGTATAAAATATGACCTCACATTTGAAGGTGTGGTTTCATAATTTGCTGAGCAGCAGTGCATTCATTAATGGTTTTGTAAAATCTGTGAGTGTTTCACCTTCAGCTTGATACCCTATAGAACACATATTGTGGTTTTCTGTGTACAGTTGTTGTGAATATGGATCATTAGGGACAGTTAAGAGCAAGATAACAGTGGAGGCAGTGGCTTAATTTGGTACCGCAGTCTTGACCCTTTGCGCAAAAATATTTCGTAGCGCGCGTCTTCAGTAATCAACAGATTACAACATATCTTAAGACGTAGAAGTTCCCTAGTGGATCAAGGAGTGGGTTTGCTATGGAGATTGCAATTTCGGGTTTGCCACTTTTCCTTTTTAAATTTCGAACGGAGGGACAGAAATGTTCTATTTAATGACTCTTTCATTTGCTAATATTTTGTAGCATCGAATATAGATGGATGAGATATGAGTGTGGGGAACTAGTGAAATGGTAGTGGCAGGAGGGTAAGAAAGTGCTAGGAGGAAATTTAATGTTATTTCTTCCTTGCTTTGTCCTCGTGAACATTTTTATGAACAAATATAGGCACATAAACAGTATAACATTACGAACTATCCGTAAACATTAACTCTCCTACATGTTGAAGGGACAAATTTCCATCCTCAGGGAGACGTAAATGTAGAGGAATATATATATCGATGCGTCACAATTTACGTATACAAAGTCAAAGGTTTATATCAGCTATAAGTACAAAAATATTGATATTATGCGTAGTGTAATGTTGACATATTCTTAGTTCAAATTCATTGATACGAATGTCACTTAATTAAAAATTCTGATGAAGAAGTTCTTGCGATGTCACAGTTCTGTTATATGAGGAGAATATGGAGCCAAAATCGCGGTTTCTACTTTTATACAGATTTTGTAACAAGTGTTGTGTTTGTGTTAAAAACAAAAAAATAAATTGTAATAAATGTGTTCGGTGTAGTCAAATTCGTTGTCATTTGTTTGTATTAACAAGAGAGGCCAATATTTATTTTGACATGTTTCAGTATCCACTTGGCAGTAATGAGAAACTATGCAAAACCCCGACCGAGGTTCGAACTGGGTAGCAACTTGTCGAAACAAAGTATCTTTCCAATACCAAATTTACTACATGTGTCACGCCATTCGCGTCTAATGACATCTGCAGGTGACAGTGTTGCTAAACAGCTGATAGTGAAGCGCAAGTTCTTTCTGCAATCTTTCTAAACGGAAGATATTGATATGAGTGAGTTAACAGTTCAAATAACACAAGAGTGAAATTACGGGTTATCTCGTTTTGAAGGGCTTTTATTTACCCAAACCTTTTGTCTTATTTTACTGTAATCATGCAAATTCAAACCAAAGAGTTTCCGGAAATGTTATTAATTGGTTCGAATAATCAGGCTAAGAGCCTAGTTTTCAATACACTTTGATAAGTAAACGGAGTTATACCCCAGCATGTTGTATTATCTTCATTAGTGTCTGTTCCTGCAGTCAGTCATATTTTCCACACTAGATCATGTATTTATCTTTGTGTCTGGTCTATCCGTCCTTTTACAGAACCTCGTAATATCCACTGAATATACTCTGCCTTCCTCTGTCGATTTGCTTCCCCACACTGCCTAGGCCACGTAAGTAGTAAGAAGGCAATGAATTGTTTGCAGCGTATATAATTTTCATGGCCTACAAATTTGTGTAGAAATCGGGATAGCGTATTATGCATAGCGACTTGTTTCGGGCTGGAAAGTTTTGAGGTTTGATCCCCGATGGAAACAAGAGACATTTTCTTCTTCACACCCATCTAAACCGGTACTGGGGACCAATTAAATCCCTCTACAACGTGTACCGGGACTCTTTGCAGACAGAGAGTGATGTTGACCACCCATCCTCCTTTACCATGGTTATGAATGAGTGGAGCTATATCTCTAGTCCCCTTCTGCTCCTGGCAGCCGTGTGACAAGGAGAAATTTATCTTGATGTTTACAAGTTCGCGTGTCTTTTCTACTCAATGTCAACTGATTTAAGTTTTTCACAAACAGCTATGACATTCCAAACTAGACTTTAAAAAACATGAAATTTGAATTCTCTTCATGACAATGTGTCGTTGGTAAGCAGGTCTATTATTAAAGTTGAATCCTACACGATAAATCTGATTAAAATATTCCTCTCTTCACACAGTAAAACCAACAAATAAACTAATGTTAAAATTATATTTTTACACACAGTTTGTCATAACTCCATCATCTTCAGGGAGTTACTGAACATCAATACGGCCTATATAAGAACATATCGCTTATTAGTAACAAGAGAGTCACAACTCAAAATTTGGCATTTTTGAGTTATTTGTATAGAAAGAAACGTTTGCAGATGCAATTTCAACAGGTATAGTGTCATAACGCAGTTTAAAAATCTCGCCGCTGGAGAGCAGTTGTGTCGTCCTTGCACTCATAGAAAATTATAGCACCTTTAAACATTTCTCCTGAAAAATAATAAATTTAGATTTGTGACACTGTTGTTGTGACACTGTTGTTGTGACACTGTTGTCGCAAATATGTGGACTGTTTTAATACATCAAAAGTTGTGCACAAAATGTCTGTAGATATTATAAAATTCGTTTGTAGCAATGTAGAACTGGTTCATAAGATGCGGAAGTTGTAATTTTTTAAATTATTACAATGGTTCATATCAGGAGGATGTAAATTTTATGTTTTGCTAGCCAACATTGGTATGTCTGTTGATTTTATTATGTATATTCTTTATTAATGTACGGATATGAATAACTTCAAGATTCCTTCTATTTTCTTCTCATTCATGTAACTCTTCGAAACTGCTAATAACAGAGCCACTTCTACTTCAGGATACTGCGAAGTCTTATGTAGTATAGTGAGAACGCTAGTGGCCCCAAGAACATCGAGTCGTGGAGATACTGCTGGCAGTTGGAAGAGAATTTTGCTCGGATGGGTCCAGATTATGAATAAGGTCCACGCAACCTCTACTCAGTGACTGAAGAGGGTATTTGCTCTCTGGGCCAAGCGGCTGAGGCGCAATGCTGGCCACTTATGCCCACCTAATGCCGAGGTTAATGATACATGAACAGTGATTCAGCACCCCCAAATACTTCTGTACTTTTACACCAATAATATGAACAGTTTGAATTATTATCAGTCTCAGCACAACCATCGTATTAGAAAATATGTTCCACAGGTTTAATTAAGCGACATGTTTCGACATAAATTGCGGCATCTTCAGGTTCTTTTAAATTTGAAGAAAACATTGAGGAAGATTATATAAAATAATATTACTGCGGATGGAACCCGTATTTTGTCCCGACACTTCGGAAAATAATTACCAATCTGCGCGGCGTAACGTCCCTGGAAAGTTAAGATCTACAAACCTGTCGCTATATTTACAAAATATAATGGCGTCAGATATGGTGTGTAGAAAAATTAAGTCACAGTTTTTAATAATTTTTTCGTATATTTTTGTAAAGTTAGATCATATTTGTCTCTTGGGCATTTACTATTTTGATATTTTGCATTGTCCGTGTATTAACAAACAGTAACAGAACACACGGACAATTCAAAATATTAAGATCAGATCCCTTTTTTTCTTCTTCGATATTTCCTCTCTTTCCTACAGTAGCGTTGACTGTTGGCCGGTGTTTGTCCTTTTTTGCCACTCTAGTATTCTGATTTTGCCGAGCACCAAAACGTCAATTTGCGAGCCCTCACTTTCAGCGCTGTGGTAGACGTGAGCACAAAATTTTCACAGCATAGAAACTCGTATTTACCAAGAATCCTATAGTAAAACAGGACGTGTGTTCGCAATGTGTATATAATTGTAGGCAGATCGAGGACAGATAAAGACAAGTAGCACCTCACACAGTCTTGTGGAACTTCAAACATTAAAGACTTGTCTTCAGAAGAACAAGTTCAAATATCGGGTCCTACGCCTAGCTTATTTTACTTTGTTTTTCCATTGAGGTGTTTTCGTTTACAGCTTAATATTGGCCTTTACAGTGTAGGCTGGATTAGTGACTGGAAATGATAAATTTCGAATTACGCGAAGAAAAGCTTATAGGGCCTGTTTCATGGCAATTTTGAATATGGCTGGACAAAATGTGTGTAACCACCGATATCCTGATCATAATTTTTGTAGACGTTCGACACGCGGACCTTCAAAATTCGTAAGCACTGGAATTTCAGTGACGAAATTCGGCGTTATCTTGACGTCCAGACTGTAATTGCTCGAACGGTTTTATCTGTACCTGTACTCGAGTTAATGGATAGATCTTTGAAGTAAACCAAAATCATATTCTTACAGAAAACTTATTGATTACCACAATTTTTATTTTATTCGATGCTCTGTAATTTTTGCAGCAGGAATATCGTCAATGAAGTTCATATTCATTCGTTCTGGAATTAGATATTTCTCTACTTAAGCTTCAATACTTTATAAAGAATCTTCTAATAATATAAGGAAAATCTTAGTCAATGAAATACCGGCTGGCGTACGTGGCCTAATTTCAGTTCCCTAGAAAAACAGGAATTATCGCATGTGTAGCCAAATTTCAACATGACCCGGAAACCCTCCAGGTTTTACACCCAGTTGCCAGAACATGAAGTGACAGTCGTTTCCATGTGGTGCTGAGTTTTCTGACAGATGAGGTCTTTCTTCCATTTCTACTAGGCACCTTTTTCTAAGCATAAACAAAAATTTGCTGTTCACTTATCGGGTATTAGGCACACTGTGTGTCCACACTCTTTATTTCCTAGGAAGCTGGAGGCAAGAAGAAGTAACTGTGCTCTGTATTTACATGGGATGGGGGGTGTATGTGGAGGGCTGAAGCGTGTGCAGGGATATTAAAGATATAAATCCTTATCTAAACACCCCCTAGCCGAGCTTGGTCTGTTGGTCTGTCGGTCGGTCTGTCTGTTACTACTTTGTGTGTGTGTGTGTGTGTGTGTGTGTGTGTGTGTATATATATATATATATATATATATATATATATATGGGCCGGGGTAAAGGAAGGGTAGAAACACGGACACAAAATGCGTATAAAAGGCACATCATAAGTGATATCACCTTACGCATGGTTCCAGGGTTGTAAGTTCTAAGTTTCTGTATAGGATAAACTCCAAATCAAGGAACAGGTTTGGAACACAACATAACAGATAAACAGGTTCGTTATGCAGGCTGTTCCGTTCTTTATAAGGTGTTATGCTTCCTTGTTTGGAGCGGAGTTGATGATGACAGTAATTATTTTAAAAGGTGCTTAAACTTTCGAAGCTTAGCAGGCAATTTATTTATCTCGAAGTTTAACATTAAAAGATTCGACTTCCTGTCCGTTGAGTGTATTTATATATTTTGTGCGAATATTTTTTACCTATACAGAATTAACTGACTTGTTTTTTAATCAAGATGGAAAGTGTTTACTGCGCGGTACGAGTTGAATATTTCAATATAGTTCAGGTTATCATTAGTGTTTGAAGCTGAAGGATACTAAACTTAGTTTCTCCTTGTGGATGTTTGCATCCCTAAGTACGTATATACTGCACATCTAACCAAGTGAGCAGGAAATGAATCCAGCCGAACAAGGCAGATCTTCGCTGATCGTAATGTTGTAACAAGACAGGCAATGTATATATAACATAACATCGAGGCTCTTTGTTGGAAATATTGTTGCAGTGGAAAAGCAATAAGTATTACATATTCTGGTTGTATATTTATAGCCTTAGGTATTCAGCATGCAATGCGCATGCATCATATTTTCATCTCTGGTCTGTCTGACTAGGAAAAAATGCTCCGCATTATCCCATGAAAGGCAGTATTTTCGAAAAAAGATTTACTGAAATAAAATACGTATTTTGATTCTCTCTGCAACTTTTCTCATAAGCATTTCTCATTCTAAGAAGAACTGAGCGAGATGTGATAAAAAGAATTACATCGGTCTTCATGTGAAGTTCTTTTAATTCTTGTCAGGTTTTAATGAAACTTAAATTTTCTCGACAGATTTTCGAAAGTACTTAAAAGCAAGATTTCACGAAAATGCGCCCAGTGGGAGCCGAGTTGTTCCACGCGGACAGATGGATGGACGGAAGGACAGACATGACGAAGCTAATAGTCGCTTTACGCCGTTTTGCGAACGCACCTTAAATGAGGCCGGACGGCGATACTAAAATTTATAATTCAGTTTAAATCAGTTCTTGTTTATTTGCGTGCAAACTTAACCCACGAAAAATTTTCGTCAGTTTAGCCGGCTGCTACGTACAGATTGGGAATTAAGAACTTCGAACACGTAACAAAGTTGTTAAACACAGACCTACAGCATTGAACATTAAGCTATAAACTAATATTACGAAATACAATAAAGTTCTATAAAATAAGTAGGCCTAAGTAACGTTCAGGCACGGTACATTGTTATTCGAAATGCTTAGTTGGTAGCAAAGTCTGATGGGAAGAGACTACTGTGAGGACCTAGGAGTAGAGGGCAAAATAGTATTAAACCCGTGTTGTAAGATGGGAGGGCGAGTACTGGTTTACTTCTTTCATTACTGAAAACTGTGGCCAGCTCTTTCTAACTTGGCAATAAGGTCCTGGGATTATAAACAACGAGGACTTTCCACAGTGTTATACTCTAGTCGATCTGATTACCTTGCACATAACATACAAAAATAAGAACTACATACTGCTTTAATTAGCTTACCAGAAGCCGCAGTGTTTTTTCTGTTCCTTTTTCACTGCCGTTATTTAAACCTATATCTATATACATATTATACATTTCCACTTGTTCCATAAAGTACATATTTATTGAAATTGGTTACAGGAACAATTTTGTAATTTATCCTTTTACACCTTGTATATACTGTCTGTGTAATAAATCTCTTAAAAAACACCCAGGACATTGTCGATAGGTTCACTGCAGTTAGTTAGTAAGGAAATTAGTTAGTTGGTTGGAGTGTTTGTGTGTTTGTAAGTTGTACAATATTAGTTGTTGAAGATTTAATGCATACAAAAAAAATTGTGGCAAGGGATGAACTATTTCCTATTACAATAATTTTTTTTATAAATTATTTAACTCTATATTCCGAAATACGTCTAGTGAAAAGTTTCATTATGTACTAGCAGAGTTTTCTCATTTTTCAATCCTCATTCTGTGCTTGTTCTTCTTGTTTGCGGTCTACATTTCATGCTCGAGTTTCTACGGTTCGAAATAGCAGCAAAAGTAAAGCAAAACATAGCAGAGGGAGGAATCATAGGGTAGAGGCCGTTGAAGGGTTGGCTGCTGCCCCCCACCCATCCAGTTGGTATGCTAGTTATGTTGACAGTAAAATATATATTTAACTAAGTCGGTGTCATACGAAAATTATGGCCATTTATTATCACGCCCAAACATTTTAACCCCTTCTCCCTCTAGTTTGTGAACAACGTTGGCTTTACAAAGACAGGGACTTAGTACCGACATAACGTTTTCTCTTCTGCACCAAAGATAAGTAATTGTCTCTATGCTTTCACTTGCAGTAACTTGAGATATTTGTTAAAACCTCTCTTCTCCTATCCCCGTCCTTACACACAAACTTTACCAGTCTGTCTCTTCCAGATTTCTTTCATTTGTGCTTGTTATCTTCAAATCTTTCCCCATGCATGTTTCGTCGCCTAGTCTAACAAAACACGTGACCTTTGTCAACGGGGGTAGCACCCGTTTGATGCAGACTTGACCACATTAACGCACAATGTACCTGCAACACAGTAAAATACACGAGACGCGTTACAGTATGGATACTGTTGTTCACAGTGTCGCTGGTAGTACTGGGATACTATGGGAGTTGAGGACACTTGTTTAATCCTTTGAAATCTGACATCGATCTAAAACATGTTTAAATATAAATTTTCTACTTCACACTGGATCCAGTTAGTAACTGTAGTGACGACTGGCCGGTGAATATTGTTTAGTGAAATTATTTTTCTTGAATATGGGGGTCGCAGGAAACAGGTGAATGAAATGCGAACATAAATACAGAGTTTCTTAAACTTTACAGCAAGTAGTACAAGTGGACATTACTGTGATTTAAAGGTTTAAATGAAGAGTAAAATCGAACATTTGAGCATTTAGTTCAGCAAAATATTTAAAATGTTAAAACACCGTGCAATGTTTTGAAAATTTAATTCAAATACATAGTTTTGCTTCTATTGGTTTATGAAAAATTTCACGTCCGCCTATATAGTGCTGTTAATAATAATAATAATAATAATAATAATAATGCCCAAGCCAGTGTGTGAAGAGGGAGATGTTACAGTGTTGTGGAATCAAGCAGTACATACAGACAGAGAAGTTACAGCAAATAGGCCAGATATAATAATTAAAA
>Ga0136643_10003845_pt1 | contig 20433 bp, 22 predicted proteins | sample TergutLab28metaG_FD_96883 | JGI IMG/M metagenome (GOLD analysis project Ga0136643, IMG submission 96883) | Labiotermes labralis P1 segment gut microbial communities from Petit-Saut dam, French Guiana - Lab288 P1 (version 3) (version 3) | ecosystem: Host-associated > Arthropoda: Insects >...
GTAGACGAAAGAGAGAACACCGCATTACTAAACTTTACTGTCACTATCCTCTTTTTTTGGACTCTGTCCATTGGCTAATTTTTTAAAGCACAACATTTCTAAACTTTACTGTCACTATCCTCTTTTTTTGGACTCTGTCCATTGGCTAATTTTTTAAAGCACAACATTTCGGAAGCCAGCTCAGTTTCCATCTTCAGGCAAAGAAGCACCTAACTTGGTGGACCCTTAGATCAAGCTATTCTCAGTTACTGGGCAGCACAGAAACAGTAAACTTATTATGATATGCACCTGAGAAAGATCTAGTCCAAGGCTAGTTAACAGGAAAATGGCTATTAAAAATTAAAAATTAACTCCAAGACTCCAAATAAAACTTGGACCAACCAACAAATTAAAAACAATTAAATGAGCCATTAACTTAGACTAATCAGATTACAGACACAAAACAAAAATCCAGAACACACACACTGAAAATTCTTACCACCACTAACACCATCTATGGAGAAAATTGTGAATTTGCATGGGTTCAAGTAAGTTTATAAACCAAGAAACATAACTGTATTAATTAGTCAATGTAGATCGTAACACTAAGGTAGTGTATCTCACCAGACATGATTGTGAATGGTTTTAAGAAGTCTTGTATATTCAATGCAATGGAGAAGACTAATGATGACACAATGTGGAATGACAGTGATAACAGTGGGAATGTTAGGAGTGTGTGTGAGATGAAGGCACTGACTGTGAAGATGGAGACACTGACATTGATTAGTACACATAGATAGAATGCCACTGCTTTGTGTATTAAGTGTATAAAATTAATGGTAAAATATGTTTTCTCAAAAGACGTTTCATATTTGCTGTGTCATCTTACACTTGGATAAATACATTTTCCTTTGGCAGATATGTTATATCTGGGGGGTTATCTTAGATTAGAGTTATTTTTCATTTGGGTAAATATGCTATCTTGTGAATCGGCACGATTAAACTACATATACACATACATATACATGAGATATACGTGTTTCGATTTTTTCAGCTCAAGAAGAATTAAAGGTATAGATGGAAATTTAGGTCTTCATGCAAAGTAACTGATTTTTACCTGATTTGAATCAAATGTCCAACTTCATTGACATATTTTAGTAAAAACACTCAATATAAAATTACATAAAAATCCACCCAGCACGAGCCCAATTGCTCCACACAGATAAATGGACAGACAGATATAAACTCAGGCCACTTTTCACAACTCTACATAAGAACCCCCTCAAATAATATACTCGCACACCTGCTATGGAGTGAAAAACTGGGGATAAAATAACTACCAGTCACACTTCTATTGGAATACACTGTCACTGTAGGAATGTCACACACCAGTTCTCTGAACCAGAGAATCAAACTGTTGCAGCAGCCAAATATCTTGAAAAGTCGAACAATACCTCAATTTTAAAGACTGAATTCCATCAGAAGCCATGAAGCGGGTTTTCCCACCATGCAAGAACTGCCTAAGTAACTGGACTATTCAGGAATTAACATGTAATTCAGTAAGACAAACAGGTGTTAAGGAAACTAACCTGACTGCCACCCTTGGTTGGACTGCGGCATCCCCAACCACCAGGTGGAGGAGGTGCTTCTTTTCCAACAACACCAGACACATTTTTTTCAGTAATAGTCTCAAACTGAACTGTTCCTGGGGGTAGGTGTTTAATGCGGATTGCACTTTGCCGACTGTTGGAAAATGATGACTGATCCTGAAATTAAACAAAAAATATCAAACTACAAAATGAAACTTAGATGACAACTCAAAAATAAAGGCAGCAAAACACAACCTATTTCTGTTCAAGTGTTGTAGGAAGCACATATCTGAACAAAGATGATAGGAGCCAGCACTGAAGTCAACTTTTTTTAGTAGACAAATAAATGCTTCTCATTGAACAATTTACCTAATCACCTTGCACATCTATGCTTGTTTCTTTCTGCACAACCCAATTATTTGTGTACTGGTACATCTACTTTCTCCACTCGTACATAACAATAATATACACACTGCTAGGAGAGCCTTATAATTTCATCCCACAAGATGAGTTAACACTGGCTTATAACATTCCCACATGAAGTAACCTATTAATAATAAAATTATGTGTCAAGCTCAACACAATAAATAACAAATTCAGCAAACATATATCAATACACTACTGACAAAATATGTGTTTCTGTGTGAACCACAATTGTAATTTATTTGTGCTTTGTAAATCAAAAGATGATTTATGTCTCAGCAATTTAAATTAGCATCACAACTACCGGTGTTTATCATCTTAGAACTCACCTTCAGTCTGCAGCATTTCTCACTTGTAAATAAGAAATAACCTCTAATGCTTTAATTGCAAAGAACACCTCATCATGGTCAAACAAATGCAGTACATGAGTGGCTGAATCACCAGTTAAAGAAAATGTTTTCACAGCCGCTATTATTTACATTCAACTAAAATATTCAATAAAAATTAAACATTTTGCCATGAACTATTACTACATTACTATGTAGTACACTACGTAAGCGGTCCTGGTGTTGCTCCCACTTCACAAGTTTCTACTTCCACCATATTGTTACTGGAGAATGCAGATTAGGCAGTGCCCACCAATGCCATAATCTTCACACAAACGAGGAGACACATGGTAATTTAACAAGCTAGTTTTTCTGGTTTCAGGAATGAAAGTGGACTAAAGAGAAAAAAATTCTTCTTTGAACTGCCAAATGCATGAAATATGCCATTTTGAAATGTGTGACACTTCTCATGAAACACGGTTTGGAAATAATGCTGTGAGGCATTTTATGCAAAGCTATGAATATGAAACATATGTGAACTAATGCAGACCTGAACAACAGTAAATTCTACTTCTTCACCAACACTGATTTCACAGTCAACATCCAAAACTTCATTGAAGTGGAAAAAGAGGCGTGTATCTCTCTCTGTGCAGCGCAGAAAACCAAACCCCTCTTTTAGTGCTGCCACTACACCCTGTTCCCGGCGTTCTCCAGACACCAAGAATGATTCATCAAGCAAGGCAATACTGGTGGCTCGACGAAGCTGATCTCGGCGATCTGTTGCAACTTGAAATTGTACCCAGTCACCATGTCTATATCAAAAGAAAAAAAAATATGTTTCTTTTCAGCAAATTGTATACAAGTGCAAATTTGTTTCAAAATGCTCCACACACATGTTTACAACAACTGTAAACAAGTTGAATGCAATGGCCAGGCCTGGCCTGAGACATCAGTGCTCTGGGCAGGCTAATAATTTGGCGTTTGTTACAACTTATATTCTTTAAGATTTTTAGGCCTAGGATGCAGGTTGGCAAAACATTGCGTTTGTGTGTGTGTGTGTGTGGCCCTGGTGATGGCAGTGCTGAATTAGTCTATTTACTTCAATTTCATGTCCCTTCTTGTGCCAGGTGTAAAGATGCAGTGGATTACAGAAAGTGATAAATAATGATGGAGCTGTTTTTGAACATTTCCCTAGTTTAATGTTGTTGCTGCGTTCACTTACATGAATCTGAATGTTTGCAAAAATGACAGTAGAATGTGGAATAAGTCATAAATATAATAATTACACATAATCATGCAAAACATACACAAGTAGTACAGTACAAAACACTTGAAAATATTGCATATATAGTGTTATGAGTCATTAACATTGCTGAGACGGATTTAAATGCCACTTGTATCTCCTGATGGCCTGAGCTTTTCTGGCTTAGCATGGATATTTAAAATTGCTACCAAGCAAACACACAGACACAATCATATGGCATGCTAGGTCATTTGCCATTCTAAATGCTACTTCAGATTGTGCCTTTACATTCCCACGGCTTGTCTGATGAAGAGGTAAACTGTTCAAATATTTTATGCCAACACAGTATGCATTTTCTGAAAACATAAAAGGATGGCATTTGGTCTCTGAAGATGGTGCTTATCCCTTGCATTTGCAAATTATTATGGCACTGAAACAAAGACCATACAATAGCTTTACCGTACAATCTTAATTGTCTGAAACCTCAGCGCTCAGAAAATCTAGCTCCCTCATAAATTTCTTTAAACCCCCAAACCACCTACCTGAGAGTAAAATCTCTTTTCTGATCCTTGTCTCCAAATGGCACTTCAACTTCTGAATGATCAGGTGCGCGGTAACGAATACGTCCTGGTAAGGGGTCACTCTGATGACGTGTTTGCTGTCCCCGTTCCAGTGGTTTCAAAACTTGTCCTTTTACAATGTCTGTAGACATGTCTTCAAACACAACACTGCCTGGTTCCAGCTTTGTAATGTTGCATGCTACTTCCTTACCCTGTACATGTGGTTCAACATGTCTTATAAACATCAGGCACTTTTAACAAAACACTTCACTTTTGTATTTTTATTTGGCTATGTAAAACAGTGACTAAACAATTGCCAAAGTCACTTCCAGAAAGTCAGGAAGTGTGCCAAAAAGAAACAATTTGGGAACTATAAACAGTATTGAAAGAAAGTGAGAAATCATATTCAATAAGTAAAGCATAACATCACTAACCACATTTACTGTATAAAAGAAAGAAAATGAAAAGAATCTAAATCAATGTGTCAAGAGCAATGTATGCACTGAAAAAAACACATGCTCAAATTCTAGGTCAATGATTGCCATTAATAACATGATCACTTAATAATTAAAGAAAACATTCTGAAAGCCAATAACAGACTGTGAGTTACAATAAGAAGTCACCAAATATTCTAATGTAATAAATCAGCATTATTTTGCATGGTAACACTATTGTAGGGATTTATAATTAAACCATTCTTTTCGTTTTTCCAAACACAACAGTAAGCACACAGTCAAATAAATTAAGCTTTTCATGATGATATCAGCTAATGGGCAGCATACAACATAAAATTAACATTATTCTACAGTAACTTTTAGTTCACTACAGCCTATTTAATTTCTTATGAAGCTTGACCGTGGCTGGCAGTAAATCATAAATGTGGAGTGGGGGACAGCCTTCAATTGTCATTTGACAGTACTGCAGAAACTGTGGACCAAGCAGTCAAATTAGAGCAGTAATGTTGCATCTTTCAACTTATGAAAGAAAAAAGGGGATTCAAAGAAAGATCAGAAACTGGTAAACTTGTGAATTCGACTCTACACCATGTAACACAACTGAACTTCCCAAAAAGCAGATAACTACAGCTGGACTGTTCAACATACCCCACTCTGGTGCTTAGCATTATTCTGACTGGTGCTCACTCAAGTTCCATAAGAAAATAAACTTGGCTTAGAAACTTCTGGAAATTAACTTGAACATCATTATGCAATATGACTCAACAAAACAGAATATAACCCCTGCCACTACCCTGCAAACTATCATCAACATCCTACTCTGAAATAACAAACAATGCAAAAATTTCTGTATGACCCAAAGAGGGAGCTTTCTCTGAGCTGTAAGCAGCATAAAAATTTTTAAAAAAGAGAGACCCTGAATATTTTCTTGGAAACTTTCTGGAGTTCACAAAAATTTACATACTGCAGAAGTGAAGTATTAGGATTACTGGTAAGAAGTTAATAAGCATTATCTCACTATCATGCTCTACTTGCAAGGGTTTAACATAACTGTGGTAACTGGGTGTAATAACTATTATCATTAAGTTGTGCTACAATAAAAATTCATTTCATTCTATATTACATATTGCATTACAACTACTTAAAAACCTTCCTTATGCAATTTTGTGTATGGGTCATCAAAAAAACCCCCAAATTTCCTTAAGGATGTTATAAACTGCTTCCTGTATTTAATAACTGTGCACTTGTACAATCCCTACAAAGCAACCGTGAGATATATAATTTGCTAATGCAGTAAGTGCAAGCAATGAGGTAAAGAGGACACCACGAGGACAGAGGGGAAGACTGATTCAGTTAAAAAGTCAAGCATATTTTCTCAAAAGCTATGTTTCCAAATGAATGGGCATGCCTAAACAAAATGGACTATCAGACCATGAGGAACTCACATTTCTCGTCTGGATGGTGAACTCAACATCATCATTAAGTCGTAGCTCCTCTTTCATTTTTGCCTCTGAGAAGTGGAAAAAAATTTCCTTCACTACATCAGCTCGTTCGATGAACCCAAAGCTTTCCTTCATGGAGCAGACCACGCCTTGGTATTTCACTGGATGTGCGGGGTTCTCCAGCCGAATATGGCAGGCCCCCAAGTTACCACTGCTACACAGACAAAGTGGTCAACCAAAGAAGCAATGGCATGCTACTGTTTTAACACAAACTGCACATGGAGTAATTTTTAACAACTACACTAAGTTAGAGCTACATTAAACTTTACCGCTGATTGGTGGCTATCTGAAAGCTGACTTTGTCTCCTGAGCATAAGGTAACATTTCCCTCCACGTCATCTTTGTTGTAAGGCAGAAAGAAGCACTCCCCACGATTCTCATAACTGATCCGTCCTTGTGTGTCACCACCTGAACCTTCACTGCGCAATTCTGTTGTTACCGTACCTGTCACACGCTCTTCACTCAACACCTGGAAAGAAAATTGTGAAGAAAGTAATGTAACTTACAAATAAAACCAACTCACTATCTCTAAACAAGTACATAGGTGTCACTTACAACTTCTGGTGCTATTTTTGTTACAGCACTTGCTATTGGTTTGCCAGTCCTCCGATCATACGTCATCTCAAATTCAACTGGATCCCCAATCTTCAGATGTTCTATATTGCCATTGAACTGGCTGAAGTGGAAGAAGAGACGTGCCTGACGCTCACAACATTGAATGAATCCATAAGAATGCTGAAGAAAACACACATAAAGTAACTTCAAAATCATACTTTGTAACACTACCAGGTGGAAATTTTACTTCTAATTCAAATAAGTAATACAAGGTTACAAAATTCTTGTAGTAAACTACAGAAAATGCGTACAGTGACTACAGCGAAAAGTTACAGCTGTCACAGCAAAGGCACACTCTCTACACATTTCATGCTGAAGAATTATTATATACTCTGTGTTCAGATACCCCTTGACGTAAATGATATTACACAATATTATTGACTGTCTAGGGGTAGTACTGAAGGGTTGTGCAATATATGAAATAGTCTGTGAACAGTACTGTGCAATATTCATTCAGTTACCACCTGTCTGTCAAGCAGTAAAGATGTCTCCAGTGGAGTGAGGAGACATAGCACACATGAATTTCAGGTTTTCAAAACCATTTCCAGTGGCCAAATAGCCTAGAATAATGGATAAATATTGACAGTGACTTCTTCTCTCACATAGTTTTTTTAGTGATTGTAAGGGGTAACAATTGCATGTAGCTCAGCAAATGAGCCATCCAACCACAAAAAATGATGTAGTAGTTTGGTTCACTCAGCCTTAAGTCTGTCATATGATCATTGTGTGTGTACTGTGGTCTTCATTTATACCATTCCTTGGTCCAGCAACAAATTTTCATTTTCTTTTTTAAACACAGGGCTATAGCACGGGACACAAACGAAGCATCAATATCATTCAACATGGTTAGATTTCAAATTTCCAAAACTACCAGTACTGAGGCAGATGATTTGATAGGACAGCTGAAGTAAAGAGGGTACAGATTCTTCACAGCACCATGCCAATGATAGAGAACATGTCATAATACTAAGACAACAATTATTACTATTATGTCAATAAAATATTTTCTTCATACATATCTATAACTAGTACACCAGCACATTAAAATGTGCACTGCAATCTGAGGAACAATAATTTATGTTTTTACCATATTCTAAAAATGGCTTGAGATTAAAATTTTCATAAGCATGTCTCCTTGCACCCTTGCAACAGTTCTATTCTGTGTTCTCTACATGGGCTTACCTCAAATCCTAGAAATCACAATAGTTTGGGGTTTCCCTATCCTAACAATGTAGTTTTTCCCAAGGAAATGGTTTTACACATATGTAAATCAAAGTTAAGAATTTTTACATATCTTTCTCCTAAACAAATTCAATTCTTCAACAGAAAAGGTATGAGATAGGATACAATACTATAATGTGAGCCTCAATAGTTCCATTATATGATTTAAAATTTCAATGGCAGATGAAACATTATTTGAATAACTTGATAACTGTACAGTACTCTACTTTCTTGTAATTTAAGAGGATAGCATGGGGCATGTGGAGGTCGAATTATGCACTGTGTTTATGCTGTGCATGTCTGAATTTGTTTCAAATCAAACTATAGTTGTTTTCAATTCTCCAAGTTGTCCACAATAAATGACAGTAATTTACTGGCAAGGTAACATACACATTACATTTATTAAATAATACTCTACATGAGGGTACCTTCTACAGTTAAATTTGCATGGCCTAGAGTAGGTACTGGAATACAACATTTTCTTCCTGATACAAGTAGCAACAGAGAATATACAACAGATAAAATGTAAGAATTGCTTGCAGTAAAAAGTTTTGGAATTCACATATTATGCACTCCTCCATTAATGTTCTTTCACTACAACTTACATGTTAGATCCATGTCTTCCTTGAAAGTTATCAGTTCTTCCATTATATTATGGATAGTTCACATATTTCATGCACAGTATCTGTGCACTACACACTTCAATCAAAAAGAAATTATACCACAGGTCAGTGAATTTAAAACATGTGACATATAATCTCTTACAGCATCATAACAGCCTATTTTCTGATGGAATAATGATGCTCAGACATCTGTGGATTCGAACCAACATTCCTGAATTGGGTACTTCATCCAAGGAACAAAAATAAATGTCACAGGGATAGGTCCATAACACCCAAACCAAAACCCACACTATTGGTGTATATAGTAAATTACCAACTATATACTGTGTGAACTATATACTATTATTACCCACACCCAAACCACAACCCAAATACTAGTAAATATACTGTTAACAAATACTACTACTACTATTACTACTGTTGTTGCTGCTGCTACTACTGCCATTACCACCACCACCACCACCACCCACTACTCACCACACCAAAATACAATCGTGACTATCTCATGATAACCTGACTAGCCAACCTAGTCCAACAACAGTCCATTATACCATATCTACAGTGCCTGCACAATTGTACTGTACATTATTAACCACATTACGCTATTCTAGGCTATAACAATGTATCATCCTGTAGGTACCAAAGACATACAAGTACAAAGCCACATGTGAGCAGGAGAGTCTCAAGTACTGAATTGGACCTACTCCAGGGCACCTTTCTGAACCAAACATTTTTTGTATGCTTTCAATAGACAGCAACAAACAAGAACACTTCAGAGAAGACCTCATGTCACAGGCCTTCAAGTAAAATACCTTCAACACATTACCCAGGTCATAATCAAGCATAACAGCAAATGGTAGGTGTGTCACCTAAGAAAGCCTCCAGCTTTCATGTCCCCTAAAGGATGACATGGGTTTGAACAGGCATACAGAGCATCCTTAAAGTCTAGGAATGGAAACACTGGGGCAACAGGCTATTCCACAAAAACCAGGGTTAATGACTCTTATGGAACAGATTCACTATTGTGTTCATAACAGCATGAAACATTGGTCCCTATGCTAAACTACACGAATCAAGTCCCATCTTAACTAGTTATTTCCTTAAGATCCTTCCACCTATGCTGAGGCCTGCCATGTAGTTTCTTCCCTCCAGTTTTCCCTTCCAGCCTTTGTTATGCTGATGATATATACTTACCAGTAACTTTTCAATTATGCCAGTTTCACGTGTGCCCTGACTACCAAGGGCAGAATCATTGTAGCTGGTGGTGGAATTATTTGAGGAACCAGTAGTATTCAATGGAGGAGATGCTATGCTTTCACCATTATACATAGTGCTGCTGCCTTCAGTTCCTGTGAATGTGCCAATGGGGAACCTCCCACTTCCTCTTCCATTATTTGAAGTGGAATATGAATTGTAATTGGCTGAATAATGATTACTGGATGTCGCTTTATTAGTGTATGCATTACTAGAAGAGTCCTTTGGAGCAGATGAAGCACCATGATAGTGATTACTACTGCTATTGAAACTCGTTCCATTGGGAGAGTTGTGAAAATTAGACGTGGTAGAACTGTTGGGAATCGTCAGAGATTTGAAGTCCAGTATTGCAGTGTCTGAGTTCATGTTTGGCGGCTGGAACGATTTCCACTGAGGATTATTGGACATAGTCTTTGACAGGTTACCTTAGTTTGATTAGCTACGTACTTATAAACTTCAGCTTAAGAATGATGTATCACAGAACGTTTCTTTACGAGTGAAGTATAACTCTATGAAGATAGTGGATACAATACAACATTTAGCCTACTGTAGGCCTCTTACCATGGGGAAAAATGTACAAAATGTAAAAAAACACAGTGGAGGTTTCCTTAGTTTTAGTTCAATCAACAAACATTAATGCAGTACTGTAATAATTCCAAAAATTGCTATGGCAAACACTGATTGCTAGTAAGAAGTCTGAGTCACTTATGTTAATGGAGATCCTAAGTGAGAAATAAAGTTGGCAAAATCCTCAGATGTCTTCAATGCGTGCTGGGTGCAGATTGTGTGTGGGTTGTTTTTTAATCCTGGATCGTTGTTTCAAGTTTTCTAATCTAACAAATACACAAGCTGAAACAGAAGAAAACTTAGCGTTACTGCCTGGCTTGATAAAAATTCCAGGTGCTAAATCTGATATACATACTGAAAATTCCTGAAACAGTAAACGCCCATTGCCTTGTTAGTAATCTACATTTGGAAACTTTGATCACGATTAAACCATTTTTTAATGTATGAAAGACAATCTACTGTTACATGTTCCGGTTATAATTGTGGGCCATGAGAATGCACGGCACGTTAGGTAGAGCTGCGTACTTTGACCCTCTACTCTTGAACCAAAACATATGAAGCCACTGATAATTGTAATTACAAAATCTTCAAGGCGAACGTTATAATTTTACAAATTTAATACACGAACAACAGACATTAACTTTTAGTTTCAATATATTTCTTGAAAAGTAGCCTAGAAAAAACTTTGTCGTCGCCCTAAAGCTTTGGATTAATAATAATTCTATACATAGAATATACAAAGTACAAAAATATAAAAATAAAATTCTTCAATAGTATTACGTAACGATATCCACTCCATAAATTTGTTAACACTCTTATAATTCAAATATTTTAAACCAACTGCCTCACCACCACACAGCACAGCACTGACGACATGCCGCCATGTTGAATGTCAACACTCGAACGTAAAACATCAGGAACCGTACTTCGTTTTCATTGGTGACCGTCAGTTACGTTTGCAATATGGAAGCAATATTCCACGAAAAGGTGTGGATGAATAATTTAATGTCATTTATGTGTAAGGTTATGAGTCGTGGAATTAACGCTACTTATAATTTTCATTGATTGTTCATTTTTTCGTGAATTACAATAAGTAAATTCCAAAACTAAAATAAATGTTAGTTAAGCAGTTGGGCGGCTGCAATCGGCATATTTGTTGGCATGTATTTGGCAAAAAACTAACCAAGTTTGCGTTATTACGTGTAGCCTAGCATAAGACAGTAATTCTGCTTAGCGATTCTGTGCCTGTAAATATTTGCTGTCATTTTGAGACATAGTGCGTTGAGTTTAATGGACTGTGCACAGTTCTGTTTTCTTTTTAGCAAGAAGGGTCACTTTGTGCCCAGCATTGCTTGAATGCATTGCTGCAGGGATCGTACTTCACACCTGTTGACTTGGCAACCTTAGCACAACAGATGGATGATGAAGAGAGGTTGAGAATGGCAGAATCTGGAGTAGATAGTGAAGAGTACAGAAGATTTTTGGAGGTGACTTTTCTTGTAGATTAGTTAAACTTACCAGAGCAGGAGACCATGGTCATATGCAGATGTAAGATGACACCTCATATAAAATTTCTGAGTAGTGTGAATTCCCAGCTTACCGTGTTACCCACAAAATTCCACACAAATGTCACACACCTTGATGTACATTAGCTCCTCATATCTTGTCATTCTGTATGTCCTGTACTAAATTATTTCTTGCTCCCTTTCCACCTTTCCTAACATACCGTCTTCGTTACAAAATATATCCACTTCAGACAGTAGACATAAAACCATAAAAGTTACAAGGCAGTGATATGTATTTATTGCGTACAGTAAGAGTTTCTTCCTTGTGTGACGGTCGACAGCACGTTTTGTTGCCTGTCTTGAGTTGACATAACCTATTCTGACATTAAAGGTATGTTCCCACATTGCTGAATGTAATTTTATCCTTCTATAGAAATATTAATATACAAGTGTAGATTTCAGATCCAGTGCAATGATTTTGTTCCTATGCAGTTTGTCATCTGCAACAACAGTGTGCCTCTGGCCTTATCTGTGAGTCTGTAATGAGGCTGGGCTTGGTTAGTTACCATGCATGAACTTTGAGTTGAGGAAAGCCTCTCTTTTCTATGGGCCTGGAAAATTTCATAGAGATTGAACCTAAGACTGGAATTCAGCCCTGTGCATCAGGTGTTTATGAGGAATTGATTCTGCATATTGTACTAAAGGTGTTCCTAGAAGGAGGAACTGCAATTAACATAACTCTATTTCAAGTTACATTTTCCACTCAGATAAGGTCTCTCGCTCCCATCTTATGTTACAGTACTTTACCCTATCTATTACAGCAGGTTTTAGTTGAACATGATTTGACATTCCTTAGCACATGGATGTTGCACTTTCTTGAACTTTTACAGTGACTTGATGTACACTTTCCTGATACTGTTCCTAATATACTTCCTCTGATTCCACTTTGCTGTATCATATGTCAACCAACAACTTTTGACATGTGTGTCATGCACAAGGCATAATGTGTGTCATTGTTTATTGCCCGTATTTTATGGAACTACTTTCTGCATATTTATAAATGATTGTAAATGTTGGTATGACAATAAAATGTATATTTCACATGTAAATGTTACTGAACACAGACTGGAATGGAAAGATAGACTCTATTTCAAAGTATGAGGGAATGCTGATAAGTCTTTGTGAGAGACAATGAGCTACAGATTTTGACACACATACTTTGTTCAGTATACTCCACCTTGAGTTGAACACACTTCTTACTCTTCTGCTCTAGCTTCTCTAAACTACCTAGGTAAAATGCTGAAGGTTGGGCTGCAAACCATTCATAGACTGCAGACATGGCATCCTCAGTGGTCAAAAATTTTGTCCCCTGCAGATGTTTTTCAAAGTTTGGGAACAATTGGTAGTCTGAAGGGGCCAGATAGCTAAAAAGGTAGGGTATTTCATCACTTCACAGTGCAGATCAGCCAACTTCTGGTGTGTGATGGCAACCGTGTGTGAGGAGGCATTGTCCTGGAGAAACAACACACCTTTTCACAGCTTCCCTCACCATTTGGGGTGCATTGCCTGCTTCACTTTGTCCAAGAGAGATGTGTAGTAGCTTGCTGTGATTGTTGCACCTTCTTTGAAATAGTCAACTAGCAATATCCTATCTTTGTTCCAGAAAACAGATATCATCACCTTGGAGGCTGACTTTCAAAAAAGTTTTCAAAACTATTTTAGATGAGGTGAACTTCTGTGTCTCCACCCCTTAGATTGTTCTTTTGTCTCTGGATCATAAAAATGTATCCATGTTTCATCCATTGTCACAAATGGAGGCAAGAAACCAGCTGTGTTCTATCTGAAGTGCTCAAGAATTGCTTGTGAAGCCAAAACACGATCACATTTCTGATTCACATTCAGACATTTTGGCATCCATTTGACAGCCAGCTTCCTCATGTCCAACTCATCATGGCTAATGAACTTTACATGTTCCTGAGATATCTATGGAGTCTCTGCCATCTTTTTGGCTGAAATTCTTCGTTCTTCCAAGATCATGCCATGAATAGCATCCACATTTTCAGGGACAGTAACCACAAGTGGCCTTCCTAGACAGTCTTCATCTCAGTATTGAAATGTCCTGTCTTAAATCTAGCAACCCAGTTTTTAACTGTCAAGCAGGAAGAACTTTATTGCCTTATGTAACTGACGTCTCATCATAAATTTCTTTCGTTCTCATCTCTTTGAGGAACTGGAATTTCATCACCACTCTGCTTTCTTTTGTTATAAATTCTACATTGGGGTCTACCATCTTCAGCTCAGATCTGAAAAACAAAAGCTGTAAATAACCAACACGGATAAAATTTAAAACCACATCAATTAAAAGTAACTACTGTCATGTGACATAGGTGTCATTTTTCTAGGAGTGGAGGAAATGGTGGTAGTCAAGACTTATCAGCACCCCTTCATTCACACATTTTTCGTGTCAATGATTCATGACGTTGCTGGTTTTATAGAGCATCATTTTTGTTTGTTACTGATTCAAATGTGTAATTGAAAGATTTAAAATTTAAACAACCTTTGTTTGCATACATGAACACATGTAAAGAAAACATCCCTAGAAATTCACTATATATATTTAGGCAACAAAAAAATTTTCTGCAATTTTAAGACATGCTTCATAATCTTTTTTTATTTCTCAAAAAATGCCTTTATTTCATAAGGTTGTCTATTCCTCTTCAAATAATACTCATGTTTTTCATAAACCACACGCTGAAATTTAAATACTAATCAAGGTTTTTAAGGGCTAAACTACAGGACACATATTTCACTTCACCAAGTTGTAAATATCTTAACAAAGCTAATTTGTGAAATAGAAATATGGCCTTTTTTTCTCCTTTATTAATTAAAAATTAACCATATTGAAAAATGTTAATAGTTATATAGGAAGGGGCACAAATACATGATGTTTTTAAAAATGAAGTAGCAATTGCAACAGTGTTTCACTTTCTGCCAAATTTTCTGTTTCAAGTCAGGTGTACTGGCAGGTTGTGTCTCATGCACTTTGGTTTTCAGGTAACCCCACAAGAAAAAATCTGTTGATGAAAGATTAGATGAGTGAATAGGCCAGTTGATGTCTCCGTATTGAGAAATATGTAACTATGGAAACATATTGTGAAGAACTTCCTTACTTACTCATGCAGTGTGGGCAGGGCCATGATGATTCAGTTCATTAGACAGGAAATTTTCCAGCAGAACTTTATCTGGCTCAACACTGACAATCAAAACATGGTGTGCATCATCCTCAAAGAATTAAAGGTCAATAATGTCAGAATAATCACACACCACACTGTCACTGCCAACATATTCTTTCATCAAGCTCATGGATTGGTTACAAAACTGTGCATGATACGCTTTGTCCCATTCTCTTCTGCATAATCTGAGTTTTGAATGACTGATATGCAGATCGCAATGTGACATTTGGTAAACAATCCTCTCATTTATAACAAGGGCCAGGTCATGTTGGCAAGCCGATTGATGTGGATTTTGCAGCGTGATCTTTTCTACTTTATTTGTATTTTCAGGCATATGAACAAGACTGGGCATTGTATTGGTTCCAGACCCTTGCTGATCTTTCTTCATACCATTTTGATACCCACAGTATCTGTATTATGAGTAGGGACAAACAAACTGCTGTTGGAAACCACCTACATTGCTGTAATTGGATTTGTTTTAATGAACAACTTCACAGCCACAGCTCTCCCTTGAACCAACCCAGCCTTCATGTCAAATAAATCCCACTGAGCTGTCCACTGGAGTACTGTCAGTGCTGAGTGATGCAGTTATGTTTGGTGTGGAGACATTACTTGGTCTCCGCACTAACTGAAAATTTCATAAGCAGATTTTATCCTGTGGAGCTTGCTGAAGGTTAGAATGTTTGGCCGGAGCTCCGTGAATGTCAAAGTGTATTGGACATGTCCTGCCAGCATCTCTGTCCTAAAACATTGAATTTGGCAGTATATTGAAGCCATCCCAAATGAATTGCAGCAATGTATAATGGTTAAATGTAAGAGTGCAATGATTTCACCATTTACAGGATTTTCCAAAAACCTAACTCTTGTGAACCGTGAGGATTTGATGTATGTGGCCTCTATAATTGTGATTCTTTGTCATGTACCAATTTCCTCATTAGCTGTGGTTTGTTGAACGCTCATGCGTGTGTACTTGCCTTGTGTATGCCAGTGGTCATACAGGCAGGGATGTCAAGACCCAGTTTGGCTTGTAGAATCACTGAAAAGTAGTAGTGGAATTTGTGTGTACCAACTGTATTATTGAGAGAGAGAGAGAGAGTGTGTGTGTGTGTGTGTGTGTTGTAATCTTCCATTATTGGTACTGTTTGCTCATTTTGTGGCAGATGGTTTGGAACTTCTCAGTAACCCAATTGCAGCATTTTTACTGTATCACATTTTTCTTTGTATAGTAATTAGGTTAAGGAATTCTTTGGCTATTGACTGTTGCATTGTAGTGAGTAGGAATATGCCTGTCATCTCCAATTGTTGCAGCAACCATCTGGGAATTATGATGACAGTGGATATTTTTCAGTACAAGTTATCAGCAGTGCTCTTGAAGTTTGGGGTTTGGAGTTGATACCCTACAATAGTACTGAACCGAGAGCTTTGGAAGCACAGCAGTGTCCAGAGTGAGTAATTGCAAACACCAGCTTTTACATCATTGATGTTGATGCTTGGTCCAGTTTTAACATTAATGGAATAATACTCTCATTACCATTAATAAAATATTAAAATAATTTTCAATTATCGTGCATGATTTAATGTTGCTCATGTTTATTTAATGTTAAATTTACTTGTTTTATTTCTGTTAAGGCCCACTGTGCCTTTTTTTAAGATTTTAATGTGGTGCATGCTATTCCAATTTGAGATTTCCTATCTTTTTTCCTTCTTTTCTTGTTGCTATCATAGAATATGTTAAATCAAAAGTTTATGTTTCTGTTAGTTTGGTAGTTGTAGTATCATCTTCATCAAACTTCACTTTGCAGAGTAATGCAGGCTTTCATTTGCAACTACCGAGATCATTGGTTTACAATTCGGCGCCTTGGCCGACAGTGGTTCAACTTGAATTCTTTGCTGACAGGACCAGAACTAATAAGTGATACTTATCTGGCCATGTTCTTGGCACAACTACAGCAGGAAGGTAATGGTTCCAAACAATTTTTGTTTTTTTCCTAATGTTTCAGTAGTTAGCTTGTTTGCACTTTGCATAGTTCCCATTACCACACAATCTAATGTGTGTATCTTTTGGTGCATTTATTACCTTTGCTTTTCATCATCCATTGTCTTTAACAGTTGCACTGTATGCGAGAAGCCTTCTTCATCCGAACATTTGCATTCAAATGACCTCAAAATCAGAGTGTGATTGTATGTTTGACCCTGTGACATTGTTGTCCATTTCCAATATAATTTTTGTAAATATCATTTGGGTTGCAAAATGTTTTAGATCAAATTGGTAGCCTTTGATTTGAAAAGTACTGTGTGTGTGTATAGCCTTTGATTTAATAAATACAGTGTGTGTGAATGTGTGTCATTTTAAAGTTTTGCTGTTTAGTAATGGTTAGTGTTAGAAAATGAAAGATAAATTATGGAAGCTTACCTGCACTATCAGTAAAGTCTAGTTCATCACTTTCCATTCTCCAGGTCTTACCATACCTGGCAAAGAACATCTGCAGTTACAGCTTCAACTGCATATCTTGTTGTTTGCTCAAAATAAAATGGTGTATGGAAACAATTTGCAGTTCCAAGAACACTTTTTCCTTCCCCCCCCACACACAAATCCATTCTCATGGGTGAAAGCAATGGCATAAAGCCTGGAGACAGACATGGCATAGGTTTTGAACCTCCACTTCTCGTTGACACATTTAGACTTTCATGAGCCATCTCCCACTTTGCCGAAACTTCATCACAGATTTACAATAGAGGAATGTAATTTGATAAAGTTCTGTTTCTGTATGAAGATATTACATGCTATGTGTATCATAAAACAAGATTTTATGAAGATGGGAAAATATTTTAAGTCATGTTTTAAAACATGCATAATAAAAATACAATAGTTTGTGTACTTTGATTAACATCCAATGACAAGATACTGTCAATGTTGAAAGAAAGGTTTATTCCTAGTCATGTATATAATATGTGTATGTGTGTGTGGATTGGGATGTATTTTACAACTAATAAAATTAAATACTTGCTTTTGGAGAGAAAATGAGATATTGTGATAAAATATGTGTATGTAACTAAATAAGTTCATGAATTTATATTTATTAGTTTACGTAAATAAGGCATTAACAGTAGTGAAAAGGATGTAATTCTTGGTATATATTTGGTTTAACACCTGAAGATATTAGCTGGTGTTAGTTTTGCATGGATTTAATGAGGCATTGTCATATGGTTCCATTCCAGATAAGGGCTTTCACCCATGATTTTGTTTTAGCTGACCACATTCTGACTGACGCTTGCCATCCAAATGGCTGTGTCTGTCCTTAGTTTAGGATATTGAATAACATTGTATGTTGTTTCTTTGTTGACCAAAGCTTGGAGGATGAGTTGGGCAGAACATATAGCATACACAGGGCATTGAGATAGGTGTACAGACTTTTAATTGGGAAGAGAAGAAACCACTTCAGAGATGTATGCATGGATAGGTTAATAGGAAAATGGAATGTAAACAATAGACTGTGAAGATGTGGACTGGATTCAGCCAGAATAGGGTCCACTGATGGGCCTTTATGAAATGATTATGACTGGGTTCCATAAAATGTGGGCAGTGTCTTGACAAGTGAAACAGCTAACAGTATGTCAAAGATGACTGCTTCATATATGAATGTTTTATTTTTTTCAGGTTACTCTATCTTTGTAGTATTTGGTTCATTCCCTGAATGTGAAGCAGATGCCTTACTAACATTGGTACCAGCAGTTCAGAGTGTGAAACCACAGTCTTTGGCACCAATAAAAGGTCAGAATGTGAGCAGTATGGTGTCTAACCATGTTACAAGCTCAGAAGAAGATTTACAGCGGGCTCTAAAATTGAGTTTGGGTCCACAAGATAGCCAAGAGGAGGTAGAGCCAGAGCAGGATGCATCCTGGCAAGTGGCCATCTCACTCAGCATGGGAAATTCAGGCACTACATCAGATGAAAGTAAGGTTGCTCGAGATGATCTTGACTTACAGAAAGCTTTATGCCTTAGTCTCAAAGGTCATGAGCAAGTTCATTCAACCTCAACTTCTCTGATAAGTAACAAGAATGATGAAGAAACTGGATTGCAAAAAGCTCTAAGATTAAATCCTCAGGGTGCCAGTCCAGCCACAGAACAGGATGACCTAGATTTTGAGAAGGCTCTGAAGATGAGTCTTGAATGTAAGTTACATGTCACTTGTTATTCAGAAATACACTGTGATGTTTCCACATGCAGAGCTGAGACAAGAATAAAATAAGTGAAGCATGTGCCTAAGATGCAAAAAACAGTGAAAATTATCTTCCCTCCCCTTCCAAGTTCCAGTTTTAAAAGTTAGTAAAGAAAGAAGATTGTAATGCACCGAACAGTCATCACAGAAGGTGACATTTAAAATTTAAAAGCTTGTATTTTCAGTATTTTCTGTGGGCACAGCAGTACCTTGTTCTTGTTTTGACAGACTACTCCAATAAGTACTTAAATGAATTGCCTGGTATTAGAATCCAGTGCTTCATTACCACATCCCACCACTGGATCTGGCCCTGAGCCAATTCAGCTAAATGTCTATTTCAGTCTCTCAGGAGATTCTACATTAACGTTCTCTGTGTGTTGTGCTTTTTTCCATTAGAGATACATTTCTTAACCCTGTGTAACATCTTACCCCTGTATCCTGACACCCCTAAGGAAAAATGATGGCATTGCATGTTATATAATTTTCTTTGTTTACCATGTTTTGTGTTTGTAGGATGTGAATAATTTTCTTAACGTTGTGTTTATGTTGTGCTTATCTGTGTTCTTGTTGCCGTACAAAACGGAGGGCAAAAAAGTAGTTCATATATGTGTAATAGTAATCATTTCTTGAATTTATGCTTTTCCCAGTTCACTCTGAACCTTCTTTTGTCACTGTTTCAAGGGATTTTAATTGGCAAAACTTCCAGAATTATTTAATAGATCTTGTAACTGGTTTGCTGGCTTATTGTTTTACTTACTTGTTTGTGCTTTATTCCTGTATAATTTAATTGTGGCTTATAAGAGGCATCAGTGTTACTTCACTAAAAGAACATCCAGAGGAAAATACAGGGCATGCCATCACTAAGAACATACTCTGTCTTGTTAGTTTGTTCTTTGTTATGTACTGCCGTGTATAAATAGTTCTGATACCATTTTGTAGCATTTTCATGACCCTTTGATTACTCTGCCTTTGTTTGTGATGAATTATGCTTCAAGATCTAGTAACTGTATCATGGGCAGAAGGGGGGGGGGGGGACAAAAAAAGCCGATTGCTTGAGAACTTTTTGAAAATTACGGCTTATTGAAATATATGGTGGGAGGTTTTTACATGCTTCAAA